>Ga0315900_10002620_pt1 | contig 27185 bp, 51 predicted proteins | sample LakEriMetagenome_FD_203521 | JGI IMG/M metagenome (GOLD analysis project Ga0315900, IMG submission 203521) | Freshwater fungal communities from buoy surface, Lake Erie, Ohio, United States - Buoy 12 MA114 | ecosystem: Environmental > Aquatic > Freshwater > Lake > Lake biofilm | place: USA: Lake...
TATGTAAGACCGAACAGTTAATATAATTAGCTAAGTATTACTCTTGATATAGGCTAAGTTATCCACAGGATCTTCCACAGGTTCTGTGGATTTCTTTTTGCTGTGGGCAATGGGCCAAAATTCCCCTTTACGACGACATATAAAAAATCCCTGAAATTTCTAGCAAAATGTCGACAAATCTCTATAGAAATATAGACAAATAGGTACAAATTGGTACAAAATAATAACAAATCTAATAAGAATTATGTACAAATTCTGTACAAAATGTCGACAATATATGGGCCAAATTTCTCCTTTACGAGAGCTATTTACAAATCCTGGAAGTTATGCTATAGGCCAATATAGAGTATATGGGCAAATCGGACATTACGGGCATATGATACAAAGGGCTCAATTACACATATAACTATTTATCGACAATATAATAGTATTTAGAGATAAATTAATAGCCAAATGCATCTATGATATCTAGATTCAATGGCTCAAATAAGCCTTCTAAGGGGGTTTTAAGACACTTTAATATTCGGGGGGATACTAGGATATGGATCCATTTTGAAGCATTTCAGAGCTAATTGCCCATAGCCTTACATTATGCATATAGGATCCACATTGACACATAACTTTATCTGAAGGCTTATTCATTGATTTAAATTCTAGCTCTGATTTGCATTCTGGACATATATAGCTGTATATAAAATTAAAGCGCATGATTTATCTTTCCACAATCCTTGCCTACCTAATCTAAAAATATTTTTGTAGCAAGATATCAGGAGCTAAAATCCATGGTGAAATGTCTTTCACATACGGATATAATCACTCCTGAGTTCTTGTCAGGTTGATCATACTTTGACATCTTGTCGCAAAACATACACATTGGATATTCCATAATATTTACTCCTTGGTATGATTATAGCATATATTCTAGTCAACTACTTTGGCATTGCCTTTAATTGATCAAAAGGAACTATCCATGTCTTATTGTTATACTTAGATAGATACTTATCTTGCATACATTCATATCCATATAACCATCCTATAGCTTTATAGGGAGTACTTCTTCTTTTCTCATCCCGCCCCGTCCTATTCTTGATGGCCATGCCATCTATCATTAGGACATATCTTAAATCAGGATTATCTCTTTTAGTAAATCTCAATCCACCCTGTGGATTAAATGAATACCTAATCTCTCCTACTCCAGGTATATCTAATTCAGTCTTCCATTTGTTAAAATGAGGGATAAAGTCAGATTTACCAAGCATTCTGGCGAAAGCAAGCTCTGATCCAGCACATACAACATGCTGCCACATCTCCCAAAGATCACCTTCTGCATAGTTTATATTTCTGCTAGGGTCGCCAAAATATGGCTTCTGACGCTGATACCCAACTTCTACACAGATGCCTTCTTCTTCAGCCGTTAGGCTGTATTCCCATCTATTACTCAAATGTCTTCTCTCCCGCCGAATTTTTCACTAATTGCGATCAATATAGTAGCATATATTCTAGTCAACTGCTTTATGATCTAACCTTAAGCTCTCTTGTAATCATATCTTCAGCTTCTGATCTTGTATGACAATATCCATAGGTTAATATGTTTCCATTGTTATATATAGTCCATTGATAGGGTAATGGATCAAATCTAAAGTTTGATTCAAGTCTCTTAGGATTTCTACCATTGTTTGGTCCCGCCTTAAATTTAGGAACATATTCCTCTATATCGTAATATAGATTATTTATCTTCTTTATCAATATCTTCTTCCATATCTATATCATCAAGTTGTAATTCAAAGTATGCTTCAAAGTTATCTAGGATTCCCATTGCCTCCGCCTTTCTTCTACAAATTCCTTTGTTCCAAAAAATTGCTTTACTCCGTCAATTGTATAGGCTAACCCATATCCTTTAGACTCTGAGTATTTTTTATACCAATTCAAGACATCTTCTCTTGGGTCATTGCCAGCATTTGTAAGAATAATATATTGAACCCCATCAGGAGTTGATAACAAATTAGGCATGCTTCCTGTTATATTGGGCTTTAGCTCTTCTGGAATCTCATCATTGACTAACCAATTACATGAAAAGGTTTTACAGAAATTAGGTCTATTTTCATAGATCCCGCATCCCTCTCCACTTTTTACAAAATGACATGGAACTCCGAAACCCATAATATGCCCATAGACATCTGCATAGGCATATCCATCACAGCATTTAGTACAGGTACCACAACTTCTAGCGCTATTTATAGATATTTCAATCATGTTTCTATCCAATGAGATGGGACCATGTATTTAGTCCCTGATTTAACAAGGTGTGCAGTATGATAGTATGGGAGAGAAGATGGAAAAATAATTACGCTACCAGCTTTCGGCTTTACCCCAAAATTCATTAAATCTTTATTCCTTTTATCTGAATAGTCAGGAAAGGGCCCTCTTTCGTTACTGCTTTTTAAATCTTTTAAAGTAAAAGAAATCTCGCCACCCTCGTAATTGTCATTTAGATACATAACAAGGGAGTACTTAAGTGTCTTATCCCCACCCAGTTGATCAAAATGAGAGCCCATGTGTGTGCCCTCATAATATTTTTTTATGTCAAAAGCAGGCAAAAAATTTGGTTCATTTTCGTCTTTAATAAATTGTCCATAATCTTTACAAACATTATAAAAAGAGTCCATAATTGTTTCATAAACATAATTAATTTTTATCTTATAAAATTCTTCAAATTTATCAAATTCTTTCGAATTAAGTGTTTTAGTTTCACCATATATAGAATTTATGTTATCTGATGCAGACCAGGGTTCCCAGGTATCTTTATCGTTTATTTTATCTATATCTTTAAGTGTATTTATTAATTTTTCAAAATCAATAATAGCATCTTCATAATAATGTACTTTTTCACCTAAGACTATTCTGTTCATGTGTCCAGCTCTTCCCATTCCCATTGTGTTTCCCATAGCTCCATGAGAGATGTTGATCCAATATCATCAAAGAAGTATCTATTCTTAGAATAGTTATATGTCCAGCCATACCAAGTATCGCCTTCTTTCCAGGCTAAATTATTGGCTCCCCATATATCAAATCCAGCATTGTTAGATTGACGTAGAGATTGCTCCTCCATGAGGACTTCTTCTATCGCCTTATTAAGTAGTCTATTCCTCAATAGGTATTTACCTACTATATTAAACATGTCTTCTCTCTCCCGCCGCACTTTTCGCTTCACTAATTGCGGTCAATATGGCTTATATTATTAGTTAATAGACTTATAAAAATCTACTGTTTTTTGTATTTCTGGTATTAAGCTTAAATATATTTTTTTATTATATTCTGGTCTTAGGGCGTCAAGCAGAGTGTAGTTCTGATACTCTCCCCCCAGCCTTACATGCCTTTTGCCTAGCCTTGTATCCTCAACGGCATCATAAACAATAGACTGGCTTACTGGTGCCATCAAGCCATGCTTTTTTGAGTACTTATGAAGCATCTCTATAAATATATCATTCTGTTCATTTTTTAAATCATATCTGTAAGTTTCTGGATAGTTCTGCGTTCCTAGTTCTTCAAACTGTGGAAAAGGTTCTATAAATCTTATTTCAGATTCTTTAAAAAAACTAATAGTATTTTCTACGTAGTTTTTAACAACTTCTTCTGTATTTTTGTATTTAGGTAGCCAATTCCTACAATCTATGTATCCCAGCCATGGCATTACAATATCTGCTGACTTTATTTCGCTAAAAGAAAATTGATCTATTAGGTTATCAGTTATAGGAGATAACTCTGGAAGATCTTCTTGAGGAGAACATAACGTATTGCTATTATGATATTCATTAAAATCAGTTCCCCAACACTTATATCCAGAAAGCCCCCACATTTTTAAATTTATGTCTGTGTCACCAATTGTTCTATCTTTGTTCCAGCCACCTGGGGCGAAATAATTTTTAGTAACATTAGCGATTATGTGATGACTATAAATACGGGCAGTATGGCAATCACCAAAAATATAGACTTTTGTGTTTATATCCATTCTTCTACCTTTTCATCTTTTTTCCAATGCATATAAGATTTAATATATACTGCTGCATATGCTACAGCCATAGCTATAAACCCGTATTGGTCTGTTGCAAGGGCGTAGGCAATCCACAGGCATTCATTTACACATAGTATTAGCCAACCCCATATGGTCTTTCTACCGACCAGGAATATGCCTGTAACACCTATAGCTGCTAGTATCCATGACCACATCATTCTTTTACCCTCTTCCATTTCCCATATTGATTGGGTATTGCTTGGCCACGATACTCTTGACCAGTCTCTAGATCAATCAGGAGCCATTTTTCTGGGCACTTTGTATGTATTGTTAGATCAACTGGAGTATCTAAGTTTTCTACTTCTTCTCCACTTAATAAGATTCTTTTATAAATTTAAATAGCCTCCATCTTCATGCACCTGCCACAAGCCTTATATGTCTTTCCAGTGTATGGGCATGAGCCAGCCTCTATTGTTAATGAATGTCCTATAAATAGGCATAAAAGACTACTCAGCATCCTCATCCTTAACATTAAAAGTCAACGGTATTCTTACTTCCATAGCAGAATCTAAAGCTTTATGACTTCCGTCGCATACAGGATATTTTGAAGAATGACCACATGTACATTGTTTAGGCATTAGTATATTTAAACCCCAATAAATTCTTATAGTTGATTAAGATGTATTCTTCTCCATCTTCATCTTTAATATCTGTTCCAGCACCACGACCATAGTAAACAGTCATACCTTTTTCAATGCCATCCATTATCATAATATCATTACTAAATGCACTTCTTTCTCCTGGACCAACATCAATTACAGTACCAGACCTTACATAACTATCAACAATTCCAGCTGTTAAAACTAATCCAGATGCAGTTGTTGTATCAGTTACAACATTTTCTTTTACTAAAACTAATGATCCATATGGTCTAATACTAGTCATTTAAAGCCTTCTTTGCATTTATCTCAGTCCAGTATTTATTTCCTGGAGCCTCACTATTACTGTTCAATAACAGCCCATGGCCATATCTATTAAATAATCCTTTTAGATAGTTTTCATGTGATTTCTTTTTTTGAGAACGCTTTAGATCTTTTGATCTTTGTTTTTGACTCATTTTCCCTTTTCCTTAGTATCCATTTAGACATTCATTACGAGTGTGATATAGCTTTATCTTTAACAATATTTTTTTACTTGGCCCGTCTAATTCTAAATTGCATGTACCGCATTTAGTACTCCATATTTTATCAAAAAAATGATATTTTAATCCTTTAATATTTGCATATTTTCTTTCAATAAAATCTACAAAAGGGTCTGGTATTTCGTACATGCTTATCATTGTACTATCATATAATTTATTTACCCTATTGTCAATAGTGCCCCCAGATGGTCTCGAACCATCGACCCGCAGATTAAAAGTCTGCTGCTCTACCAACTGAGCTATAGGAGCATATACATTACTGGTACTTCTTTGAAATAGCATCGGCAATTATAGGTTTCGCACTATTCCAAGACATTCCAAAAATTTTTTCAAACGAGGTTTCGAATGATATCCCCTTGGATCCATCTATATAAAAATCTAGTACTACATCCACGCCTTTTAAAACTACAAAAATTTCCATAACTTTGGCGCCTACACTAAAGGCAAGCCAGCCGTTCTTAGAGACCCCATCATTTATTGTCAAGACATTCAATATCTCCTTAGAACTAATTTTTCCCCTATATAAGTCATTTTCAGAATCTAATTTTTGATAATTTATTAAATCTTCAAATTTTTTAAAGTACATTGAAGTTGAAAGCCATTGCGCTGAGCCTTCTCTCACCCAATCTGGTGGCCACACAATAGGGTTTCCAATTTGTTGAGACTTAACAATTGGCAAAAACTGAATAGTATGAAAATACTCATGAGCCTCTATAACTCCAAGCCCTCTAATTTTTTCAGATGAAAATTCTGGGGATGAGGCAATATAAGTAAATCCTGTTAATTTACTGTCTACATAAGCATTACCGCCATTGCACTTTGATTGAATTAAACAATTGTCTCTAACTTGGTTCTGTCTTGGATTGGCGCTATACTTCTGATCAAGTTCCATGGCCCATTGTACGTCAGCATGATCATAGAAAATTGCGTAATATTTTGATACCTGCTCAAAAGAAGAGTAGAAATTAGCTGTATCCTGAAAAGCTTGTATTGGATTTTCAAAATTTAATTTTGTATTAGGCCCAACTTCTATATTAAATTCTACATTAGCCTTACCTAAATTACTCATGCGCTCTTGAACTAATTTCCAAGCCCAATAAGTAAGTCCGTCAGAATTCTCAATCAAATTTGAAAATGATGTTGCTTTAACTGGCTCTATAAAAGTAGGTGTTGGCTTAGGTGTTGGTGTTGTCTTAGGTTTTGGTGATGGTGTAGGTGTTGGTGTCTTTGCGACCACTACCTTGTTCCAAACAAGCTTCTTACCCTGCTTTACACATGTATATTTGCGACCACTATCAATTATTGTAATACCTGCTTTTTTACAAACATTGCCAGATTTGATTGCAGCATTTGATGAAGGTATAGCAATAGATATGGCAAGTAACGCAATACTTGCAATAGTAGAAGTCCGCCTCATGGTAAGAATGTCCTGTCTCTGGGTTTAAATCTTTACATTAGTATATATAATTTATAGGTTTCTGTCAATGATTTATACTACGACAATGGCTATAAATATAGTAAAGCCCATACCTATGGCATGGGCTTTACTTAAGTAATTAATTAAACTTTTTTTCTTCCAGTTTTCTTTGGCTGAGACGGCAATGTCTCTCTACGAATACCATGTCTGTTAGTATCAATTTTTGGCTTTATGCCAGATCTAAATCCCGACTGATTTGGTTTCTTTCTTGTTGCCTCAGAACTTGTAACAGCACCAGATGGTGCTGAATTTGGAGGAGGGGTCATACCTGTTCCATCAGTTGACATTAATTCATATCCATTTCTGTTTTTGAAACTCCAAGGTTGTTCATGGAGTCTGTGTTAAACATTTCTGGTGATGGCATCTCTGATGGGCCAGCATTAATAGCTGCTGGTGCTGAAAGACTTACTCCCATAAATTCTTGTGAGCTGCATCCACACATTACGCACATTGTTACTTGCCACCGTTGCCGAGGCCTGCGTTGTCTTGTGAAGACTTGTCTGATGCTGCTGGGAATGATCCTGTAGCTGGTGAGTAATTACCAGATTCATTAATATCATTAGTTCCTGCTGGCTTTGTATCGTTAAATCCTGTTAAATTCAATCCGTCTGTCATTTTATTTCTCCTATAGGTTTTATTTGGATAGTTCTAGAAATCTACCCATACTCTATTATAGCATTTAGTTGATTAAGACTTGTATTTGTCGACATAGCAGTCTGAGCACAGATACACATATCTAGTTTCATTGGTAGTTATATACTTGGCTGGCTTTAAGCAATCTTTATTTTCACAAGATTCGGACATATATTACTTTGGGCCCTTTGCCCTTTGCCCTCTATAGCCAGTTTTTTTCTTATTCATTGATCCTGGCTTCTTATACCCTGCCCCATTTGGGGTAGCAGCGATTCTTTGCTCTAAGGCCTTTTTAATTTTATCATGGTGCTTTGACATTATTTAATCTTCTTTCCAAATCTAGCCCAAATTCTTTCGTGAATAAAGTACCCTGCTGCTTCAAAAGCTATATAAAGCATGGCTCCGAGAGTTGCATATTCCCACTCTCCAGTAAATAAAAATATTATTCCAGCAAGCACAACAAGATGAAACACTTCCCAGCTTATTGTTTTTAAAGAAGTTCTTTTAGTTGATTCCATGTTCCCATTCTATCATTTAAGTAATAAAGGGGCAAGGCTTCCCTTGCCCCTTTATCTAATTTATTACGCCTTTACTTTCTTAGCAATCTTTGCAACTGCTGCTGCAAGTGACTTGATCTGAGCCTGTAGGCCTGCGATCAACTTGGTTACAGACTCTGAAAGAGCTGCGACTGCATCTGTTGCTGCTTGTGCTGCTGCGGTTGCAGCATCAGCTGCTTTAGCTGCATCAAGCGCTGCAGTTGTTGCTGCGTTAGAAGCCTCTAGAGCCTCTTTAGCTGCATCTGTTGCTGCTTTCTGTGCAGAATCTTCAACAACTGCTTCTGCAGAAACTACAACCTGACCTGCTACTGGAAGAGATGATCCACCAGTTGCTGTAATCTTAATTGTATTTTGTACGAGTGGCATAAAGACCTTGTAAGTCTTAACTGTTGCTGTATCTGTTGTAACAGAAGTCGCTGTTAGTACATCAGATGCTGATCCAAATGCGTAGTTAGAAACAATTCCACCTGTAGCAAATAGATTAGCGTGTGTCTTTCCAGATAGTGGAAGTCCTGCTGCATCTAGAACCTGGACTGTAATGTTTGCTGCTTCTCCTGGAAGGTACCGAGCCTTATCAAAAGATAGCTTAACTGTTGTTGCGGTTCCTTCTACACGAGTGGCAACTGGTGCAGATGATACTGTACCTGACTTAACAGTTACAGCAACTCCACCTGTCTTAACTCCCGTAAGAGTAAACACTGCTTCACCATTTACGATTGTTGCTGCAGTTCCTGAATCGGATACCACTGAAACATCGCTTGAGAAAGCATTAAGTGTTCCTGCTCCAACTGTTACGCCTGAAGCATCGTATGCTACTGCCTTAATTGTTGAAGCATTTGATCCCACTGGGATAACAGACTTAACTGTTGTTGCTACGATAGATGCGATATCTCCGTAGAATGTTACCTTCTCAGTTGCAAGAACTACACCTGCAAGTGTTGTAAGAGTAATTGTTGATACTCCTGCTGTACCGTCAGCAAATACACCAATGTGGTTTCCTGAAGGAATTACCAATGAGCGACCTTGTGCTGAAATCGATGTAGCATTTGATCCACTACCAATCATTCCTGAACCTGAAACTGTTGCAAGAATTGACTCAGTTGCTGATCCTCCTGCTGCATTCTTAGGTGTAACAACAATTACTGCTGCTGCATCTGTTGAAGTAGCTTTTGGAGCATAAACTGTAGCATCTGCTGTTGCAGTTGTTACCTCACCAGAATTAAGGATAGATGTAGTAGTTGAAGCAGATGGAGTTAGATCCGCTGCCTTAACTGTTACTGTCCATGAAACTGATGGTCCGTTGATTGGGCTTGTTGTTAAAATCTTTGCATCATATGTACCTGCAACTGTTGGTGCATTCAAAGTTACCAAGAACTTTGCTGTTACATATGTTGGTGTGTTAACTGTTGAGTTAACGTTTGCTGAAACATTATTTCCTGCAATAACTACTGAGGATGTTGATGTTTCTAGAAGTGATAGGGTTGCAGACTTTGCTGCCCCTGCTGGCTGAGAAAACATAGCAGAAATAATTGTTGCTGTATCTGCTGATGTTTCTGAAATAAATGACAATGTTACGACTGCTGTAGCAGACTCTCCAGATGTAACGGCATCTGTTGCCGAATCAATCGTTAGAGTTGGTGCATTTACAGCAGCACTTGTCGGAAGTGCTGATAATACGCCGAAGGACATAGCTGCAGCAAGTCCTAGAGCAATTTTTTTAAATGAATTCATTTTTCTCCTTGTTTTATCTGCCTCTTTTTGAGCACAGAATTCTATTAGTTTAGTTCTAGCATCTTTACATGAAAAGAACATGGATCTCCACCATCATCCCATTCCTGCATTTCTTCATCTGTTAATGGTGGTCCATCATGAGTATCACAAAATACTTCTGATATCCAACCATTTTCTTGTCCAATTTTCATCCAATCCGAATAATTTAAATCCATTGACTAAATTCCTTTACGACTAAATGTTTAGGCATAGCGCCTATTATGGTCTTAATTGGTTCACCATCTTTAAATAATACCACAGTTGGTACTGAGAATACTGAGAATTGAGAAACTTTGATAGGATTTTCATCAGAATTAACTTTAAATACACTAATATCATACTCTGACTCTATCTCCTGCATTATTGGTGATAGCCTTTTGCATGGAACACACCAGTCAGCCCAAAAATATACTAGGCACTTCTTAGAAGAATTTATTTCCTCATCAAAGCTTAAGTCTGTCAAATCAATCATTTATCTTTTAGTTCCTCTGCAGCAGCATTAAACTTATTCATAAAAGATTGAATAACAAATATGGTAGTTTCTCTGGAGTTTAATCCTATTGCTCGTGAAGAATCTTCCGTCTGCTCTTCTATTGGAATAGCATTCCAAAGTTTTTGGTACAGCTCTGTTGAAACATCTTCTATGATGCCTTCAAGCACTGTCATATTGGCCATACTTACTTTGCCTTTTTGTCGTACCATTTACCAGAATCTAGGTCTGGGATTGACATCTGGTTTTGCTCCATAAAAGATGTTAGGGCTGAAGTAATTACCTCAAGATGAAATTGAATTCTTACCATTTCAAGCTCTAACTGTCTGATTCTTTCTGATTTTCTCATTTTATACTTCTCTATCTACTGGGGTTGGAGCAGTTGCTACACTGCCACACTGGACACAATGCATGTCTAAATAATATGTAGCAATTTCATAATCGCTAAAGAGTACTTGAAGATTCCAAACTTCATTTCCGCAAATGCACTGGTGGGTTGGTGTTCCACGAAGATCCATTGCATTTTTTGGAATTCCAGAATTGTCTTCCTCTATCTTCTTTTCTTCTTCTTTGTCTACATAATATATTCCGACAGCGTACTTACTTAAAATACTTTGCACAAAACGAAACCCTGCATATACTGTAGAGAGACTAGCTAATATTTTAAATAGTTTCATAACTACCATTATACCTTAAACTTGAATGTATGTAAATGGGGGAGATACGCTCATTGAAAATTCTGCAGATGCTTCTAATGCTGCCTTTAGCCTCATCTTAGGGTTCTTTTGATTTTTTGTCGCATGCAATGCGCCTAGGGCAAAGAACGCTCCGCTACCCTCTGCCATATAATTAACTATGTTTTCTCCGACATGAAAGTCTTCATCTATAGTAAAGATTCTTCCCTCTACACCAATTATAAATATTCCACCTGAGTCTTCTTCTGACCCACCAATTGTTCCATAACCATTGTCTTTAAATGCTTGTTTTACTGAATCAATAAATTTTGTACGCATAAACTTATCTAATCCTGAATTAGTTTTAGTAGGGGTATATTTTGGAGGGTTCCAATTATATTGCAATATCTGACCCATTCTGAAGCTATCTGTAAAAGCTACACCATACTGCCCAACCTTAAAAACTTTTGGCTCTCTTCTGGACAGGATCCACCCAGTTTTATCATCTGATGCGGCATGGTCGGATCCCATATAAACGGTCCCATTTTGAGCAATAGCAACTATGCAGGTCATAATACTAGTATACTATTTTTAAATTCGTAGTGCTAGCCCTCATTTTCTAAATGAATTAAAGATAATTTAATTAGGGTCTCTTCTAATTCAGCACGAACTGATATCAGCTCTTGTATAGTGGAATAATATTTATCCTTCCATTCAGAAAGATCTTTTTCTAATTTATACAATTTAATTTGAAGGTCTTTCAAGTCCATTTTAAGCTCATCCTGAGCTTTTTCGTACTGACGAACCTTTTCTTTTTTATTTTCATTAATTATCGCAATTAAAGCAGTTCCAGCCCCACTTAGTATAGAGGCAAGAATAGCAATAATTATAGAGTTAGCATCAATTACCATTATAGGTAATATTATACCAGTATATATATAATTAAACTAATAGTTCTGATGCTGAAATATCATTTCCAATGTATCTTTTCTTCAATACAAAGTCTCTTACGATTTCAGAACCATTCTGTCTTCCTGCCAAAATAACGACCCATCTAGGCTCAAACTTAGAGGATATGCATGTCTCGCACATTAGTAAATTTATTGGGAGAAGAGATGATCTCCTGACATGCAACTGATTTTTTGTCTTATTGCATGAGTAACATAATATTTTTTCCATTAGTTTTCTTCCTCAGAGTGTTGAAATACGATTTCATCTATAATGACAAAATCTTCATTGTTTATGCTTTCTGTTGTTTCTATTCCATCTTTTATATACTTAATAATTGACACATATGCACCAAGAGTCTCTACGGTGCCTGTAGTTTTTTCATCAAAAATATATGCTATCGGGACTCTATCATAATACTCTATCACTTGGGGCACCTTCCAATTCACATCTTACTCCGTAAGATTCTATTAGATTTTTAACTTTTGAAACGTAATCAATTACCATTTCTTTTTTATTACCACTAAACTGTAAAAAGTTATCCTCGTAAAGTCTGATTGCTAAAAATTCTGGATACATAACAATATCCATAAGCAAATCATATGTAGGCTTTGGTATCTCTCTTACCTTTTTACGCATCTCATCTGTATAAAATACTGGCTTGTTTGGATCACCAGTCCATTCATTTACCCCGAACTTAAAGTGATTCTTACTTCTATCTATAAAAGTCATTTTTTTAGCCTTTTCCAGACATCTGGTGTCTTATGAATATTTTTATTTGTATCAATAGATCCTGCTGATAAATATATTCCTCCCCAAACACCGTACTCATTATTTGTCTGCCCTGCTAACAAGCAATTCTTTTTTACTGGGCAGGATATGCATGCTTGATCAATATTTTGTGCTATATTTATATCTGTTTCGTATTGATCAAAGAATAGGTTAGTGTCCATTCCTTTGCATATCGCAAAATCAAACCAGTCAAAATCCTCTTTGTCTATACCTAAATCATTTAAAATGCTTGACATATTTTAAAGGCAGCTTCCATATCCCATGATCATCAACAGAAATTGTTTCTGCTGTACCCCATGAATTTTTTCTAAACATCCCCTTGATGTTAGTATATCCGCCGCTATCTTTTTTCCATATTATAAGATCGTAATTATCCCAAAATGATTCCTGACTTTTGGTCTTTGATCTATTCATAAAAACTTCTACACCCTTTAGTGTAAGGTTAAGCATTTTTTCCCTATCTAGTAAGTCCGCCTAGATTCTTAGCTGATCCACCAGGCCTCGATCCTGGGACATCCGAATTAACAGTTCGGCGCTCTACCAACTGAGCTATGGACCAATAACAAAACCGCAACAACTATATATATTATACAGCAAGAGTTGCGGCTCTGTCAATGGATTATTTTATAAATACTTTACCCCAAAATGATTTTTTAACCTGATCCGCTTCAGATAAATCTTCTGCTTTTTCTACTGGGACACAATTTGGAACCATTCTGCCACCCTTTTCTTTCATACCACGTTGAGTATATCCAGACCAGCATTTCTGCATTTCATTATCCCATTTATCTTCGTCCTGATTATCTGATTTATAGGTTTCATTTTCAGTCTCTATATCAGTTTGGCCATCTACTTTTGTTACTGGCCAATTAACATCATTTTTTTCTGGATCTCCAATTGGAGCAGGATTTCCATTTTCAACTTCAATATCTTCTGACTCTGATTCTGAGTCTTCTTCCTCTTCTTCTGGAACTTCAATCATCGATTCAATTGCTTCCATAAGGTGTTCTATAACCATACCAAGCTGCTCTTTTGTAATTTCAGAGCGCAAGGCTTTTGTAACTTCCTCGTCATCTGCAATTTCTACTACTGTATCTACTGGATTAACTACATCATCTAATATATCTTTAATCTCTTCTACCAACTCATTTGTTGTAATTGATTTCTTCATATTTTTCTCTCTCTCTACTATTTTACGAGACCAAGAGAAACCTGCGTCTCCGCCCCATGCTAACCACATAATCTTTCCATTTGAAGGACTTTCTGAATTATCCCAGTCCTTACCCTTTTTATCTACTTCATGACGGGAAAAATAAGAATACATCCGCTTTACTGTTGAAAGACTAAGTGTCTCACCTCTAGCCAATTGTCCTGCACGAGTCCACCCTACAGCGGTTCCCGCACCTTTGGCCTTGCCCTGCTCTTTTAGTTTAATTGCTCTACGAGCAGCAGACTGCATTCCTGCAGTTGGCTTGTATCCTTCTTTTGCCATCTTACTTCTCCTTAATACTAACTATATTAACCTTTTTAATCTCATCATCTACATTAAAAATATCATATATATATTCAGAAGCGTCCTCAGAGGTAAAGGCTTCGACTTCTACCTCTACCTCCAAGGACACCTTGTAAATATTCATGTTACTAGTATACCATTTTTAGCCCTTATTGGCTTTAGCTTTTTGAGAAGCTCGTCTTTCCTCTACTTCTACATCGGCAACAGTTTTTGCACCTTTATCAACGGTAGAAAATGCAGAATTAATTTCATCTGCTGTAAGCTTTCCGTCATCCATAAATGCACGAGCCAGCTTTTCAATTACGGCTGCAACGGCTGTGAGTCCTGCCACAGTTATAGCCTTAGCCGTAGAAATACCAGCAATTGCTCCTGCTCCAATAACAGCCAAGCCATTTGCGGCGAAGACTGCTACTATACGCATTATTATATTTTTAATATTTTTTACGCTTTCCATAGTTAGTCCTCCTCTCTATTACGCAATGGGTATGTAATTACCCATGCAATGAGTGTACATATTATTGCATAGCCAACTATTGTTTTTGCACTTCCGTCCAAAACAACCCAAGCAATAAACATGCCAAGCAGGGTCCATAGCTGGTCAACCATATCTTTTAGTATCTTTACCATTTTCCGTTCCTCCTCGACCCCGTAGAGCCGTTTCCAGACCCTCCAGAATTTCCTCCACCAGTTGATCCTCCTGATGGTGCTCCGCCAGCTGTGGCAGCCCCTACAGCGTTTATGGCAGCACCTGCTGCAATAACCGTAGCCACGACAGCCTCTGTTGATTCTTTTCTTTCTTCATCTGACATATCAGCGCCAATACTTCCAAGGGCAGCAAGAGCAGCTACTGGGTCGCTAAATAATTCTTGAGCAAATGCGCCTGGGTCTGTTATTAATTCAACCTGCGCTGCAACTTCTGCAGTTATAACAACTTCATTTCCATTTATATCTGTTCTTAATTCAACTGGTGTTTCTGGCGGAAGATCTGAATAAGAAATTCCAGATGCAGCAATTGCTGCTGCTGTAACAGCTTCACCAGGCTTAAGGTTTTCTAATAATGCCTCAACTACGACTTCCTTTTGCTCTTCAGTTAATTCTTTACCATCTTTTGCATCTTCTTCAGCCTGATTTAGTTCTTCTTCTTTTGCTTTTTCTTCAGCAGCAGCCTTTTCTTTTTCTTCTAATAGCTTTGCTTCTTCTTCAGCCTTTATACGATCCTCTTCAGCTTTAGCCTTTGCCTCTTCTTCCGCCTTGGCCTCTGCTTCTGCTTCAGCCTTTAATCTTTCTTCTTCCGCTTTAGCTTCTGCTTCGGCCCTTTCTTTTGCTTCTTGTTCTGCCTTTGCTTTTTCTTCAGCCTCTATTTTAGCCTTCTCTTCAGCTTCTGCTTTTTCCTTAGCCTCTTGTTCTGCCTTTAATCTTTCTTCTTCTGCTTTGGCCTCTGCTTCTGCTTTTAGCCGCTCTTCTTCAGCTTTGGCCTCTGCTTCTGCTTTTTCTTTGGCTTCTTGTTCTGCTTTAGCCTTAGCTTCTGCAGCAGCCTGTGCCTCTGCTCTAGCCTGTGCTTCTGCAGCAGCCTGTGCTGCTGCAATTGCAGCTAAACGTTCCTGTTCAAGTCTTGCTGCTTCAGCAACAATGGCTGCCTGTTCTGCCTCAAGCCTGACTTTAGTATCATTTATAGATGCGGATTTATAATCAATTCTAGATTGAAATCCAGCCTTAGCAGCTAAATTTCTAACTAAGTCTACTAATGATTGTGCTGCATCCTTTAATCCAGTTATTGGATTATAATCAGATAGACTTGTCATTGTTGCCGTCTCATAAATTAATACAGCAGCACTAGCTTGATTTTGTCTGACTGTTTCAGACTCCGCTTCTTGCTGAGCAGCTATTTCTTCTGGTGTTGGTCCAGGCAGATCAATAAACGTTACATTGGCAATTAAAATTTTTCCTACTCCTGGAACTGGATCTCCAAACACATCGTTGTTTGCATAAATTACGGTTGTTGTTTCTCCACTATGTGAGGCTGTTAGGGTATCTGTCACAAGTGCTCCGTAATTTCCATCATTAGGATCACCATACCATGCTGTAATTGTTTCTATCATTTTCCCAGATGGAGCATTGATGCTAAACGATCCATTTTCGTCTACTCTATAGGTATAATTAAATGGTAAAGGTGCTGCAACATAAGGTTCTGGAGCAGGTGCTACATATGTAGAACCAGTAACAACATTTGAATTTTCAGAGTAAAGAGAGAATGTATCATTGTCAGATCTGATATGAAATGACCATATAGTTCCTGCTGGCATAAGTCCATTTAGCAAGGAATTATCAATTGTAATTGTTGTATTTAAGGAATTTGGTCCGCCAACATTTCCAGTAGCAATTCCCCAGCCATTGCAACCAGTACAATTAAAACTAATCGCATATCTTTCTGGCTGAGTATTTCCAGTATTTGGAGGCTCCCAACTTAACACTGTTGATGTTTCTCCACTGCTAATTGTTAAATTTCTTGGGGCACCTATTGTTTTTACTACAGGTGCAACCTGAGTTGTGCTAAATACAGATGATGGGACTACTACCCAACCATCTCCAATATTCCATTGAAGACTACCATTTGATCCTCCGCCATTTTCATAAAACCATACGTCTATTGGAACCCAATCATTATTTGTCATGGCATATGAAACTGGCAAGCCACACTGTCCGCCTCTATCAAACCAGTTGTTTACGATTAGCTGTCCATTAATGTATAGTCTCATGCCATCATCAGAGCATGCTCTAAATTGTACAGTTAAGCCATTTGTTTGTTGTAAATATCCAGACCAATGATATTGATAGTCTTCTGAAACTCCTAATGGGCCGCTACTTCCATCATTAAAATCTATATAAGGAACAACTCCAAGAGATTGTCCCGTTGTGTTACATCCCTCTGGGGGAGATTGATTATAGTACCATCCACAATCGTATGCTTCTAAATTTAATCCCTGCACAGCATTTGCGGCTGGAATTGCAAGAAGCCAGCCAAATGAAAGTAGGCTGACAAGTAGTAATCTAAACTTTCTGCTCAATTAGGATCTCCTAAGTAACACACTTGTTGCATTACATAGTAATTATATCAGATTTAAGTTTTAATTACTTAGGATTATCAGTTTTATAAAAGCCTTGGCCCTTAAATTGTACGCCAAATGGGGTGAAGTGTCTAGACATTAAAGACTCACATTCTTCACAAACATATCCTGGGTCATCCTCAGAGATAGATCTTGTCACAGAAAGAAGTGCATGTGACTCATCTTCTGTACACTTATACTCATATACTGGCATTTTTATCCTTTGATTGTAGTGAGCCTTTTAAAGACTTGCTCAGGTCTCCTTCGGTAGCGAATCGAAGATTATTTAATTTTTAGAATCTTTGGCTTCTTTTCTGCTGGAACATTTCTAATTACTCTGATATGTAGCATACCATCTTTAAGTTCAACATTAGAAACTTCCATGTACTCACTTAGTTCAAAGATTCTAGTAAATTTACGTGCAGCTATTCCTTTATGAACAACCTCTGCATCAATTACCTCTGTGATTTCACCAGTAATCCAAAGACTTCCGTCCTCTATAGATACTGTTAAATCATCTTTTGTAAACCCAGCAACTGCTAGAGTTAGCTGATAGTTATCTTCGTCTAGCTTAAGTAAATCATACGGCGGGAAAGCAGTATTGTTTACCCTACTTAGACTATTAAATCGTTCCAACTCTCGGTTGAAACCAATAAAAAATGGATCCTTAAAAAGATCCATAGCAAATTGTGTTACCATTTTATTCCTCCTTCAAGCGAATAAGTTAATATATGGACCCTCTATTGAGCGATCCATATATTATTATAACAAAATATTTATAGTTTGTCTACTTCTTTTTAGCCCTTATCTTTGCAAGTGCCTCGAAGTCTTTTACTTTTGTGTCTCCTAGATATCCCCAAGCGTAACCATCAGCGATCATTTGCTCATTTATAGAAATACTTGATCCATCTAAATATACCCAGCCTAATATTCTTCCATATTTTTCTGAGCTATCCATTTTTTCTGTCTTTATCACAACGGTTTTAGCATCTTTAATTTTAGACTTAAGAAATTCTTTTGACTCCAGTCCTAAAACTTTTTCTGCTTTATCTGATGTACGGCTTTCTGGAGTATCTATACCAGCAAGTCTCACTCTTTGTGAATAAGATATACTAAATCCTAAATCAATGTCAACATCAATTGTATCTCCGTCAACAACATTAGTAACCTTTTTTACATAATATTCAAACATTTTTTATCCTATCCGTGTCTTTGATTTTCTGGATGCATTATTGTCATAGAATCAACATTGACTGTTGGTGGAAGTTCAATAATCCATCTAATGGCTTCAGCCACATCTTTTGCTTGTATTGCTATATCGTTTTTAACTTTTTGATTAGTATCTATGCTTCCTGGAGCTATTTGAGAAATCTTAATTCCAGATCCAGACATTTCTATTCTTAGCGTTTCTGCCAAAGATATGGCACCACGTTTTGCAGTTGAGTAGTGTCCACCTTTTTTATATGGATAGTATCCACAAATAGAAGTTATAATTATTATATCACCATAGCCATTTTTTTTCATAATGGGAATAACCATTTTAGAAAGACTCATTGGAGAAACAACATTTAAATTATATGCGTACTGCCATGACTCAGGCAAATCATTTTCTACTAAATATGATCCGCTGCCACCACCCGCATTATTAACTAATGCCACTATCTCTTTATCTTTTATATAATTTTGAAAATTATCATATAAAGAAAAGTCTGTAACATCCATTTGATAAGGATAAATGTTTTTATATTCAGAAAAAATAACATTCATTCTTTCAATGTTTCTAGAAACAGCGATAACGTTATACTTCGAGGAAAGGAGCTTGCATGTTTCTTCCCCGACACCACGGCTTGCCCCAGTTACAATTACATATTTATTTAACAAGCTTTTACTTTGCTACTACTGACTTTGCCCCGCCACCTTTTGTTGGCTTTGCTACTGCCGCTTTTTTGACTGGCGCTGCCTTCTTTGTTGTGGTATCTTTCTTAGTCTTTACTGGAGTTCCAAATGCTGGTCTTCCAAATCCTACAATGAATACTGGCTGGCTCTTACGAAGCTTTGAACCATTCTTCTTCTTGTATGCACGATTCTTAAGGCAAGCCTCTCCGCCGTTTCTCTGGTCTCCCTTTTTATCTGCTGAAGTATTTCCTTCTACAACATCTACCGTTCCATCTGCATTGACTGCAGTAACAATTCCTACATGAGAAATTCTATCGACGCCATCGTTTGGGAAATCAAAATAACATATATCTCCGACTGCTGGGGCTGCTGTTTCTACTGGCTGCCATGTTCCTGCTTTAATAAATGCTTGTGCTCCTGTTGGAGTATAAACTGTATTTGGAACTTTTACTCCTGCTTCGTTAGCACACCACATTACGAATGATCCACACCATGGCTGAAAGTTAGCCTTAGCAAACTTTCCATACTTTGTTTCATTATCTTTTGGACCTTCAATGTATCCAATTTCTCCCAGTGCTACTTCTACTAGTCTTGCTGCTGATCCTTGTACCGCTGTCATTTTGATTTCCTCCCAGAAATTTTATTATATTTATTATACCATTTAATATTTTGTGCCCTCGGCTGGAATCGAACCAGCGACCTGCGGATTAGAAGTCCGTCGCTCTATCCCCTGAGCTACGAAGGCATTTTTATATGTCATCCTCAATAGGAATGATTCCGTATTCTTTGGCAACTACCCTGCCTTCTTCTGTTAACTCAAACTCTGCCTCTAAATTTTCATTGTATGTTATATTTACCAAGCCCATATCAAATAACTCCATGAATATCTTATCGATTTCTTCTACATGAACTTCCCATAGCTCTGGTGCAAGATCCTTGGCTAGTTCAGTTATCTTAAATATAAACTCGCCATCTTCTTCTATGCCAATAACTTCAATAACACCCATTTGAAGATACTCGTACATCTTGTCGTCGCTGTCTTCCATGTCTACCTTTCTGTACCCCCAGTGGGATTCGAACCTACGCTGGATGGATTTTAAGTCCACTGCCTCTACCGCTGGGCTATGAGGGCCTAACGTAATTGTATCAGATATTTTAAAATATTTAAAGAGTTTTTAAAGATTTATGCATCTTAATCTTGCAATTGAGTACAGTCTATAATGCTCAGAAAGATCCATCTGCTTTATATAATCTAAATTATTTATATACTTTGGTTTAGCCTTAGAAGAAATTAGCTTAAAGGGGTTTTGTGTTTCTTTATACCAAGCCTCGTATTCAGAAAAAGAATCTGATTTAATATCTAAAGTTCCATTAAATTTTTCACAGATGTATCTTACAACTTTTTCTGTGTCTTCTTTTAAATCTTCAAATTTAAAAAATATTGAGCAGTTTTCTAACATGAACCTATAATGGTCTAAGTATTGCTGTGCCCTATACATAAACATTCCGTTGTCTTCCATTGTATTGATTGATGAAAGGCAGTCTACTGGATTTCTAACTATTGTTATTATTGGATCAGACAAAATTTTTTGATAAAGTATTTCTGTAGGGTCATTTGCTTCTTTTATATCGTAATGAGTAAAGTTAACCTTCAAATTTGTATTTGTATTTATATACCAGTATAGCCAATGTCTTCCAGATCTTGGATAGGTTAACAGAGATATATTATTATCTTTACTTAGCTCTAGCATAACTTTTTCATTTTTATTTTAGTATCCCATAGCGTCAAGTATGCCGTTAACTATTTTTTGACTAAAAGGCTTTTTTAAATGATCCAGCTTAACTCCTTTATATCTTTCTCTTTCACAGTCTGGACAATCACTACATTCAAATGACTCATCCAGCCTATCAACCCCCAGTATGTTTTCAATAGATATTGGATCATTTAAGCCTTGATCGTTTACATATTTTTTTAAAAAGTATTTAAACTCCTGATGATATGGAAACCTGTCATCAAAATCATAGTTTGGATTTCCACTTCCTAAAGGATTTATAAATTGTGGAATTGGTTCTACAAATTGTATATTATATCCTTTAAAGAATGAAAGTGTTTTATTTACATACCTAGACACGGTTTCTTCTGTATTTTTTTCATGTGGTAGGTGTGCTTTAATATCAATATATCCAAATGACGGGAGTACGGTAAAATCTTCTTTAAGAGTTTTTAGGATGCAGGGAAATCCACCATTTGTGTATGTTGAAGAGTATGCTGTTGCACCTCTAAATCCAGAAAAATAAATTTTTTCTCTAAGTTCACGAGAAGTGGATACATGATACCCAACACAATCTGAAGGGTTTGGAAAATCTTCGTGGGGAGGCAGTGGGCTTTGACCCCAATTACAGTAGCTTACAATATCTGTTTTCCCAGATAATGCGAGTCTGAACTGATGACTATCTCCAATTGAATACAGCATGTTGTTACCTTTCTGTGCAACAGGTCGGACTTGAACCGACGATTACCGAATTATGAGTTCGGGGCTTTAACCAACTAAGCTACTGTTGCCTAGTTGTCTATTATATTAATTATTATTAAAATAGTCAATAGTGTTAATTGTTATAGGTTCTTTCTTCTGGCTTGTAGCCAGTTATATGAGCCCATTTCATATTAACCTCATGTAGTTGATCAGGGCTTGACACATTCATTTCTTGATCATCTAAATCTAAATAATGTAGGAATACCATTTTTAAATAATCCCCATCATTGAATTCTTTATGCATTCTCCAGTGATCTTGGTCCCTTGCATTTATTAGCAATGCACTGTTATCTATGAGAGTGTACGGTATTCCTTCAACATATATATCCCAAGACACATTCGAATCCAATTGACACAATATAGTCCCAGTAAAAGCACATGTGTCTTTGTGTGGACCCAGTTGTGGCATTCCAAATTCATTATTATATTCTACAAGTGTGAAGTATTTAAATGAATACCTTCTTTGATCTTTATCGGAAAATTCTTTAATTAAATCATTTGCTTTACTCAATATGCTATGAGGCAGATTGTCTATATCTTTATTAGAATAATCTAGCCTTGTTCTGCCCAAAAATGTTTGTACTTCAGTATCATCTTTTTTTAAGGAAACTGCAGTTTCGATATCTTTTATTTCATCCTTAGTAAAAACATTATAGATTATGTTATTTTTCATATTTCTCCCTCATTAATAAAATTATTTTACCTTTATATTTAGACTACTACTCAATTATATCATTTTTATCATTCATTAAAGGATGCCATTTTGTGCTTAAACTATTATTATTTATCTTAGTCTATTTAGCGTTTGAATCTTCAACAATTTGCTGTACAAATTCTGAAAAATGTTTCCTTATAGACCCGTTTGGGCGTGATCCTAGTGATGTCCATATCCTTTTATACTCTATAATATTGGAAAATGTGGTGGGGCACACAGTTATACCCTCGTACTCCCTTAATACTGTAGGTAGAGGTACATGCTTACCACAGCATTTACATTCTTTTGCTTTTTCTTGATATGTGCTCATAGTATTTCCATATTCTCTAGTGCTCTTGACATTTTATCTATCTCTCCCGCCAATCTTTCAGGCATTCTTGGTGCTCTAATTAAGTTATCTCTGTAAACCTCTTGATCTTCTTCTAAATAATTATCTTCAACAAAAGACTCGTATGTATGAATATTTACTTCATCATTTACATTAGGCCTTGTTCTGCTAATTGAATTGTATATTGCACCGCATACCGCATCAGCCAAGTCTTTAGACCCTTTTCTAGGGTGATCTACTCTGTCTCTCATAATTTTAAGCTGAAGTAGTTCATCTATGAGCAATGGTATATGCGGACCATGGAGTCTTTCTTCTAGAACTACCATTGCCATATCGTCATAATGTTTTTTAGCAACAGAAAGTATCTCTGTATTAATTCCATATTGTTTTAACTGCTGCATCATATCATGTGAGTTCCATCTGTCGAATGTGCAGACTGTTATATTAAATCCTCTAGTTCTTAAGGATAATATGTAATCTTTAACTTCTGTAAAATCTACAGACTTATCTGGTGTTGGCGTCCAATACCTAACAGCATCCACAGACACTATTGGGGCTGGCTGAGAGTATTCATTAGTTACCCTTACATTAACCCAGCTCTCAACATGTGCCATTGCTACTGCACAGTGGTCATGCTTTTGTGCTAAGTCTACATGTAGGAAATATTTTTTATCTGGGTCTGGCTTAAACCATTCCTCTAGTCTTCCAAATTTATCTACTGCAAGCCCTGTACTATTGAAAGCTTTCTCTACTTTTTCTCTAGACTTAAAGAAAGCATCAATCATTTCTGGAGGCATGCATGCAAATCTTCCAAGGGCGTCTAAAGAATTTTTATAAAAAGCTGTCTTAAAATCTTCTATGCTTCTAGTAGGATTTACCTCCCATGTTGGACGCCTTAAAGCATAAACCTTTGGTATCAAATATGAATTAATGTGATCTTCTTCCCATTCAATTTCAAATTCGTTTCCCTCTGTTCCATCTGGCAAGTCTTCGTCCATCTTAAATTTATAAGACCTAATAATAGTTTCTTTATCTGCAATTACAGAATTATAAAACTTTTGAATAGGATCATTTTTAAATCGTGGAAATGAAAGTAATATTACCTTTCCAAAGTCTGGGAAACGTGAGTCAACAGATGCACGATACATCTCATAAATAGCATCAGCTGTTTTAGCTTGGTCATGACCAGTCGTATTTTCAATTGCAAAACCTGAAATCTCATCAAGAATAACAACAATTACGTTATAGCCTTCCCATGCCTCACGCTCTGAGTGGCCAGAATGCACTGTTATAGCCTTGTCAAATTTCATCTCAGAGGCTTTTGGGTCGTACTTGCCAATGAACCATGGGGAGCGATCTATTCGTGTCTTAAAACCCTTAAAGAACACGTTGTTGGCCTGTTGTGAGTTAATTGCTATATTAAGAATATCAATTGAATCTCCAGGAGGCTTTCCATAATATGTAGCTGGATCCTTTAAACATAAAAGTAAATAAACAATATATGCAACAGCTATTGTAGAAGAATAATCTTTACCAGAACCTTTACCTAACTGGGCAATAACTTCTGTGCATGTTTGCTTATATATTCTTTCGCCTTCTTGCTCTCCAAATAGTTTCTTTAGGGTTGCTTCTTTATATATCTGAGAACTTTTTTCAATTAAAGTGTATTGTAATTCAGAAAGTGGTGGAAGACCTAGGTAGTCTGGACTAGTTACAAATGTCTGTAAATCTACTGGGCGCTCTTCAAACTCTTCGCCATCCAATATGTCAATTAAATCATCAAAACTAAATTCCACTGACATTTTCCTCAATTACTACTGCCTCTACAATTCCAGTAATTTGAGAAAGCCTTTTAGCAACTTCCATTTTACATTTTGGACAGGTAGAGGTAACTTCTTTTAATATCTTAACAAGCACTTCTTGTTTTCTTTCCGCTTCTGCAACCTGTGTGGCAAGTTCGTTATTCTCAAGAACGCCGACGGACTGAAGCATTGCAATTCTTTTAGTCTCTATATCTGCAATAAGCTTAAGCGCTCCAGATTTAATGGCTAATTGGCCAGATTGATCTGCCTCATCAACTGTCTTCCACGCCTCTTTGATAAGCATTGCATAATGCTGGTCTGCACCAGAAATAGCCTCTTTTGCCCTATCACGAACAGCATTGTCATTATGAACAATGTTCTTCCATTCATCTATAAGCTCGACCACTTCTTTTCTCTGAAGTCCAGTTATAGTTGCAATTTGGGTAGGGTTATTTCCCTGTAGTAATTTTTCTACTACATTATTCATTCTATCCATGTGCTGAGGAAGGTCAATTTCCATTGTCATTATATAAGTATACCATATTTTAGTTGACTAAGATTGATTAGCAATTTTAAGAAGAATTAAATATCCAATTAAATCATCTATATCATTGTCTCCAGCAAAGCCCTGTGCATGACTAATTCTATTTAACTTATCGTCAATACGAACTTTAAGCTGCTCTACCGAATTAGATGTAGCAAATAGCCTCATCGGATTTAATGCTGAATCTCCATATGATATATTCTTTTTAATTAACATCTCTGATACTTCTAGGCATTGATTAAGAATCTTATTGCCTGATGGAGCATCTGTTGCTATTACCTGTAGATCTGTAATCCACATTTGGTAGCCTTTATCTTTTTGTGGGTATCCCGCCATTTTATTCCATTTCTTTATATAGTTTTTTTAAGCCTTTTAATGTGCCAATGTCCATGTACTGTCCCCCTGGTTTTACGGCACGAATATCTAAATTCATATCAATCCATTCCTGAATTTGTTTGCCTGGATGATCTAAATCTGCATCTACATATCTTATCAAATTTTTTCTAAATAGCATAGTGCCCCACATATACTCATATTCGCAGTCTTGAACTTTATCTTTAGAAGACAGAACCTTGTCTCCAGATAAAGATATCTGCCCAACTCTTCCCTTTAGGTCATCTGTACATTCCCATGCTCCGAGAACTACATCCCCCTCTGACTTAATCATTTCTTTATATATATTTGTCTGGGCACCCAATATAAATGTATCTGGCATTCCAATAAAAACTGTGTGGTTATGTTCTCCTACCATAAATTTTACGGCATCAGACATAGTTGAAGGCTCACGCACAATAAGTTTAATATTCATATCCATATTCTGAATAATAGGAACCCATTCAGCTCTTGTTGATACCCTAACTTCATCACAAACTTCTAGCATTTGCTCTACATGCCATTGTAAAAGGGATCTCTCATCTGAAATTGGTAAGCAAAATTTAGGTATGCCTCCAACTCTAGATGCTTTACCAGATGCTGGTAGAATTCCTATAACACTCATTTATTATTTCCTTGACTTTCTTGCACATCTTTAACAGTTAAATTTTCAAAAATTGAATCTTTTTTCCATGCTACGTAATTTTCTAATCTTCCGTCTCCCCAATAAAGGTGCTTAACATCTTTATCTAATAACCTTCGAGCATCGTCTCCTCCAAAGCTAAAAAATTTATTTTCTTTTGCTACTGGTAAATTATTGAATTCAATTGTGCGCTGCTTTAAATCTCCGTTATACCCATCTTCTATGCTCATTGATTTAAATAAGCTATCGGTAAACATTGCTACGTCTGTATAGTAATGAACCATATGCTGTTGCTCTACAATACCGTTTCTTGCTCTTTCTACAGCCATGCTAATAGCATCTTCTAAAAACTTATGTCCTTTAGAAGAAGCAATTACCTGAGTGGCATACCATGGTGTGTTTCCTTCTAAATCAAGAATCATGTCGTATTTAGGGTCTAACCAAGTATCTATTGGATTTATGCACTCTGTATCTAAATCAGCGTACACTCCACCATTAATATAAAGAATAGCAAATCTCCACAAACCAGCCTTCATTACTCCGAGTGGATACTTCATGTATGTATCAAAAACTTCTCCTCCAAATTCAGTTCTAAAAAAGTCTTCTCTGTCTTGACCGCTCATATATCCATGAGACCAATCTGGATTTATATTTTTCCAAGTTTCTAAACTTTGCTGTGCCTGTAAAGGCAAGCCCTCGATAGGCGTCTCGTATGTTTGCCATATTGTTTTTGATATCATATATTTGTGCTCCTAATTACCTCTGGGTCTATCCACCAATCCTCAAACACTCTGTCTGGGGAACTATCATCAACATTTTCTACTAAAAGCTTATATCCTAAAGAAGACAATATATCGATTGACTCTTTTTTAATCTCTTTGTTTGATGGATCTGCATACAAATCGTGTTCATATGTTATTACAGAAAATCTATATTCATCTAAGGGCATTTGTTTTAATGCTGCTAGGGTTTGATGAGCTGGTTCTATGTCGAGCTGTAAGTAGTCTATTTGTTTTGGAAATTTGTTTTCTTTAAAATATTTTAAATAGTCAAATTTTGTAGCATCTGTAGAAATGCATTTATTTTTTCTTACATTATTATAATTATCAACTAGGCTTTGATCCCAATCAAAACCTACTCCATTCCAATCATACTCTGTTTCCAATAAGTAGGTATTATT
>Ga0315900_10002621_pt1 | contig 27183 bp, 24 predicted proteins | sample LakEriMetagenome_FD_203521 | JGI IMG/M metagenome (GOLD analysis project Ga0315900, IMG submission 203521) | Freshwater fungal communities from buoy surface, Lake Erie, Ohio, United States - Buoy 12 MA114 | ecosystem: Environmental > Aquatic > Freshwater > Lake > Lake biofilm | place: USA: Lake...
CCGTATCGCGCCAGTTTCCGGTACAGCGTCGAGGGATCGATGCCCAGCATGTCGGCCGCACGGCTCTTGTTGCCGCCCTCGTTCTGCAGGACCCACTGGATGTACGCGCGCTCGACGGCTTCGAGGGTGGGGGAGACGGGGGGGCGCTCCGCGACGAACGGTTCGGCGCGGCGCGCGGTGACCCGCTCGGGGAGCGCGTCGGGACGAATGCGGTCGCCCGGCGAGAGGATGACGGCGCGCTCGAGGGCGTTTTCGAGTTCGCGCACGTTGCCCGGCCACGCATACGCCATGAGTGCGTCGAGCGTGTCATCGGCCAGTTCCTTGACCGGCTCCTGCCGCAGCTGCGCCGAACGCGCGAGGAAGCCCTCGGCCAGCAGCGGAATGTCGTCGGGGCGCTGCCGCAACGGGGGCAGGTGCACGGCGATCACGTTCAGGCGGTAGAACAGATCGGCGCGGAAGGCCCCCCGCTTGATTTCTTCTTCGAGATCACGGTTCGTGGCGGCCAGCACCCGCGTGTTCACGGGCTGCGCTTCGGTGGCGCCCACGGGAATGACTTCGCGCTGCTGCAGCACCCGCAGCAGCTTCACCTGCGTGGACGGCGTGGTTTCGCCGATTTCATCGAGGAAGAACGTCCCGTGGTCGGCGGCGGCGAAGAGCCCCGTCTTGTCCTTCACCGCTCCGGTGAACGACCCCTTCACGTGGCCGAACAGCTCGCTTTCCAGCAGCGACTCGGGGAGCGCCCCGCAGTTGATCGACAGGAAACTGTGGTCGGTGCGGGCGCTGAGGTCGTGGATGTACCGGGCGATGACCTCCTTGCCGGTTCCCGACTCCCCGGTGATGAGCACCGTGGAATCCGTCGGGGCCACGGTCTCGGCCAGCTGCAGCACGTCCAGCCAACTGCGGCTGCGACCGACGGGACGGGAGGTGCTGCGCCGGTCGCGTTTCCTGAGTTCCTGCTGCAGCGAGTGGTTTTCCACGCGCAAGCGCCGGTGCTCTGCCGCTCGGCTGAGAATGGCCACCAGTTCGTCGTTGCGGAAGGGCTTCTGGATGTAGTAGAAGGCACCTTCGTTCACCGCCTGCATGGCCGACTGCAGCGTGGCCTGCGCGGTCATGAGGATGACCGGCACTTCGCCGTCCATCTGTCGCGCATGACTCAACACCTGCACGCCGGTCACGTCGGGCATGCGCACATCGGTCAGCACGATGTCGGGCTTGATCTCGTTGAACTTCTCGATGCCCTGTCGACCACCCTGCGCCGTGAATGGCTGGAAGCCCTGGGTCTTGAGCAGAATGCGCAGGGAGTCGAGGATCCCCGTTTCATCATCCACGACCAGGACGCGCGGTGCGGCGTCGGCGGAAACACAGCCCATCAGGAGGTCACTCGCGGCAAAGCATGGTCAGGCAGGTGCGTGACGCCGGAGGTATCCGGCGCCACGGGCAGCACGATGGAAAAGCGGGTACCCTGCGGCAGGCGCTCCACGAGCACCACGCCGCGGTGCGCCTCGACGGCGCGATGCACGACCGGGAGGCCGAGCCCGACCCCCCCGGCCTTGCCGGAGACGAAGGGTTCGAAGAGCCGCTCTCCGAGCTCGTCGGAGAACCCCGGCCCATCGTCGGTCACGGTGATCGTGAGGAGCTCGCCGGTGATGGCCACCGCCGATCCATGCGGACCGTCGGGTGCGTGCCGGTCGGCTTCGACGAAGATGTGGCCCGTCTCGCCCACCGCCTGGATCGCGTTGAGCACGAGATTGAACACCGCGCGATGCAGCAGGTCCTCGTCGCCGTGAAGCCGCGGGAGATCGGGACCGATACTTACCTGCACCTCAACGCCGGCGTGGCGATCGGGGTGCGACGCGGCCAGCATGGCGGCGGTGTGCACGAGGGCGCCCACATCCAGCGTATCGAGGCGAGTGACACGCGCCCGCGCGAAGTCGAGGAAGTCGGCCAGCAGCCGACTGAGCCGGTCGGCTTCGCGCACGATCAGCGCGTGGAGGACGTGCTCGTCATCATCGTCCGGCGCCCCCTGCGGCAGGCGCAGTCGCGAGAGCTGCTCGGTGGCGCTGCGGATGGCGGCCAACGGATTGCGGATCTCGTGCGCGAGCGAGGCACTCAGTTCGGCCACCGCCTCCAGCCGCTCGGCACGGATATGCAGCGCCTGCAGGCGCTTGCTGTCGGAGATGTCCTGAAAGATGGCGGTCGCCGTGACACTGCCGTCGGGGCGTGCCCCGTCGGCCACCGTCGTCGACACGCCAATGGGCACCTCGTCGGCGCCGCGGCGAAGGACCCCTTCCGCCCGCGTGGTGCGCACGCCGTCGCGCGCACTCCGTTCGAGCAGCTCCACCAGATGCGGCGATACCTCCCGCAGCGACGGCAGCAGTGGCTGGCCGATGAATGCCCGCAGGTCGATGCCGAGCAGTTCGGAGGCCGCCGGATTGGCGTAGAGCAGCCGCTCGCGGCCATCCACGGTGATGATCCCGGAGCGAATGGTGCGGAGGATCTCCGCGGCTTCGAGCTGCACCTTCGCCAGCTGTGCGGCGAGCGCTTCGCGGCCCGATCCGGCCAGGCGCAGGCGCGCCGCCACGAATCCGGACCCCACCGCGACCACGGCGAAGACCGCGAGCTGCACCCCGACGCCAGCAAAGGGGGTACCCGTTCCCGGGCGCCACCAGATCACATCGATGGCGTAAAGCACGCAGGCGGCGGCGGCGACCGCGAGGCCACCACGGAACGGGAGCAGCAGCGACGCCCCCGCGATGACCAGGATGTACAGGGCCGCGAACTGGGAACTCCAGCCGCCCGTGATGTGCACGACGGCCGTGACGAGGAGCAGATCGAGCGCGCACTGCGCACCGTAGAACCAGAGCCCGAGGGGCCGCTGCGTGAGCTGCGCGTAGAACGCCGACCCGACGGTCGCGAGGGTGGCGACGGCAAACGCCAGCGTGGCCAGGAGGGTGTCGGCGGGCGCCGCCTGACTCCAGACAAACACGGCGGCCACGAGGATGGCGCACGCCAGGGCCACGCGCGCAAGCCAGACCCACCGCAACATGCGCCGGGGGTCGAGCAACTCCTGTATGGGGTCGTGTGGAAGGGCCGGCGTCGGTCTCACGCGCGAATCGTTGCAGGGTCGTGCAAATTGCAGCAGCGGTCAGGGGCCCCGAGTCTTGCAGATTGCACTACCCTGACGAATCAGCCGCCCGCCCGTTTCCTTTGGGTCATGTTCGCCGAACCTGCGTTGTCTGCCGACCCCGCGCTGTCGATCGGGACCATTTCGATCCGGCTCCTGTTCGTTTTGGTCCTGGTGCTGCTCAATGCCTTCTTCGTGGCAGCCGAGTTCGCCCTCGTGGCCGTACGACGGAGCCGGATCGACCAGATGGCCGCCGAGGGGGACCGCAGCGCGGCGGTCGTCCAGCGCGCGCTCTCGCAACTGGACCGATACATCTCCGGCACCCAGCTGGGGATCACGCTGGCCTCGCTCGCCCTCGGGTGGATCGGGGAACCGGCGTTTGCCGTTTTGGTGGATATGGCGCTTCACCAGGTGGGGATCACCCCGGATCCGGGGGCCGAACACACCGGTGCCGGGATCGCCGTGGCCTTTCTCGTGATTACGTTCCTGCACATCGTGCTGGGCGAGCTGGCGCCCAAGTCGGTGGCGCTGGCCCGCCCGGAAGGGGTGAGCCGCCTCGTCGCCCGACCGCTGATGCTCTTCTCCCAGGCCATGTCCCCCTTCATTGCCATGCTCAACGGCACGGCCAACCGCCTGCTGGCCCTGGGCGGGATCGAGCCCGTCTCCGAAGGGGGACACGTGCACAGCCCCGAGGAACTGCGGCTGCTGGTCATGCAGGCCCGCGCGCACGGGACACTCGACGAGAGCGACTCGGCCATGCTCGCCGGGGTCTTCGATTTCCACAACAAGCGGGCGCTGGACGTGATGCGCCCTCGCACGGAAATGGTGGCCATTGCCGAGGATGTCGAGCTGGAAGAGCTGCGGGAGATCATGCGCCGGGAACGGTATTCCCGGTATCCGGTCTTTCGGGACACGGCCGACGATATCGTGGGGGTCTTTCTGGCCAAGGACTTCTGGCTGGCCGATGATCCTGAGTCCTTCGCCCTCCGGGACCATCTGCGCGAACCGCTCTTCGTTCCGGCGAGCCGGGCCGCCGAGCGGGTACTCGACGATTTGCGACGCACCCGGGCCCATCTGGCCGTGGTGCTGGACGAGTACGGCGGCACCGCCGGCATCGTGACGATGGAAGACCTGGTGGAGGAGGTGGTGGGGGATATCGCCGACGAGTACGACCCCTTGTCGCGGGACGCCCTGATGTTCGACGGGGTCCTTGAACTGGCGGGCTCGATGTCGCTGGTGGACGTGCGATCGGATCACAAGCTGCCCATCCCGGAAGGAGACTGGAGCACGCTGGGCGGTTACGCGTTCGCCGCCCTGGGGCGCCTGCCCCGTGTGGGAGACCGGGTGGGGTATCCAGGCGGCGAGCTGGAAGTCGTGGCCATGGATGGCCGCCGAGTGGCGGCCCTGCGTGTCCACCGTCGCGCAGAACCTGTTGCCGGAGTGCCATGATGATGCGGCGACACGCGCGGTGGACCGTTCTGTCGTTGGGGATACCTCTCGTATTGGCGTGCCGACCGGCGGGGGAGCGGGTGGTGCTGCGGAACGGCACGCCCGGTGTGGCCGTGGGTTCGGATACGGTCACCCCTGCCGCCCAGGCTGGCGCTCAGGCGGCGGACTTCCCGCCTCCGGCGAGAGAGGTGGCCGACATTGTGGCGCCGCGATGGACCGCCGAGGATGATCGCGACGAAACGGGAGAGTTCGACACGGTCGTGAAACTGGCCCGGATCGCCCGCGGTCAGGCCGTGGCGGACATCGGCGCCGGCGACGGGTACTACGTGGCGCGGCTGTCCCCGCTCGTGGGGAGTGAGGGGGTGGTGTTTGGCCAGGACATCATGCCCGAGTACTTGGCCCTGCTGCAGCGTCGCGTCGTTCGCGATGGGCTCTCCAACGTGCGCGTGGTGCTGGGCGAAGCACATGATCCGCGCTTGCCGGCGGGGAGCGTGGATGTCGCGCTCATGATTCACATGTATCACGAGATTTCCCAGCCGTTTGCCCTGTTGTGGAATCTTGCGTCGTCGATGAAGCTGGGAGGACGTCTCGTGATTCTCGATTTGGATCGCCCGACCTACGGGCACGGCACGCCGCCGTCGCTGCTCGACTGCGAGCTGTCGCGCGTGGGGTACCGGCGCCTGTCGCGGCGCGAGACGGGGCCCGAGGAGTATGTGGCGATCTACGCGGCGCCGACGCCGGCGCAGCGCCCTGCACCGGCCGCCATTTCGGCGTCGCTTCGGCGCACGCCGTGCCGGGCACCATGAACGGCGCCGACGGTCCACGGTCGCCGCGAGGCGAGGAGACGGACGGCGTGACCGTGGCGCCAGGGGTACACATACCAGCGACCGAGTTGCAGCTGTCGGCGATTGCCGGCGGCGGCCCAGGGGGACAGCATGTGAACCGCAGCGCGACCCGCGTGGTGCTGCAATGGAACGTGCGCGCCACGCGGGCGTTGCGCGCCGAGCAGCGGGAGCGGGTGCTGGAGAAGCTGGCCTCGCGTCTGGACAGCGACGGGGCGCTGCGCATCGTGGCCGGGGAATATCGCAGCCAGCTGCAGAATCGCCGGGCGGCGCTCGAGCGACTGCGCCAACTCGTGGCGCGGGCGCTGGTGGTGCCGCGCGCCCGCAAGGCCACCACGCCCACCTTTGGCTCGGTGCAGGAGCGGCTGAGCACGAAGCGGCAGCGCGCGGAAACCAAGCGGCAGCGACGCCGGCCGCTGGACGATTGAGGGCCGGGCGTTGGGGCGCGGCGCTCCTCCTGCCGCCGCGCCCACCCCTCCGGTGGTTCAGAACGCGATGATGTTGGCGCCGAGGTAATAGGTAATGAAGTCGGCGCGCCCGCGAACGGGCACCGGCACCGCGTTGTTCTCGAAGGCCTGCCGCACCCGATCGGAGGTCAGGTAGCGCACGTCGTCATGGCGGAGGAAGCGGGCCCCGAGGTCGAGGCGGACGGGGAAGTTGCCGCCAGTGAGGCGAAGGTAGCTGCCCACCGCTCCACCGTAGGCCCAGACGGCATCACTGGAGTTCGTGGTGCGAGCGAAAGGTGAGTTGACGTTCTGCGACCCTTCGACATTGCTCTCGGTCCAGAAGACCGAGAAGCCGCCGAGCACCGTGGCGTAGGGCGTGAAGGCCCCGGTGGGCCCAAGCAGCTGCGGGCCAGCAACGACGGACATGATGTTGCTGGACGTGCGCAGGTCGAGCTGCACGAGCCCTCCAGTTCCGGCCAACGGAATGCGCCGCCGGCTATTGGCGTACGAGACGAAGGAGAAGTCACCGCGCACATTGAGGAGCTTGTCGCGGTCGAGCGCGCGGAGGACGTAGCCGCCCAGCCCGAAGCCGTTGTTGGTGTTGGCAGCGAATTCGCCTCTGGGTTCGGTGACCTGAAAATGGAGGCCGAGCGCGCCGAGACCCGACGGGACTCGCGCATCGTCGGTGCGGGGGCGCGGGGTATCCTGGGCGGCGGCCCGTCCACTGACGAGGAGGAAGGCGGCGGCCAGCATGGCGTGATGGAGGTGCATAGCGGCTCTATACGCCGAACGGGCGCGAAGGTGTCACGGATGGGCTCCCGAAAGTTTCCAGGGGCGTCCCTTGAATCCCGACCGAGGGAATCGACATTCTTCCCCGCTATGCCTTTCCGCCACGTGTCCACGCTCTGGCTCTGGTTGGCGCTCCTCTGCGGAGCACCGGCCGGCAGTGCCCATGCGATCGCGCCGCGTGCGCCGATCGCGGAGGCCGTGGTCGCGAGTTCAGCGGTCGCGCCTGCCGTCGCGCCGCGGGCGGTAGACGCGCCCGCGCTGCGCCCGGCGCTTCCCGGCGCCCCGCGGCTGTCGGGGGGTGAGCCGGCCGAACACCGCCAGTCGCGCTCGTGGCACCGCAGCACCAGCCGCCGCTCCCAGCGGGACGCCGGCGGCCTGCTCACCGCGTCGGGGGGGACGGGGATCATTCCTGCCCCGGTGGCGTTGTATCGTGAGCGTGCGCCATGGCAGCGACGCGGTGCCTTTGCGGGACGCGTCACGGGTCGCTTCGCCGCCCCGCCGCGCGCGCCGCCCGCGCACAACTGACGAACTGCTGGACATCGCCCGTTCCCTCCGCACGTTTTCCTGCGGGTGGGCGGGCAGGCACAACGCGCCTCCGCGTTCGTGCTCCGCCCTTCCTCAGTCCCTTGAATTGCGAGCATGTCGGCACAGGCAACCCGCGTCAATCAACGCATCTCCGAGTCGCTCGGCCTCGACGTCGAGCAAGCCCGCTGGCGGGCGCTGACGCGCCAGATCTCTCCCCAGGACCCGCTCCCCGGTCGCATCCGCTCCATTGGCGGCGCCGTGGACATCGGGTTCCTCGACCGCACGCTGAGCCTCGAGGAGATACGGACCGCGATGGCGGAGGGGCAGCTGCCGCTGGTGTTGCTCAGCCGCGACGGCGGCGACGCCATTGTCCTGGATCGTGACGAGGAGGGGCATGCGCGCGCCTGGCTGGTGGGCCGGGATGGCGCCGAGCAGCGCATCGATGCCGATGCGCCCCAGCTGGCCGACGCGGTCGTGCGCCGGTTGGGGCACACGGGTGCCGTGCCGGCGCTGGCTCCCATGGCGCTCCGGTCACCGGTGGCCATTCAGGGAGATGGCGCCCCGCACAGCCCGCTCGAGGGGCATGGCGCACACGAGGCGGAACATCTTTCGCCGATCGACCGCACCTTCGCCCTGCTGGCACGGGAAAAGCGCGAAATCACCACGGTGTTCTTCTACGCCACGCTGGCGGGCGGCCTGAGCCTGATCCTGCCGCTGGCGGTGGGTGGCATCGTGCAGCTGGTGCAGGGACGCCTGTTCCTGCAGCCGGTCGTCGTGCTCATTTCGTTCGTCATTCTGGGCACGATCGTGGCCGGGGTGCTGCAGATCGGCATCCTCAAGGTCGTCGAGCGCATCCAGCAGCGCATCTTCGCGCGCATGGCGCTGGAGTTCGCCTTCCGCGTGCCGCGCATGAAGTACGCCTCGTCGCTCGAGCAGAACCTGCCGGAGCAGATGAACCGGCTCTTCGAGGCGGTGGCCATCCAGAAGGGCATGCAGAAGCTGCTCATCGATGTGCCCACGGCGCTGCTCACCGTGCTGTTCGGCCTCATCCTGCTCACGGTGTACAGTCCGTGGTTCTCGCTCTTCGCGGTGGTGGTGATCTTCATTCTGTACATGATCATCCGCCTGACCGGACCGGAGGGGCTGGCCACCTCCATCGTGGAGTCGAAGTACAAGTACAAGGCGGTGCACTGGCTGGAGGAGATCGCGCGCGCCTTCCACGCCTTCAAGTATGCCGGCGACTCCACGTTGCCGGTGGAGCGCATGGATGATGTCATCACGGGGTACATCAAGTACCGCAAGAAGCACTTTGCGGTGCTGGTGAAGCAGACGATCGCGCTGATCGGCTTCAAGACGTTCATCACGGCGGCCGTGCTCATCATCGGGGCCACGCTGGTGCAGACGAATCGCCTGCTGCTCGGGCAGTTCGTGGCCGCCGAAGTGGTGATCGTGACGGTGCTGGTAGGCGTGGAGAAGCTCATGACGAGCCTGTCCACGGTGTACGACGTGCTCACGTCGGTGGACAAGTCGGGGCACGTGGCCGATCTGCCGCTCGAGGCGCGCGGCGGCCTGGCGCCCATCCACACGCCCGGCACGGGGGTGGCCATCGAGACGCGCGACCTGCGCTACCGCTATCCGGGTGCCAAGTCGCCCTCGGTGGATGGCGTGTCGGTGCGCATCGCGCCGGGGGAGCGGGTGGCCATCATGGGCGTGGACGGCTCGGGGCGCAGCACGCTGGTGAAGCTGCTGGCGGGGCTCATCGACGATTACGACGGCACCATCCGCTTCGACGGCATCACGCTGCGCGATCTCGACCGGCCGGCGTTGCGCGCACGCATTGGCCAGATGCTCTCGTGGGGTGACCTCTTCGATGGCACCATCGAGGAGAACATCAGCGTGGGGCGTGCGCACATCACGCCGCTCGACGTGCGCGAGGCGCTCGACGACCTGCAGCTGACCGACGAGATCCAGCATCTGCCGCAGGGCATCCAGACGGAGCTCACCAACGGCGCCCGCAACCTGCCGGCCCACCTGGCCAACAAGCTGCTGGTGGCGCAGGGCATCGTGGGGCGTCCGCGCCTCGTCGTGCTCGACGACTTCTTCCAGAACCTCGACGCGTCGTCGCGGTCGCTCATCATCCGGCTGCTCACCGATCGGGAGCGGCACTGGACGGTCCTTACCGTATCCCACGATCCGCAGCTGCTGTCGGCCTTCGACCGGGTACTGGTGGTGCACGACGGCAAGGTACTGCGCGATGGCACGTTCCAGCAGCTTCGCAGCGATCCGCTCTGCCGCAGTCTCCTGCACGAGTACGTGAACGAATCCCCGGCCGCGAACGGCGCCTGATCCATGGCCTCCTCCGACATCAACATCGAGCGCGAACTCAAGGCGCTCCCCCTCGAGACCACGACCCTGCTTGGCGCGGCGGACAGCGGCCGTGTGGTGTCCCGCTGGCTGATCGGCATTCTGCTGGTGCTCGTGGCCATCATGTTCCTGCCCTGGCAGCAGAACGTGCAGGGCAACGGCAACGTCACGGCGCTCAGTCCGGCCGACCGTCCCCAGCAGCTGCAATCGCGCATCGACGGCCGCATCGAAGCGTGGTTCGTCTCCGAAGGCCAATTCGTGAAGAAGGGCGACTCGATCGTCCGGATCTCCGAAATCAAGGAAGAGTACCTCAACCCGAACGTGCTGCCGCTCACGCAACAGCAGCAGTCGGCCAAACAGAGCGCGATCGAAGAGAAGCTCAACAAGGCCGCCGCACTGTCGCAGCTGATCGAGCGGCTCGAGCAGCAGCGGGACTTCAAGCTGCAGCAGACGGCCAACAAGGTGTTGCAGTACCAGGCCGAGGTGCGGCAGGCCACCCTCGAGGATTCGGTGGCCCGCGACCAGCTGCGTCGGCGTGAGCGCCTGTTTCGCGACTCGCTGGGCCTGGTTTCGGTGAACGACCTGCAGACCTTCCAGATTCGCGTGCAGTCGGCGGCGGCGAAGCTGGTGGAGAAGCAGCAGATGCTGGCCATTACGCAGACGGACCTGCAGAGCATTCCCGCCGAGTACGGCGAGAAGATCGCGAAGTCGCGCTCCGACCGCGCGGCCACGCTCGCCGAGGTGAGCGAGGGGCGCTCCGATGTGGCGAAGCTCAAGGACAAGGTGGGGTCGCTCACCCTGCGCAACTCGTTTTACGTGATCGAGGCCCCGCAGGATGGGTACGTGGTGCGGGCCACGCGCGCCGGCCAGGGGGAAATCGTGAAGGCGGGTGAGCCGATCGTGAGCATCCAGCCGGCGCGCCCCCGCAAGGCCGTGGAGCTGTACGTGAAGCCGATGGACGTGGCGCTCCTCAAGCCGGGGCGCCATGTGCGCGTGTTCTTCGATGGGTGGCCCGCATTGCAGATCTCGGGATGGCCGCAGGTGGCGGTGGGCACCTTCGGCGCGCAGGTGGCGGTCATCGACCAGTTTCCGAGCGCCGATGGTCGCTTCCGCGTGCTGCTGGTGCCCGACACCACCCACGATGAAGACTGGCCTGCCCAGTTGCGGCTGGGCACCGGCGCCGAAGGATGGGCGATGCTCGACAACGTGACCGTGGGGTGGGAACTGTGGCGTCAGCTGAACGGCTTCCCGCTGTCGATCAAGCCCGGCGACGCACTCTCCGGCGATGAAGTGGCGGGCGGCAAGGGCAAGGATGGCGGAGGCAAGAAGTGACGGCGACGTGGCGACTGGCAGCCCTGCTGCTGCTCGGAACGGCGCTGCCCGGCCGCCCGGTTGGCGCCCAGGCCATGTCGGCCGCCGACAGCGCGCGGCTCCGCACCAGCGCGCTCATCGGCATCGTGGTGGATACCTCCGGCACGCCGTTCACCTTCCCGGCGTTCGTTGACGTGGTGCTGGCCAACCACCCGGTGGCGCAGCAGGCGCGCCTGGTCTCGGAGCAGGCCCGGGCCGAGCTGCGGCAGGCGTGGGGGGCGTTCGACCCCAAGCTCATGGCGTCGTGGGATCAGAAGCGCTATGCCGGCACGGAGTACTTCAAGTACTTCGATGCCGAACTCAAGCTCCCGCTGCCCATTGGCGCCGACGTGACGCTGGCGTTCGACCGTACCATGGGGCGCTACTTCAACCCCGACCGCCGCACGGTGGGGAACGGCACCTTCTCGGCCGGCATTTCGCTCCCCCTGGGGCAGCGCATCATTACCGACGAGCGGCGCACGGCGCTGCGGCAGGCGCGCGCCGCGCGGGATGCGGGCGACGCCGACCGCATCGGCATCCTCAACAAGCTGCTGTTCTCGTCGGCCAAGGATTACGGCACCTGGTACGAAATGTGGCGGCGGCGCGCGATCGCGCAGGAGGGGGAGGCGCTGGCCGACTTCCGCCTGCGCGCGGTGCGCCAGCGGGTGGCCAACGGCGAAAGCGCGCCCATCGACACCGTCGAAGCGTTGTTGGAGCTGCAGCGCCGTCAGGTTACGCGCTTCGAGACCGAGGCCGCGTTCTACGTGGCCACGCTCAACCTCATGGCCTACCTCTGGGACGACGCCGGACGCCCTGCGGCGTTGCCGGAGAATGCCAAGCCGGTGCTCGACGGCATCGGGCGGGGTGGCATCGATTCGCTGCGCCTCGATGGCCTGTTGGCGCTGGCCACCCGGCGCAACCCGGACCTGCTCAAGGTGCAGGCCAAGGTGCAGCAGGCGGAGGCCGAGCGGCTGCTCGCCACGCAGGGGCTCATTCCGCTGGCCGAGGCCAAGCTGGCGGGGCTGGCCGAGCGCGGGAGCGACGCCGCCTTTTTCAATCGTGAGCGGCTGGACAACAACTACAAGGCCGCGCTCACGTTCAGCACGCCACTGCTGTTTCTCAAGGAATCGGGCAAGTTCGCCGCCACCGGTGCCAAGCTCGAGTTTCAGGAGTTCGAGCGCGACCGGCTGCGCCGCGACGTGGAGTTCGACGCCCGGGCCGCCATCTTCGAGCTGTCGAACCTGCAGCGGCTGCTGGACCGGCAGGCCGCCAACGTCCGCAACGCGCGCCTTCTGCGCGATGCGGAGCAGGTACGCTTCGAGAACGGTGAAAGCACCCTGCTGATTCTCAACCTGCGGGAACGGCTGGTGCTGGACGAGGCAACCAAGCTGGCGGCGCTGGAGGCCAAGGTGGCCTCGGCGCGGGGGGCGCTGGCGCTGGCCACGGGTGATCGAACGCTCATCACGGATCAGCGGTAGATTGGAGCATGGCCGAACGGATCTGGGATGACGACGCCGACTACGCCGGCGACCTCGACGAGGAGCAGGAGGAGGACGACCTCGACGAGGGGTACGAGGATGAGGACGCCGAGGATGACTCGGATGAGGCACTGGACGACGACGACCTGCTCGACGAGGAGTTTCCCGCCGGCGACGGCGCGGCGGACTCGTCGGGGGTGGTGTTCTGCCCGTACTGCGGCGAATCGGTGGAGATCACGCTCGATCCTGGCGGCGGCGCCAACCAGCAGTACATCGAAGACTGCCAGGTGTGCTGCCGTCCGTGGGTCGTGTCGGTGAGCTACGACGACGATGGCACGGCGCAGGTGTTCGTGGACGCCAGCGACGATCACGACGAGCACGATGACTGAGGGGCGCACGCCGTCGGCCGACGACGTGCGCCAGCTGCTCGTCGAGGGCCTGCGCCGGCCAGCGCAGGAGGGCGCGCGGCTGGTGGCGCTGCACTGGCTGCATCAGCTGGCGGCAACCCGCTCCACCTGGCGCGCCATGCAGGAGGCGCAACGGGCGGGCACGCCCTCGGCATCGGGCGAGGCGGGCGACGTGGAGGCCACGGAGTTGCTGCACAAGGCGCGGGTGGCGCTCCGACGCCTCCGCGCGACGGCGCGCGAAAACGCCCGCGTGCTGGACGGGGCCATGGACCGGCGGGCCGCCCGATCGCTGCGGGCGCTCGGTCAGGTCACCAATGCGGTGCGCGATGCCGACGTGCAGCGCACGTGGCTCGAGACGGAGGAGTCGCGACTGCCGGCCGCAGCCCGTCCGGAAGCGGCGGCCCTGCGTGCATGGCTGGCCCGTCGGGCGTCCCCATCGCGCGAATTGGTCGAACGCGCCTTTGCGGCGCACTTCGACCCGATCGAGGATCGGCTGTTCGCCCGACTGGGGCAGTACGAACTGCTCCGGCGCGTGGGCATCGATTCGGCGCCCATGCCATTTGCCCGCCACCTGGCCACCCGTATCTGGCGCGCCGGAAACCGGTTGCGGCGCGACATCGAACGGATCACCGACGTGCAGGCGCAGGACGCCATGCACGAGGTGCGCATCCGACTCAAACGACAGCGCGCGCTGTTGTCCCCGTTCGCGAAGACCCGTCCGGCCATCGGGGCCTGGTTCGATCTGGCCACCCGTGGGCAGGATGTCCTGGGGGCCCTGCGGGACGCCCACCTGCTCGCGCGGCGCGCGCACAAGGCCGGATTGCCGGTGCTGGAGCGCACCCTGCAGGACATCGTGCTGGCGCATTTCCAGCTCTTCCAGCAGGACTGGGGCGAGCGTCTCGACGATGTGCTGCGCACGCTCGACGCCGCGGCCAACGCCTTGCGGGCCGAGGGGTCCCCAATGACGGCCAGTGGGCTGCCCCTGGAGATCGAGCGCAAGTACCTGCTGCGCGCCTGTCCGCCGGCGGCGCGCGCGGTGGCCCCGGTGCGGATCGAGCAGGGGTGGATCCCCGGTCAGGCCCTGCGTGAGCGCCTGCGCCGACGTACCGCGCCCGACGGCACCGTCAGCTGCTGGCGCACGGTGAAGCTGGGGCCGGCCGCCGCCCGCGTGGAGGTGGAGGAGATTGCTCCGCCCGCGCTCTTCGGGGCCATGTGGGAGCTCACGCGCCCGGCGCGCGTGCTCAAGGACCGGTATGTCGTGCCGCACGGCGCGCATACCTGGGAGATCGACGTGTTTCTGGATCGCGACCTCGTGCTGGCCGAAGTGGAATTGGGTGATGTGACCGAGGCGGTCACGCTGCCGCCGTGGCTGGCGCCGTATCTCGAGCGCGACGTGACGGGCGATCCGGCGTACTTCAACGCGACGCTCGCGCGGCCGGCCGAGTGAGCGGCCCATGCTGATCTCCCTCACGCCGTTGCGTGATCGCCGGGAACGCGTGATGGGCTACGCCCTGAGCGCGTATCCGGAGGATACGGCCGGCGCGCCGTTGAGCCCCGACGATGAGGCCCGGCGCACGCTCGAACAGGTACCGCAGCTGAGCCGGATGGTGGGGCGCAGCCTGGTGGTGCCGATCACGCCAGCGCTGGTGCGCGACGGCACGATTTCCCGCTTCGCCTCGCTCGACGCGGTCTGGCTGGTGGCATCGGAAGCACTCGACGACGCCATGACGCAACGGGCGGTGGACCGGCTTATCGGCTCCGGTCTTCACTTCGCGCTGCAGGGATTTCCCGAGGTCGAGCCCCTGCCTCCGTCGCTCGCCGGCAGCGCCGTCGTACTCGATGCGGCCCGCACGCCGGCGCCCCTGTTGGAACGCCGTGTGCGCGTGCTGCTCGAGGCCGGGCTGCGTCCGCTCGTGCGCGGGGTGGACGACCGGGCGACGCGGCATCGCGTCCTGTCCGCCGGGGTGCTGTTGTACACCGGACGCCAGCTCATCCGCGGCGCGTCGGCGGCTGCCGATCGCACGACCGAGGACAGCATCCTGCGCGCGATTGCCATGCTGGCTGCGTTCAGCGATGGGCGGCCGCCCGATGAATCGTTCGACCGCTTCGTGCGCGACGACCCGCACGTGGCGGCGTCGCTGCTCAAGGCCCTGTCATCGGCCGCAGTGGGGGCGCGTGGTCCGCGCAGTGTGTCGCGCGCCATCACGATGCTCGGCCGCGACGCCATCATCGAACGGCTCGTCGCGGTGACGGCGCGCCTCATCGGGGAGGCGGCCCATGACCCGGAACTCGCGTTGACCGCGCTGCGCCGGGCGCGCCTCTGCGAACGGGTGGGCACGGCGCTCGACGAGGCGCCGCACCCCCGGGCGCGCGTGGTGGCCGGACTGCTGTCGACGCTGGAGTTCGCCCTGGCCTCGCCTTTGCCCATCATCGCGCAACGGCTGGCCCTCCCGCCGGCATTGCGCGACGCGCTGGACGCGCGCGAGCAACCGCTGGGGCAGTTGCTCGACGTGGTGGACGCCATGGAGTACGGCTGGTGGGACGATCTCGTGATGCGGTGCCGGCGTTTGGGCATCCGGCCGCAGATGGTGGCGGATGACTGGCTCGAGACATGGAAGAGCGCACGCGTCGAATTGGGCATCATCCGCCCTGACTCCTTCTGAAGGCACCGGAGCAGACATGGCCGAAACGGCACGCGAGTACCTGATTCACCGCTTTCGCGGCGACGCGGAGGCGCTGCGTTCCCGCTGTGAGGTGCTGCAGCGCGGCACGACGGTGCCGGGGCCGGACCTGCCCACGTCCCGCCAGATGGCGACGGCGTGCGAGACCGTGGTCCGCATGCTCGAGGCCGTGGCGCCGCATGACGACGCCGCCGCCGAGTTGTCGGCGCTGGTAGCGCTGATCCCCGTGCTGGACCAGCACGCCCGGGGCCACGCGGCGTCGCCCCCGGTGCGCGCCGTGTTCGCCGGTGCGGCCACCCGCATTCGCGAGGTGGAGGCCGCCGAGCAGCGTGCGGCGCGGTTGGTGGCCGATGAGGGGGATGCCGACCATGCCGATGGCGATGCCGACGACGACCGCGTGGAATGGGCGGAGGAGGGCGACGAGGCATGAGCGGGGTGCACGACGTGCCGGACGACGCGTTGCCGACGCCGGCGGGCAAAGTCCGCCTCGACAAGTGGCTCTGGGCGGCGCGCTTCTTCAAGACGCGGGCGCTCGCTGCCGACGCCATCGACGGCGGCAAGGTGGACGTGAACGGCGACCGGGCCAAACGCGCCAAGCAGGTTCAGGCCGGCGATGTGGTACGCCTGCGGCAGGGGCCGGTGGAATGGGTGCTCGCGGTGCGGGACGTTGCGGAGCGCCGCGGATCGGCGGAGGTTGCCCGCGGCCTGTACGAGGAAACGGCCGACGGGCGTCGCCAGCGCGAGATCGTGACGGAGCAGCTGCGGCAGATGCCCACGGCATTCTCGCACGGTGACGGCAAACCGGGGAAGCGCGACCGGCGCGCACTGCGTCGCTTGAAGGGCGGCACCGACTGGTAGCCCCGTGCCGGCGGCCGGCATCATGCGCCTCGTTTCACTGCGGGCACGGTCGTCACAATTCGCGTGGCCCGCCGCGCGCGACCGGCGTGCCCGCCCTCCCGCCCCTCACCGCGCTCCCAGCACGGCCTCCGCCCGGTGCACGATGCGCTCCGTCGTGTCGGCGGGCGTCGTGCAGATCACGGGGCAGCCGCCTGCGGTGCGTTGCGCGGCGTCCCCCTCACCGGCCAGCGGCCCCGCGATGACCAGCTGCACGCGGCCATCACCAAGACACTTGGCCAGTTCGGCGGGGCGGCTGGCGCTGCGCACCTCGTAGCGGTGCTCACGCAGGGCGGCCTCGAGGGGCTGCCGCCAGCCGCGATCGGTGCTGAAGACGGCAATCATGCGGCCCCCGCCGACCCGCTCATGCGGGGGGGCGCGCGGCCGGCACCGCCGCGATGGCGGAAATCTCCACGAGGATGCCGCGCAGCTGCGCCCCCACGACCGCCCGCGTGGGAAACGGCGGCGAGAACACGGTACGATACACCTCGTTGAATGTCCCCCAGTCGTTTTCGTCGGCGAGATACACGGTGACGCTCACGACATCGGCCAGCGTCGCGCCGCCGGTGCGCAGGATGCGTTCGAGGTTGGCCAGCGTCACGCGCGTCTGCTCCTCCACCGTGGTGCCCATGATCTGGCCGGTGGCCGGATCGCGCGGGGTCTGCCCGGAGACGAAGAGCAGCTGCGCGCCATTTGCGGTGCGCACGCCGGGAGAGTAGGCTCCCGCAGGCGGTGGCAGGTCGGGAAGAACAACCGGCGTCCACTGGCGCTCTGGCGCCGGGGTGTGCTGGGGTTCGGACATTTTCAGGATGGCGGAGGTGGGGCGGTGGCAACGTATCTCGAGCAACTCGAGACGCCGGTTCCGGTCGTCGATCTCGACCGGCTCTCCCACAATCTGGACCGCATGGCGGCATACGCCACCCTCCACGGGCTGCGATTGCGGCCGCACGTGAAGACGCACAAGTCGCCACGCATTGCCGCCGAGCAGCTGCGTCTGGGGGCCTCGGGGCTCGCCTGTGCGACGCTGCGTGAGGCGGAGGTGATGGCGGAGGTGTGCCACGACCTCCTGGTGGCGTACCCGCCCGTGGGGGCAGCGCGTCTCGAGCGCCTGGCCCGGCTGCCGTCTCACGTCCGGTTGGCCGTGGCGGCCGACGATGTACAGGCCCTCGATGCGCTCGCCGTAGCGGCCCGACTTGGGCAGCGCACGATCGATGTGCTGGTGGAAGCCGATCTGGGCATGCATCGGGTGGGTGTCACCGCGCCGGGAAAGGCCGTCGCCATGGCGCGCCACATCGACCGGGCCTCGTCGCTGCGCTTCGCCGGCCTGCAGTTCTACCCCGGTCACGTGCGGGCGCACGTCAAGGATCAGGACGCGGGACTGGCGCAGGTGGGGCACGATCTGGCGGAGTACATCGAGGCGCTCACGGCGGACGGATTGCCGCCGCACACGGTCAGCGGGGGGTCCACTCCGCTGGCGTGGCGCATGCACGAGGTGCCGGGCGTGAACGAAGTGCGTCCGGGCACGTACGTGTACAACGACCGCACGACCGCGCAGATCGGCGCCTGCGACTGGGAGGACTGTGCTCTCACCGTGCTCGCCACGGTGGTGAGCGTGTCGGTGAAGGGGCAGGCGGTGGTGGACGCCGGCACCAAGGCCCTGGGGCGTGAGCCGCTGCGCGCCGAGGGGGATGGTTACGGCGCGCTGCTCGACCACCCCGATGTGCTCGTGACGCGCCTGTCGGAGGAGCATGGAATCCTCGACCTGTCGCGTTCCTCATGGCGCCCGCGTCTGGGTGACCAGGTGCGCATCGTGCCCAACCACGTGTGCATCGTGGTGCACCTCTTCGACGAGATCATCGGGGTGCGCGGCCATGCGGTGGAAACGCGATGGCCGGTGACGGCGCGCGGACGCGACTCCAACCGGGAGCTGGACCGCGCGCCAAGCGGGCCGCGGGCCGTCTAGCGACGTCCCGGCTGTTCCTGTCGTCCGTTTGTCCGCCGCTCGCCGGACGAGGGTCAGCGGCGGGCGATGGCGGCGGTCACGCCGCCAGTCATGCTCAGCAGGTCGCCTGCGGCCAGCGCGATTTCGAGTCCACGGCGCCCGGCACTCACGTGAATGCGCGGGACACGCTGCGCACTGTCGTCGAGCACGAGCGGCAGGCGTTTCTTCTGCGCCAGCGGGCTGATGCCCCCCACGACATAGCCCGTGGCACGCTCTGCGGCCTGGGGGTCGGCCATGCGGGCGCGGCGGCCACCCACGGCGTCGGCAAGCGCCTTGAGATCGAGCGTGGCCGTCACGGGGACGACCGCGCAGGCCAACCCCACTCCGTCCACGTCGGCCACCAGCGTCTTGAAGACCGATTCGGGATCGAGCCCGAGGAGGGTGGCGGCCTCGAGGCCGTAGGAGTCCGCGCGCGGATCGTGCTCGTAGCTGAGCACCTCGTGCGGAACGCCGGATTTCCGGGCGAGGAGAATGGCGGGGGTCACCCCTGCACGTTGCACGCGTGCGGTAGCTTTCCGCCATGCCCCCCGCTCGCCGCATTCTGCTCGTGGACGCCGACGCGTTTTTCGTGGCGGTGGCCCGTCAGGTCGATCCGGAGGGGGCCGGTCGTGCCGCCCTGCTCATCGTGGGTGGCCGCCCCGGGTCGCGCGGGGTCGTGTGCAGTGCCTCATACGAGTGCCGCCGCTATGGGGTCCGCTCGGCCATGCCCATTGCGCGCGCCTTGGCGCTCTGCCCCGAGGCCCTGTGCGTCCCCGTGCCGCGGGCGGCCTGCAGTGAACGCAGCCGCGCCATCCAGGGGGTGCTCGGGCGGTTTGCTCCCGTCGTGCAGGCCTCCAGCATAGACGAGTGGTATTGCGACCTCGCCGGCACCGAAGCGCTCTATGGCCACGAATCCCTCGCCGACACGGCGCGGCGCATCCGCGCGGCAGTTCTCGAGGCCACGGGACTGCATGTCTCCATCGGCGGCGGCACCTCGCGCCTGGTGGCGAAGATGGCGGTGGAAGTGGGGAAGCCGAAGCCGGGGAGCGGTGCCACCGGCGTGCACTGCGTGGCCCCAGGCGAGGAAGCGGAGTTTCTTGGCCGTTTCCGTCTGGCGGAACTGCCCATGGTGGGGCCACGGCTGGCGGAGACGCTCTCTCGCCTGGGCCTGGAGACGGTGCAGGAGGCGCAGCGCTGGCCGGAGGAGGCGCTGGTGAGCCGGCTGGGCGAGCGCACGGGGCGATGGCTGGCGCGACGGGTGCGCGGCGTGGACGACAGTATCGTGTCACCCCGGGAGCGCCAGAAACAGGTGAGCCGCGAGGACACCTTCGCCCGCGATCTGGATGACGACGACCTGCTGGAGCGGGAGTTGCTGCGGCTGGCCGTCCGCGTGAGCGCCGACCTGCGTCGGCAGGCGCTCCGGGCGCGCACGGTCACGGTGAAGGTGAAAGACACGGATTTCCGGGTGCGGTCGGCGCAGCGCACCCTGGGTGGATTCATCGAATCGGAAGGGGCGGTGCTCAAGGCCGCCCGCCCCCTGCTCCGTCAGCTGCGCCGCAAGCGCCGCGTGCCGCTGCGGCTGCTGGGGATCGCCCTGTCGCACTTCGACGACGAGGACCGGGGCGCCCCCCTGCCGACCACCCAGCTGGGGCTGTTCGCCGAGCCCGCGGCATTGACCAGCCCTGGCGCCTGCCGCGATGGCGGTGGGGACGGAGGCGGGGCCTCTCCTTTCCCGGAGCCCACGGAGTCGGCGCGGGACCGTGCGCTCACCCGGGCACTGGATCGCATCCGGGAGCGTTACGGCAGCGAGGCCATTCTTCCTGCTCGGCTGGTGGCCCCGGCGCACGAGACGGGGCCAAGGGTGGAAGAATGATCCGGGTCCCACTAGGTTCCCCCCGTTGCGACGGACCAGCGTTCCGGTGGATGGTGCACCGGCTGGCGCTGGTGCCGCGTGTCGCCGATTGCAATCACAACCTGCTCAGGGTGTCTTCATGAGTGCTCAGCAGTACGATCCGAACAAGTTGGGGTGGGGCGCGGCCCTCGTGACCTGCGTCTTCACGGCGGCGCTCGGTTTCGGCGCGTGGACCATCCACAAGAACACCTACCGTCACCCGCGCGACCCCATGGCGCAGCAGGTGTACTACGAGCGCGATCAGGCCAAGCATGCCGCGGGCGGCGATCACGGTGCCGCCGCCGATCACGGCGGCGGTGGTGATCACGCGCCGGCGGCGGCGCCCGCAGGCGAGAAGCACTAGCTCCAGCAACCGGCTGCACCGGAGAGAGGCGCCACCACGTGGCGCCTTTTTTCTTGCACGTTTTCATCCATAGGTTTTTCAAATGTAATTGCGCCTAACATTCGATTTGGATTATGCACTGGGTTCACGCAGACTACGGCCGTGACGCATCGCGCCTGACCGCGCCCACGTCCCCCTCCACCGCACCCCATGATCGAAACGCTCAAGGCCAACCTGCTCTCACCCATTCCCCTCGCCTTCGCGCTGGGCATCGTTGCGCGTCTGGTGAAGAGTGAGTTCTCGCTGCCGAAGGACATCTACAGCGCGCTGTCCATCTACCTCCTGTTCGCCCTCGGCCTGAAGGGCGGGGTGGAGCTCTCACACGCCAGCTTCGATGCCATCGTCGCGCCCGCCGGGGTGACGCTGCTGCTGGGGTGCATCACGCCGCTGACGGCCTACGCGGCCATGCGGTACGTGGGCCGATTCAATGCCAGCGACTCGGCCGGGATGGCGGCCCACTACGGGTCGGTGAGCGCCGTCACGTTCATCGCCGCACAGCAGTTCATGGTGCGCGTGGGCGCGCCGGCGGAAGGGTACATGCCCACGCTGCTCACGCTGCTCGAAAGCCCCGGCATTCACATTGCGCTCGCGATTGGGGCCATTCAACGCAACAAGCAGCTGCTTGCCACGGGCGGTCAGGCGGCCGCGCAGGGCAGCATGAAGGAGGTGCTGCACGAGGTACTCACCGGGCGCACGATGATTCTGCTGGTGGGTGGCCTGATTGTGGGCTTCTTCATGGGCGAAGCCGGGTGGAAGGCGGTATCGCCGTTCTTCGACAGCGGCTTCAAGGGCGCGCTGATGCTCTTCCTGCTGGAAATGGGGGTGGTGGCCGGCGATCGCCTCGGTGACCTCAAGAAAGTGGGGCCGTTCCTGCTGGGTTTCGGCATTCTGATGCCCCTGGCGCACGGCGCGCTGGGCGTGGTGCTTGGCGAGTGGGCGGGGTTGTCGCCGAGTGGCGCCGCTGTCCTTGGCACGATGGCGGCGAGTGCGAGCTACATCGCCGCGCCGCCCGCCGTACGCCTCACGCTGCCGGAAGCGAACCCCACGTACTCACTCACGGCGGCGCTCGCGATCACGTTCCCGTTCAACATCCTCGCCGGAATCCCGATCTTCTACGCGCTTGCACAGCGCCTTGCCGCCTGAGGTCACGGTCATGCTCACCTTTCCGTTCAAGCTGGTCACGATCATTGCCGAGCCGGTGCTGGAGCCGCGCATCACGCAGGAACTGCGTCGCCTGGGCGCCACCGGGTTCACGGTGGTCGAGGGGCGCGGCCAAGGCTCCCGGGCGCTGCACGCCGCCGAGATCCCGGGCATCAACGTGCGGATCGAGACCATCGTCCCACCCGACGTGGCGGAGCGCATCGTGGATCACATCGCCCGCAGCTACTTCACCGACTACGAGGTGATTGCCTACCTGTCCGACGTCGCCGTGGTACGCGGCGACAAGTACCGCCAGTCCCCCAATCCCGGAGGCCTCTGACATGTGCACGTCTTGTGATATTCCCACGCCTCGGCCTTCGCGCCGGGCCTTCCTGCACTCGGCCACCGTGGCGGGGGCGGCGCTGCTGGGCGGCAGTGTGGCGTCCGGCGCCCTGGCCGCGCCGGCGTGGGCCCACGGTTCCCCCCGCACCATGCCTGACCCGTTCCCCGATCCCGCGGCGGCGCTCGCTGCGCTGTACGAGGGCAATGCGCGATTCGTGAACGGCCAGGTGATGGCGCCCAACCGCAACATGGCGCGACTCAAGGAAGTGGCGGCGGGACAGAAGCCCTTCGCCGCCTTCCTCGGCTGCGCCGACTCGCGTGTGCCCATCGAGATCGTCTTCGACCAGGGCTTCGGCGACATCTTCGTGACGCGCATCGCCGGCAACGTGGCGGATCCGGCCATCATCGGGTCGCTGGAGTTCGGCACCGAGGTGCTGGGGGCGCAAGTCCTGTACGTGTTGGGCCACACGAAGTGCGGCGCCGTGTCGGCCACCATGGCGGGCAACGAGGTGCCGGGACAGATCTCCACGCTGTACCAGCACCTCCGGCGTGCAGCCAAGGAAAGCGGCGGCGACGTGAATCGGGCCATTGCGCGCAACGTCGAGGTGCAGGCGGAGATTCTCAAGGAAGCCTCACCGGTGATTGCGCGACGGGTGAAGGCCGGCACGCTCGTCATTGCCGGCGGTGTGTATGACCTTGACACCGGCACGGTGACGCCGGTCTCTGTCTAATGGCCCCGCTCTCCCTCAACACCCTCAACTACCAGCATCTCCTGTACTTCTGGGTGGTGGCGCGTGAAGGCAGCATCACGCGCGCCACCGAGGTCCTGCATCTCACGCAGCCCACCATCAGCACGCAGCTCAAGCAGCTGGAGCGGTCGCTGGGGGCGGCGCTGTTCGCCAAGCGCGGGCGTCACCTCGTGCTCACCGAAACGGGGCACCTCGTCTTTCATTACGCCGACGACATGTTCCGCACGGGGCGTGAGCTCACGGAGGCGCTCGCGCGCGGTGATGCACGACTCCCCGCCAAACTGGTCGTGGGCATCTCCGACTCGCTCCCCAAACTCACCACCTGGCGGCTGCTTCGCCCGGCGCTCGACGCCCTGCCGGGGCTGCGCCTCACCTGCCGCATCGACAAGACGGAACGGCTGCTCGCCGACCTGGCGGTGCACGCGCTGGACGTGGTCCTCACCGATACGCCCGCATCGCCGGGGCTGCCCATCACGCTGTTCACGCACCTGCTTGGCGAATGCGGCCTCACCGTGTTCGGTACGGAGGAGCTGGCGAACAAGCATCGACGCAAATTCCCGGGGTCGCTGGACGGTGCGCCCTTCATCATGCCGACCAGCAACACCGCCATGCGCCGCTCGCTCGATGCGTGGTGTGTGGCGCAGGACGTGCGCCCCGACGTGGTGTGCGAGGCGGAAGATGTGGCGCTCCTGCAGGTGTTCGGCCAGGCCGGCATGGGGCTCTTCGCCGCCCCGTCGGTGGTGGAGGCGCAGATCCGGCGCGCCTATCATGTGCGCGTGGTGGGCCGACTGCCCGATGTCCGGGAGCGCTTCTATGCCATCAGTGCCGAGCGCAAGCTGGCGCATCCGGCGGTGGTGGCGCTGAGCGAAGCGGCGCGGACCCGGTTGTTCGGGTGAGGTGCGCGGCCGAATCCCCTACGCCGGCACGGTGAACCAGAACTCGGCACCTTTTCCCACTTCCGAGTCCACGCCGATCTCGCCGCCATGGGCCTCGACGATGCCCTTGGCGATGTAGAGGCCGAGTCCCGACCCGGCGCGCAGCAGGCGGGGGGCCTGGAAATAGCGCTCGAAGAGGCGCGGGACGTCGTCCATCGCGACCCCCGGCCCCGTATCGCGCACGCTGATGCGCAGCATGTCGTCGTGCTGCGCCGCCGCGAGCACGATTTCACCGCCGTGCGGCGTGAAGCGCACGGCGTTGCCCAGCAGATTGGAAAGCACCTGCTGCAGGCGATGGCGATCGGCCAGCAGCACCGGCAGGTCCTCATCGAAGCGGCGCACGAAGCGCAGCGCCGCATCGATCATGACCGGTTCGAACATGTCCGCGCATTCCTTGAGGAGCTCCGCCGCCGGGACGCGCCGCCGCTCCACACGCAGGCGTCCCGCCGAGATGCGTGAGACATCCTGCAGATCCTGAATGAGCCCGTCGGCCTGACGCGCGGCGGCGCGCACCGCCTCGACCTCGTCGCGCGCCATGTGCGCCTGCTCCACCTCGGGCGAGATGGCGTCGGCGTCCCGCTTGAGCACCGCCCCCGTGAGCATGACAATGGCATTGACCGGGTTGCGCAGGTCGTGCGAGACGATGGCGAGCATTTCGTCGCGCTCGCGCACGGCGCTGCGCGACTGCTGATACAGCCGGGCATTTTCGAGGGCGAGCGCCGCCAGCCCGGCAAACTGGTCGGCCACCTGCTGCTCCTCGAGCGAGTGCGTCGCCGCCGGGCGGGTGCGCACGAGGTGCAGCGCCCCGAGCGCGCGCCCGCCGGCACGCAACGGCACGAGCAGCACCGCGCTGGCGCCAAGCGCTTCGGCGCGCGCGCGTGACGCCGCATCGCGGAAGTTCGCCGTGAGCCAGGCGCCGACATCGGTGATGCGCTGCGCCTCGGCTTCGTGCGCCACCCGCGCCCCACTCGTGGGCAGCGGATCGAGTTCGAGCGGCTCCGCCACGCGCGACAGGAGCGCGGCCGTGTCCTCGTGACGGTGTGGGTCCATGTGCGTGGCGGCCGCCCGCCGCATGGCCCCATCAGCGGTGAGCAGTTCGAGCAGGCTCCATTCGCCAAGCAGCGGCACGGGCAGCTCGGCGATGGTGGCCATCGTGGACTCCACGTCGAGCGAGGCCGCCAGCACCCACCCGGCGGTGGCGAGCAGCTTCTGTCGCTCCTCGCTCCTCACGCGTTCACTCACATCGCGCAACGTCACCATGAAGGTGCGTTCACCGTCCATCGTGACGCGGGCGATGGACGCCTCGGCGGGGAACATCTCCCCATTCCGGCGCAGCCCGGCAATGGCACGGCGATGGGCCATGATCCGCGCATCCGCCGGACCTTCGGCAAAGGTGCGCATGTGGCCGCGATGCACCGCGCGCGCGCCCATGGGGAGCAGCCGGTCGAGCGGCTGCCCCAGCATGTCGGCTTCGTTCCATTGAAAGATCTGTTCGGCACCGCGATTGAAGCGCACGATGCGGAAGCGGTCATCGAGCGCGATGATCGCGTCGGCGGCAATGTCGACGATCGCGGCAAGCGCCGCGTGGGAATGCGTATCGGCCATACCAGACCAAGCTAATCAGGATTCGCCGAGTCCGTGATTTCACCCTTGCGGGGCGCGGAACCGACACGCATGGATGGATGGGTACGCCGCGCGATTTTCCAACCTTCATGCGAAAAGCCGATTTGTCCTTCCCCATCTCGCCTCCGCCGCTGATCGCGCTCGCGTTCCTTGTGGCTGGGTTCGCCACGCCACTCGTGCTGCCGGCCGACCCGTGGCGCGATCGCGTGTGGCTGCTGGGGCTGCTCATCACCGGCGTGCCGGTGGCGTGGCGCACGCTACGCGGCATGCTGCGGGGCGAGTTTGCCGCCGACGTGGTGGCCATGCTGGCCATCGTGGGGGCGCTGCTGCTGGGGCAGCCTCTGGCCGGTCTCGTCGTGGTGCTCATGCAGACCGGGGGCGAGGCGCTCGATGCCTATGCGGTCGCGCGCGCCTCGAATGCAGTGGCGGCCCTGGAGGCTGATGCCCCGCGGACCGCGCACCGCGTGCGCGAGGGGCGCGTGGAGGACATCGATGCCGGCCTCATCGAACCCGGCGACTCCCTGCTGATTCGCCCGGGGGAGCTGGTGCCGGCCGACGGCGTGGTGCTCGACGGGACCTCGCATGTGGACACGTCGCGCCTCACCGGCGAGCCGGTGCCGGTGCGAACGGCGGTCGGTGCCCGACTGCTGTCGGGCAGCGTCAACCAGGAAGGCGCGTTCACCATGCGCGCCGAACGGCGTTCGCAGGAAAGCCAGTACGCGCGCATCGTGGACCTGGTGCGCAGCGCGCAGGCCTCGAAGAGTCCGTTGCAGCGCACCGCCGATGTCTGGGCGGTGTGGTTCACCCCGCTCACCCTGGTGGCCTGCCTGGTGGCGTGGCTGGTCTCACACGACTGGACCCGCGTGCTGGCCGTCCTGGTGGTGGCCACGCCGTGCCCCCTCATTCTCGCTGCGCCGGTGGCCATCATCGGCGGCATCAATCGCGCGGCCCGGCGCGCCATCATCGTGCGTCATGGCGCCGCACTGGAGGGGCTCTCGCGTGTCGACACCGCCGTCTTCGACAAGACGGGAACCCTGACCGTGGGCAAGCCGCAGGTGGCGCGGGTGATCGCCGGCAACGGCAGCGATCTGCGCACCGTGCTGGCCAAGGCCGCCGCCGTGGAACAGGGCTCGGGACACCTGCTGGCGCGCGTGATCGTGGCCGAGGCGGAGGCGCGTGGCGCGACGCTGGTCATGGCCACTTCGCTGCACGAAACGCCCGGCCGCGGGGTGACCGGTGAGGTGGCGGGCGAGTGGGTGGTGGTGGGATCACCGGACTTCGTACGCGAACGACTGCTGGAGCGCGTGCCCGCGGCAGCCGGACTGCTGACGACCATGGACAGCGGCGCCACGGGGCTGCGCGCGTATGTGGGCACCGCGGGTGGCGACGTGGCGCGCATCGAATTCGCCGACCAGGTCCGCCCGGAGCTCGCCCCCATGTTCGAGGCGCTGCGGGCGCTCGGCTTGCGCGACCTGTACCTCTTCTCGGGCGACCGGGAGGACAATGTGCGCGCCATTGCGCAGGCGGTGGGGATCTCGCAGTTCGCCGGCGACCTGACCGCGCAGGACAAGGCCGCCCGCGTGAGCGCCATCGAGAAGGGCGGCCGCCGGGTGCTCATGGTGGGCGACGGGACCAACGATGCGCCTTCGTTGAGTACCGCCACCGTCGGGGTGGCGCTGGCGGGGCACGGCGGCGGAGTGGTGGCCGAGGCCGCCGACGTGGTGCTGCTTGTGGACGATCCGGGGCGCATCCCCGAAGCAGTGGAGATCG
>Ga0315900_10002623_pt1 | contig 27171 bp, 28 predicted proteins | sample LakEriMetagenome_FD_203521 | JGI IMG/M metagenome (GOLD analysis project Ga0315900, IMG submission 203521) | Freshwater fungal communities from buoy surface, Lake Erie, Ohio, United States - Buoy 12 MA114 | ecosystem: Environmental > Aquatic > Freshwater > Lake > Lake biofilm | place: USA: Lake...
GCGATTTCGATCATCGTACCCGCCTTGGTGCAGCGGTACAGCCAGCCGAGCCGCACGCCGTGGTTCCCGGTTCCTATACTGCCGTCTTCGGGCCCGTAGCTCAGTGGTTAGAGCAGGGGACTCATAAAGGGATGTTCAAGAGAGCCGAAAATGGCTTTTTGTTCGAGTGAAACGCGATTTCCGTCCATCGTGAGCCGCGCACACAAATCCTCAAAAACACCGACAAATCGATGGTTGTCCTAACACGCGGTTGTCGCGACAACCGCACCGCGTGCCCGCCGATCCGCCCATCGCGTCATTGATATCTTTATCGCCGCCGCGGTTGCCTCCCGACCGGCCCGGCGCCGGCTTTCTGGCGCTTATGTGTTTTGAAAACCGGCCTGCTGATCTGGCAGAAGCCAACTGCCAGTTCTCCCCCGCCGCGCCCATTCTGGCAGCCGTTTTGCCCACGTTAAAAAAACACATCGTGCGCAGAAAGTCGAACCCGAGTTTCTCCCGATCGCGGCACTGATTCGCGATTTCTGCGCCTCATTGGCACGGCGGGTGCATTCGACGGACTCATACCGCCGGCACACCGCTCGCGGCCAACTCAAAGGGAAATATCCATGGCTCGAAAACGCAAGAAGAACCAGCCGCTCGATAACGCGACACGGGAGCACCAAGAAAAACTGAACCGCATTGAGCCCCTGCGAAAGGACTTGCGTCCATACCTGCAGGACGGGGGACCGTTTCGCCACTTGATCAGCCATCCCTTCTGCATCCAGCCGATCTCAGACCTGAATCGGTGCACTCTCATCCATGAACAAATTGATCGCCGCGCGGCCGAGGCGGACGCTTGCTTCGAGGCGCAGGATTGGGAGGGATACATCAATGTGGTTGAATACCAGCATCAGCCAGCGTGGTTTTCCAAGGACGCGTATCTGCTTCCGGACGATCGATACTGGCATCTCCTCAGCCAGATCTATCAGACCCAGAAGCACACGATTCACGACCGCGGCCTGTTTGACGAGCTGTTCCGCTCCGATCGACCCGGGCGAGAACACCTGATGACGCCGGAAGAGCAGGCCGTCCTTGCTCGACTGCCGAAACGGCTCCGCGTCTATCGTGGCTACAGCGGCGAGGAAATGTACGCCGACGGGATCGCGTGGACCTTGGATCGGCGGCAGGCGGTCTGGTACGCCAACTGGCACCGTGAAGACGACAACCCCACGGTAGCGAGCGGCACGGTGGCCAAGGCCGACATCTGGGCCTACATCGACGGCGGCGACATCCTGCTGCCGTCCGAAGCGGTGAAGAACCGCCGGGATGTCGCTGCGTTCGACGACACGGCCCGGGTGGCGTGGAGGGACTTCCTCACGCCCGCCTTCGACATCACCCCTATGCTGACCCCGTAGCGGCTCCCTGCCAGAGCCTGTTCGATCAGCCCGGTGACCGGCGGCAGACTCGCCTAGCGAGCCCCCGGTCGCCGGGTTTTTTCATGCGCCTGCCCCGGTTTCCAAGCCGGTGCCGCCCGTTCCCGGTGCGCTTTTTTCAGTCCGCTCCCGCCATATCCCAATAGGAGCAGGAGCGGGACTCCCTTTTCCCACCAACCCAACCAAACCCATGAAACTCAAACCCTACGAAGAAACTGGCCTACCAACCTACGACGTCGATCTGGAGGCCCCGCCCGATACTCGCTGGAACCACGTCGCCCGGCAGGAAGCCAAGAACATCGGCCGGCTGCTCGATGACGTCGTGAACCTCTGCGTCGAACAGGCCGAGCGTTATCCCATCTATATCCGGCCTCTCGTGGTCGCTGCCGGCAAGGGCGTGGCGAGACTTGGCGGCCGGATCGTGGACATGATCGCCGGCTGTTTTGGCGAGGAGTACGTCGCCGAGGTCAGGGCCATCGCCAAGCACGCCGACCAGCCGCTGAGCCACGTCCTCCTCGGCAACCTCATGTACGACGGCTGCCAGATGGCCGAGATCTACGGGGCGGCCGGCTGTTCGAGCTACTCGTGCAATATCGACGGTGCCCCAACGCTCGTCAGAAACATGGACTGGGTCTGGCCGCGCAGCACCGGCAGGCACTCTCGGCTCATCAGGTTCCATCGCGGCAAGGACTACTACACGAGCGTCAGCGTTCTGGGCTGCGTGGGCGTTGTCTCGGCTTTCTCTCCCGGGAAGTGGGCCGTGACGATCAACCAAGCACCGACCGAGGGCACCACCACGAGCTATTTCCAGTGGCCAGTTCTGCAGCGGCTCCGGAACGTGTGCGACCAGATGGGGGCGTACCGTGATGTCGTGACCGGTCTTCAGGACTACGAGACCATGACGTCTTTCTTCGCGCACGTCATCGGCACACGGCCCAAGCAGCACACGGTCATTACGGGGCTGGGCGACAGCTTCCGGCGGCGTGGCATGAAGGGCGACAAGCTCGTTCAGACCAACCACTTCGCCGGGCATCACGACTTGGAGGAGCACAACGGCCCCGAGCGCTGGGAAGACGAGGAGGGTCAGGAGTGGTATTGCGACTCCCACAACCGGGCCAAGAGCCTGACCAAGCGGCTCAAGACCCCTCCACGCACGCTGGCCGAAGCCCGCTCGAAGATCTGCACGAGCGCCGTCACGAGTACAGACACCATGCAGCAGATGGTGTTCCAGCCCGCCAGTGGGTATTCGCGCATCTGGGTCCGACGCTGATGAACAACCAGACGACTATTCGACCAATCATTCACAAGGAGAGAACCATGAACCGACTCCGTGCCGCATTGGCCGCAGTCATCTTCGCCGTCCTGTGCAGCCCGTTGATGGCTCAGGAACCGGCGAAGCCCAAGCCAAAAGCAAAAGCCACAGCCAAGGCCACCAAGAAAATCAACTGGGATCGCGTTGCTACCTCGGTCGACACCCATGACCCCGCGTACATCGAGGCGGCTACGGCAGCGATTCGGGAGACCATGGAGCGCAACTTCCAAGCCAGTTCCGCCGAGGACCTGAAAGCTCTGATGGCGACGATGACCTCGAACTGCCCTGACCGCGAGAACTTCCAGAAAGAGTGCAAGAAGATGTTCGAAGAAACGGACGTCTACATTCGGCTCGTGGACTGCCGCTGGATCACGAGCTGGCAGGACTCACGGGGGCTCTGGGCGGCCGTCGAAATCAAGCAGTGGACGATCCCGAAAGACGACAAGGTCCAGTATTCCGAGTACCGCCATAGGTCCGGGTTGCTGCCGGAGTATGAGCTGTGCGAGTACCAGTTGTATTGCCGCGTCGAGAGGGGCCAATGGAAGGCCCACGTGATCAACGGCAACGTGTTCGAGGCGCAGTGGCCGGAGGACCAGAAGCCGGAGCGGTAGGGAGGCTGGTGGCGGCCCGAAAATGGTCGAATCCACGGTTTTCCGGCTTCGCCCCCGGTTATGACAACAAAATCCCGGACGGGCCTGCCGTCGAGAAAACTACCCAGACCCCCAAAATTTGACAGGTCGGAAACAGCCGCTACATTCCCGCCCCGTTCCCTTGGCCCGCGAATACGCCTCCGGCGCTTCGGTGGGGCCACGAACAGCTTTATTTGCCCGTTTTCTTGACGGGCCGGACTTGATCGACGCGTCAGATTCATCGGGCCATCTCGATGGCTGATGCTGCGGTCTCGTTCTAGCGCACAAGCTGTTGACCGTCGGCCTTTGAGGCCACCGGTCTGTTCCGAACCCGCAAGGCAGGCGTACGTCCGTCTTCAGGCACCATCCTGCATCAACGTCGTTTGTCCGTTCCCGCTTTCCCATTTCCGGTTCTCGGGAAAGTGGGAAACCAACCCAAGGAGTTCCCAGTGTTTACCGTATCGCCGCTCGAAAACCTCCGCCGGCAACAGTCGCTTATCAGAGACCGGATCCGGGCCGTCGTTCACCGCGAGGCCAACGGCGTTTACCTCCACGGCCGCCCGGGCTCGTCCAAGACCTACCTCGTTCGGACAACGCTGGACAGCCTCGACCAGCGCTACGCCTACTCGAACGGGCACCTGACGCCTGTGGGCCTCTTTGACCTGATCGAGAAGAACCCGCAGTCGGTCATCGTCCTGGACGACGTGTCGGCGATCTTCGAGCAACCGATGGCCCTGCAGATCCTGCTGGCCGCCCTTGGCACGCCTCACGACGGCTCCCGCATCCGGACGGTCCGTTACAAGACGGCCAAGGACGACAAGGTTGCCCACTTCGAGGGCAGCATCGTCGCCATCAGCAACCTCCAGTTGGCGGGTCATGCCAACGCGGTGCTGGAGGCGTTGCAGGACCGGGTCCACGTGATGGCCTTCGAGCCGACCGACGAGGAGGTCGAGGCCGCCATCTACGAGATTGCCGGCACGTCGCCGCGAGACGTAGCGGTGCACGAAGCGGCCGAGGTAGCTGACTTCCTGCTGGAGCAATGCCGTGAATTGGGCCTCCGGCCGTCCGTGCGGCTCTTCATGGACAAGGCTCTCCCCGACTACCGGCTCTGGCGGGCCGGCAACACCGAGTCGGACTGGCATGACCTCGTCCGGTCCAGCGTGCGGCAGATGGTGATCCCCCAGCAGCGCGGCCTACGGGACCTGACCCGGAAGGACCAGATCGCCTCTGAGCGGAACATCGTGCGGGACATCTGCGCGACCTACTCCTCCCGCAATGACCGCCTCAAGGCGTGGCGAGCCAAGACCCGCAAGGGGCAGTCGGCGTTCTACCGGCGAGTGAAGGAACTGGGGAAGGAGTCCGTGGTCATGCCCTAGCAATCGGAGCACCAGACTGCGTCACGCCAAGCCTTCCCCAGTCATGTCAGGAACAGCCAGGGCCGCTACGCCATACGCCACGACTTCTCCGGGCCTGATTCCTGAGACAACCAACCCACATTCAGAAAGGATTCGTCATGCCCGCCAAGTCATCGCCCCGCAAGTCGAGCCGTAGCCGGAAAGTTACCGCCACTGGTTCACCTCCAAGAAAGCAAGTGAAAGCCCTGTCATCGGAGGATCTCGACGAACTGGAGAAGCGGGAGGAGCCGTTACGGAATAAGTACATGCGCTACGTGATTGAGCGGGAAGATGGATCGCTGGCGTTCTCGCACCCTTTCGCGTACGCCCACGGTATCCGTTTGGATCGCTGCGCACCCCTTCACCACAGAATCGAGACCATGGAAGCTTTGGCGGCGAAACTGCTCAAGGAAGATAATGTTCATGACTTCGTTCTCTGCCACACTAAGGCCTTTCGCGTCTACGCGTTCCGAAATGCGCTCCGAAAAGTTGGTGCCAATATCAAGGATAAGGACTACTGGGAAACAGTGCGGTGGCTCTACCAGACCAACGAGAACCCTAGCGGTTACTGGCATACATTCAGGAGATGGTTTGCCTCCCGAAGAAAAAACCGGGAGTACCTCATGAAGGCTGAGGAGCGCGAGCTCTTCCGAAGGCTCCCCGATAGTTTCACGGTCTATCGCGGCTACTCACAGTTCGACGGTGCGGGTATGTCGTGGACCTTAGACCGTGGTGTTGCCAACTGGTTCGCTCATCGCTGGGAGCACTTGGGGCAGCCTCGCGTCATCACCGGAGTGGTCCGGCGAGACGACGTACTGGCGTTGCTGACAGCGGCCAACGAGGCCGAGGTTCTCGTGCCGTGGGGGCTGGTCACCGATCAGGTCCACGGACCCGCAGATGCAGAGAACCAGACACCCCCGTTCCGACATCGTTTCGACTTTGAATCCTTTTGCGTCCGGGAATCACCTCGTCCGACATCACAGCGTCGGCCTGCGAAGACCGTCCGAAAATCACCGCCCCGAGCGAGAGCACGACCTCGTTGATCGCCGACTATGACCAAAACGTCACCCGTGCCTGCCGAATCTTCCGATGATGACGAGGGAATCCAATCCACGGAGCTGTCGGGACGGTCTCCTCGCGTACCCGGCCGCCTTGCCAAGCCCAGTCACCGGCGGCGGGTACGAGTGCACCACCCGCTCCCGATGCTAACCCCCGATCACGACCTGCCGGCGATTCTTAGGGCCATCCTCCCCGGCTACGTGCTGCCCCACGACGGCACCCACGGGCTCACGCACTGGGCCCGGGTGTTCGAGAACGGCCTGCAGCTCTGCGAGGCCACCGGCGCCGACACCGAGGTCGTGACGCTCTTCGCTATCTTTCACGACGCCCGCCGAGTGAACGAGTATCGAGACGACGGCCACGGGCACCGGGGAGCCGACCTAGCGGCCTCACTCCGCGGCTCTCTGGTGCACCTCGACGCCCCCCGCTTCGAGCTGCTCTACGAAGCGTGCCGGCTGCACACGGACGGCGGCACCGCCGGCGACCTAGACATGCAGGTCTGCTGGGACTCCGACCGGCTCGATCTGGGCCGCGTCGGCATCCGGCCCCGGCCCTCTCGCCTCTGCACGCCTGCTGCTCACGGGCTGATCGACTGGGCCCACGAGCGCGCCGAGCGGGAGCATGTGCCGGCGGGCATCTTGGCACAGTGGGGGTGCGATATTCGTTGAGCCCGCCACCGAAGCCGGCCGAAGAGCCCAAAAAACCGGCTGCTGGCGAAACGGTGACCGGCCGGGGATATTTCTATCTTTATCTGCGCCTCCACCCCCTTTCCGCCCATGCCCTCCTCTATATCCCTGCTCATCGCCTACCCCAAGGAACTCATCCGGGCGGGCCTAAGTGCGATGCTGGCTGGCTCCTCCGTGAAGATCGTCGCCGAGGCTGATAGCGCCCCCAGCACCCTCACGCTCACCAAGAAGCACAAACCCACCGTCGTGCTTCTGGACGCGGCTATTCCGGGAGGCGACGCATTTGAGTTGGTCACGAAACTCGCCAACGCGATACCGACGACCCGGTTCATCCTGCTCTCCGCCCTCGACAACCCGACCTACATGGCTCGCGCACGTGCTGTCGGAGCTGCGAACTTACTGCTCATGGGGTTCAGCCAGCGGGAACTCGTCACGGCCATCGAGAACGCCGCCGCAGGAAAGCCGGTGTCGGGGGCATCGCCGTTCGCCAAGATCGCAGCCAGCATGGAACCGCGGGATGCTCGGGCTGCGCGTGACTCCGGCCTGACGCCCCGGGAATCGCAGGTGCTCTCTCATATCGCCCTCGGGCTGTCCAACGACGAGATTGCCCGGTCGCTCCAAATCAGCGTCGAGACCGTGAAAGAGCACGTCCAGAACTTGCTCAGGAAACTGGCCGTTAGTGACAGGACGCAGGCAGCAGTGTGGGCGGTTCAGTCGGGGGTGGTGTAACGCCCATTTACACGGCCGCTTCCCTTCCCAGGATTCCCTTAGCAAGTGACTCTTGAGGGTAATGTCGTGTCCCAAGCTTGTCGGCGTAAAGGTGCAGAGAATTGCCCAACCTGAAAAACATTTCGGCCAACTCTTCCAAATCGATCTCCTCGGCTCCGGCAAGAATCCGGGTCACGTAGCGAGGTCTCTTGCCCATACTTGCAGCAAGCTCATCTGGGGCTATGCCATTTTTTTCAAGAAGAAGAGCTAGCATCTCCGTCGCCTGCGCTCGGACTCTGACCCGCTCGTTTAACAATGCCTCTTTTTCCGAGGGCAGCAGGCTTTTATCTCTCTTTTTCATTGCGCGATTCCTAGGATCTGGAGTTGCTCTGACTTAATACGCTTTGCCCTAGCAAAGTGCTCTCGGTTCCAAGGCTTCTCGTCTTTGTCGAATCCATGCGTGACGAACCATACGTCGCGAATTTGAAAGCAGACAAGACGAAGTTTGGCTGCCTTAAAAGTGTAGAACTCGTCTTGCTCATGCATGAATTGCTGCGGGTTACGGATCTGTCCCGTATCAGCAAGAATCTGGGCGTGCTCGAACAAATTCGATTTGTCGCTCATGGTTTTTGCGTTTCCAACCAGACTATCCAGCCATTTTTTGGCGAGTAGCTTGCCGGTCCTGGTTTTGGCGTAAGCGATCTTGAATTTAGTGCCAGTGCGCATGATTTGCTCAGCAGGTACCTCGATAGAGACAGGCGATTGCGGAACACGCTCTCGGCTTTGATTCCGTCGTTGCTTTCCCCTATGCCGTCCGCGCATGGTTCACTCCTAGAGCACCCGAAGTGAGTCTATCGCCAAGGGTGCTGGGGAGCGAAGCCTTGGTCCTGGTTGATGGCGAGTCTCATGCCAAAAAAACCTCGTCACTCCGGTTACTCGAAGGCCCCGGTCGAGTTGAGCTGGAACATCATCGTGACTCGTTTGGAGTCGTTCTCGAGAAGGTATTTCACCGCCGCCACGCTACTGCCGCAACGTGCCATCCGCTTCTGATTTGGTTTTTCTGCGAGGATCTTGGCGGTTTCGAGCGACATTTCCGCAAGCCCATTCATGCTCAGTATGCCGGTGTGCTTCTGAAGTTTGCGGGCGACTGCCGGCGTCAGTTTGGTCAGGCCATCGAGCATGAGGCTACCGGGAAACCCAGCCAAGACCGTAGCGAGCCGCGGGGTCAAGGTCTTCAACCCGCCAAGCGATAAGAACCCGCGGATGGTGCCCAAGTGTTCCGCGGCCTTCGGTGAAAGCCGCTGCACTCTCCGTAGGCTCAGACCTCCATCATGCCACGACAGTGCCGCGGCAACCTTATCGCTCAGCGATTCCAAGCCATCCAGCAGGAGAGTCCCGTGATGGTTTCTTGCCAAGACCATAGCGGCTTTTGGGGTCAGCGTTTTTAGGTTGCGTAAGTCAAGAACCGGTGCCTCGGCCAGTGTCGCCGCGAGTTCAGGCGTCAGCTTCCGAACCACTCCTAAGTTGAAAACACTGTCGTCGTTGAGTCGCACGATGAGGCTCCCATCGCTCGCCTCAGTCATGTGGGTATAAGAAGTGTGTGTGCGGCCCGAGCGCTTCGCCAGTATGACGGCGGCTTCTGGTGCGTGTTCGAGCATGTTTCGTATGTCGAGCTCACCGCGGTAAGGGGCCAAGGCTTTGGCTGCTTCAGGTGAGATCGCATCCAGCGAAGAAAATCTAATCGCGGCCCCCGGATAATTCGCCAACTCGGCGGCTGCATCAGCATCGAGTTGGCGTACGTCGCCGAACCTCAGTTCTCCATCATGCGTCGCTCCATCATTACCCAAGCCCAACACATGCTTCAGCATCAGCCGCCTCCGACCAAAAAATCTCAGCCCATTTGTGGCCCTGCGAAGGATGCCATTGAGCGTGGGGTCCAGCTGCACGTGGCCGCTAAAGCCAACACCACATTCGGCGTTGGCAAGGATCGCGGCTGCCGCAGGTGAAAGTCTTCTCAGTCGACTGAAGTAGAGTGAGTCGCCGCGATGTTCACCGGCGGCAACGACAATCTTTGCCAGAGTTGGGGACTCCAGTACTTCCAATCCCTGAAGCTCCGTGATCTGTAGATACGTACCCTTGAGGGCCCGCAGGGCCAGTATTTTTTCCACCTTGGGATCGATCGTCCTCAGGCCATTCAGTAATAGAGGCCCGCGATATCCAGCGAGGCCCTTCGCGGACGCAACACTGAGCGTCGTCAGGCCGTCAAGATTCAAGTCTCGCTCCGAACGATCTTTTCCGAGAATTATTGCGGCTTCTGCAACGATCTCCGTGTAGCGTGCCATGGGATCGGGAACCCAGGGATCAACTTCAAGTTCGTAGTTGCGCCACTGGCGTGCTACTTCCGCCGTCAAGACAGCATGCGGACGATGTCGAGTCGGTTTTCCTGAAGCCATGGCTGCTACCCTTGGTTTTCGTCATTGCGACATTGGCGTCAGCTCAAACGCATCGCCATCCAGATGCGCACCTCAGAATTTACTCCCTGTGGTTACCGCCTCTCAACAGCTCGCAACAGGGCTTCCAGCGGCTCCGGGTCAGCCAGCCTGTGATCTTGGCCGACATCGATCAGGGCCGTCTCGGGCAGGCCGGATTTAGATATCAATTCCAGTGAGTCCTGAAACGGCACCACGTCGTCAGCTCGGGAGTGCAGGATCAGCGTGCCCGGTTTTGTTATTTTTACCGATCCCCACTTTTTCCACGCCGGACAGATCAGGACCAGCCGGGCCTTCGCAGAGTCCAGATTCACGGCTACCGCTCCCCCACGGCTCGAACCCACCACGACTTCGGGCTGGTGCTGGTCGAAGGCTCTCTGGGCTGTCTCGAGGGCCCGCTGGAAGTCCCCGTGGTCCAGTGACGGCTCGTGAACATCGTGGCCGTGAGATTTCAGGTACGTCGGCTTCACGCCCCCAACAACCGAGTTCCAGCCGTGCAAATACAGGACTTTCATTCGAAGGCCGCTTCGTTTTCAGCTACTCCAGCCAGACATCGCGGGATTTCGGGATTTTGATCGTGGCCGGCGCAACAGCACAACTCGCGGCTCAGTCTTCCCTTGGCGCTCGCTTCAGCCAAGCGGAATGTCGCCTATTGGATGCTCCCGGTAGTACTCATCTTCTCGCTCGGCTGCACGGATCGCAGCAGCGATCCACCGTGGCAGGCTCGGTGCGATTACAGCACCGGACCCGATGAGGTTGTCTGGGGCCAGTGTATTCGAAATCACTGCGAGCAGCTCGCCTTTGCTGGTGAGACATGGCCCTCCGGAACTACCGCCGTTGATGGCACTATGCGCTTTGAATTGCATATTGGGCGGGCTGAGAAAATACCGTGGGATGTCGAAGTCCGCGTTCACAAGACCATGATCGTGTGTGATGAGAAACCCTTTTTTCGAGGACCGTGCGTGGTGCCATAGGAGTGGTAGCGTGGGAATGTCTGTGAGCCAATCCTGAGGTGAGTCGTCGAACAGGTTCAGCACAGCGAGATCGTGGCATCGATCCACAAACAGGGGGCGCAAATTGACTGTTTGCAGCCGACTGTTCGTCGCGCTTAGCGCTTCTCCGTCAAAAATGCCGTCGGTCCAATGATTCGTCGGGACGCAGTGGGCCGCAGTGATCACGAATCCCCCTGCGACGATTACGCCTTGGCCACTTTTTTCTTCCGGCCAGTTGGTTCTCACGACGCTTGCGGAGAAATCTTTATAGCCCTCGCTCATCATCAGGTACTCCGTGAATGCCGCTGCTTGATCTCGGCTACTCGGGCGACCAGATAGCCCACTTCGTCTCCGTCCAGTTCAGCAACCGGGGCTAGACCGTGGATGTTGCGCAGCAGGTCGTCCACGCTGCCGAGGAACCCGCGAAACTCCGGCCCACCTTCGCACCGGCCGAGCAGCTTGCCGTCAGGGGTGGCCACGAGTTCGGCCAGTTCCGGCGTCGTCCAGCCCTTCTCGCCAACCAGACACGCCAAGATCGCTGTGAACTGGTCGCTCACTTGGACCACCCGGACTTTGCGAGCGACATCCAGCCTAATCTGCTCGGGTTCACGAATAGGCTGGTCAAGTGTCACGGGCTTCCTCAAAGGAGGGCTCTTTCTCCGCCATTTCAGCCAGACAACGCGGGCAATACCACGGGGCCGGAGTCTTTACGGGTTTTGGGCTGCGTTTCCGGCATTTTGCGCAGTGGTACCGTTTGCCCTTCACCGCCGTTTTGGGCCGGAGTCGTTTGCCGGTGCGCGGAATGTTCTTGGGCATGCTCTCCTCCGGCTACCTGACGAGCACGGCCGCGACAGCGATTCCAGCCAGCCCTATCAACCAGAACCCCAGCACGACCAAGCACCCCCGCGTCGTCCTGTTGTAGACCCGGTTGTATGCGGCTTTCCTCGGGTTCGTCAGCCAGCCCCAGCCTCGCGGCGCCTTGAGCCCCAGATTGTTCCGGACGTAGCGCTTCAGGCTCGTTCTGGCCGCGAGGCGTTTCTTGAGCGACGGGACTCTGAAGCCGAAGCGCACCATGCCATTGTTTCCTACATTCGAGGTCTCAACGCAATGTTCAAAGCCACATTCTTCTCCTCCGTCGTGCGTTCGATCACTCCCGCCACGAACTCACTGTGCCGTCTCTCCGGAATCAGTTGCATCAGCGAGGGGTAGTGCGTCTTGAACCAGATCCGAATTGCCCGCCTTTCTCCCCTGCTGATGTGCTCGCTGAGAAACGCCACGTGCTTTTGCCACGAGCGGACGCCCATGTGTGCAGGTCGAAATGCACCGACTTGCAAAGCGATGAGATAGCCCACGTCCCGAAAGCCCCTCTGCATGGTCCCGCTCTTGGCCATGCAGCACCAACCGCGCACGTAGCCGGGAAACCCTTCAGCCGCGGCACGAGCCTTGAGGTGGCCCTTCATCGCGCAGCCGAGTTCATCCGAATCATCGTCTTGCCGTCATTCGGACACTTCTTCACACCCGGAGTGCCGAACTCTTGGATGAGTTTGCACTTCGGGCAGCGGTACTTGTAGGTCTTCGGTGAGGCCAGAACTGAACCCGCCGTCATCATCCCCGCCAGCCCCGAAACGAGCCCTGCAATTACGATTCGCCGGCGCACCGTAGCACCCATAACAGTCTCCTTCGTCACGCGTTGTCGTGCTTCCCGCCGCCAGCCTAGACCCCCTTCCTGTGGGTGGGCAAGGGGCTCTCGAAGACGGATTCGGCGAGAAATCGCGTCGACTTGAAGGCGTGCTCCGGCCTTGTTTTTTAGGGCCAGCGGGAGCCGCGGACCAAGGATGTCCCTCGGCCATGGTCTGCTTCGTGGTCACACCCAGCGGACCGACGCATGCCTGATGACTGGTACTACGCGCAAAACAACGACCGCAAAGGCCCGGTTTCTTTCGAGAAGCTCAAGGCCATGGCCGTCGACGGTTGGCTTGCGCCAGATGACCTTGTGTGGCGCCCCGGAATGGCGAAATGGCAGGAGGCTCGTAAAGCAGATGGACTATTCGTGAGTCCCTTGGGCCACGTTTTGCAAAAGACCATCGCTGGCCTACGTCGCCCCGTGGCAGAGTCCGCGCGGCAAGATCTTCACGACACCATTCCGCCCGCCGTTCCCGCAAAGCCCCCGGAAACGATCGGTCGGAAGCCCCGAGCGAAACCCCGTGAAATTGATTGGGGCGACCTGTCGCCGCGGCACTTGATTGCGGCTTGCGGGGGATTTCTGGCGGCTCTCGGCATCGCCTTCACGGCCGTCGCCCAGTCTCAGTTCGCACTGGCATTCACGCTGAGCGGCCTCTTCATCACAGCGGTCGGGCTGTACGTCGAGATTGGCAAGCTGCTCAGCCAAGCCATCGAGAACATCGGCAAGGCATCGAAGGAGGCTGCGGACAGGCGGCTGCGGGCCAAGGAACTGGCGGTAGAGAAGCGTCGACTCGATCTTGAAGCTGCGCAGTTGGCCCAAGAGCAAGCGGCCCGTACGGCTCCACCAGTTCCGCTGGGCGTGCCAGTCAACCACCAGTCGGACTATGTGCCGACAGGACTCGTCGGCACAGGCCAAGTAGTGGTGATCAATCAGCCGCCCGTCCAACGCTGGAGCCCCGGACTAGCCGCCGTACTGAGTTTCTTCGTGCCGGGGCTGGGGCAGCTCTACAAGGGCCAGATTCTCAATGGGATCGTCTGGTTTTTCTTCGTGTGCATGGGCTACGTGGCCCTGATCTTGCCGGGGCTTGTCCTGCATTTCTTCTGTGTGCTTGGGGCGATGAGCGGCAACCCATGGACCGAAGGCAAAACAACGGTGATCAGGCAATAGGCGATCAGTGATTTCCTGCTGGAGGAGAAAGGCTATGAACGGTCCCGCGAAGAACAGATTGCAAGACTACGAAGCTGGCTGGCTCACGCTGCTCCTGAAGATGGGAGTGGCGAGCGAGAAGGCTCTACAGGAAGCCCAGAACAGGGTCGCGCAGCAGGCCATCGACGATATGAACGATCGGCGGGAGCGGCGACGGGCCGAGCGGGAGCAGCGAAGACGTAAACGCAACGAGGAGTGAACCGTGTGGGCCGCGCGGCGTTACGGCGAATCACTCGTGATCTCCCTCTTCCAGGAAGCCCGTCGGCATGGAAGAGAAGTTCTTTCGGTGCACGATGCTGCCGCGCCGGAACCTGATTTTGGGAATCCGCCTACCCTCCCCCGTCCAGTACAGGGCCGCCGGACACGCAGCCCTCACGTGCGGCATGACCTCGATGGACCTGCCTACGTTCCAGCCGTAATTGCCTCTCCTACGGGCTTTCTCGACAAGGGCCGGGTCCGGATTCCTGTCGTACTTGTCTTCGTCGTCTCGCAGGACCACCGGCTCGACCACATGGGGATCATCGGCCATGAGACACAGCGTGCAGACGATACGGGCCACGGCATGCAGGATCCACGTGGGATAGATGAGCCCGATGTCGGTGCTCATGTGCGGCGGGATATTCTCAAACGACCACTCGATTGAATGGCCTTCTTGGCAGACCAAGTGCTTGTACATGAGCCGGCGTATTGAGTTCGGGTTGTCCCCCGACGTTTGTGCCCCGTCCAAGTCTTCGCCGGCATCGATCCAGAAGGTCAGGCCCCGTACGGTGTCCGGCGGCTTTTGGCCCACGCGGATCAAGAGGCTGGCTGCTCCCGGCTTGGCATCGCGTACGAGCTGCGAGTTTTCGCAGAGCACAGTCCGGACGGCCCACTTCTTCTCACCGTGCTCCCACTCCAAGGGGTTTTCAGTCTTGGGGAACCTGAGTAGCAGTTGGCCGAGGGGCAACTTGAAGAGCGCTGCATCGGCCTCCATCTTGAGTCGCGACAAGGCCGGCAGCAGGCTGGGCCAGAGGTTGTAGTAGGGCCGTCCGGCGACGGTCCACTCGCGTTCGAGCGTCAGTAGGGCCGGCGTGAATGGATCGATCTCTTCGAGCTTCCGACCGGTTGAGGCGATGGCCCGGGCGTTCATCTGTCCCAGGTACCACTCATAGAAGGCCCCGACATCCATGGCCTTCAACTCGCGACGCAACTCGGGCTGGGCCTTGGCCCACTGAAAATGCGTAAAATAGTCCCAGAAATGCATTGGGATCGGCTTCAGGGGTGTGGTCGGTCTGCAGAGGCCACCGGGCCAGCCTCAAATCCGGGGGTACGACTCATCGAGACACAACGCTGCCTATGGTCGTGGGCACACTGCATCGCCACAATAACAAGTCAACCGGCACAGGCGATCTTCAGCCTAACGGCTGCAGGCAGACTTTGTTTGTGGCTTTTGCACATGTAGCCCCGACCCATAAGCAGCTGCCACTCGCCACGAACTATGACAGTCGACGAATACTGCGCCGCGGTCGCACGGTTGCCGTTCGGCAAAAAACTGCCCGAAGCGCTTTACGTCTACCTGATAGACGGTGATTTGCCTGAGCCGCTTCGGTCGTTGGTCGATTCTCTTCGCCAACGGCTACAGCTGACCGACGCTTTCAACGTCATAAAATTCTCAACAGACTTCGCAGTGTCCTTTCTCGAATACCGAGATTTCTTAACGGACCCCCATCCTGCGCTTGCTAAGGCGATTCGGGTGAATCTAGCTGCGGGGAAGGTGAAGGAGCTGCAGTACGACATTCGCGTCAATCCTCCGATCTTGCACCGCAAGGAGACGCTGCTGCCGCTCGACCATCCCGATAGGTCTAGGTTTGCAGCACTGACGCAACAGGAAGAAGACGCTGGCTTATTCGACGATCCTCGGACGATTGGCTTCAAGGCCAACTGGGAAAGCCTGCTGCAAGAAAAAGGGCTTGGATATGAAGGGCACTCACTAGTGCAACACGGTGAGCCACGGTCGGAACCGATTGCCCCTGATGAGCCTGTGCGCATTCATCGCCATCGCACAGCGATGACTCGTACGGAGCTGTCGAAGCCGATCCGACAGGCGATGGAGTGCGGGATTCTCTCTGAAGGCAAAACGGTTTTCGACTATGGATGCGGACTGGGAACGGATGCCGATGGGCTGCGAACCTTGGGCTATCAGGTAACAGCGTGGGATCCCGCATATTTCCCCGACGCGCCCAAGAAGGCAGCGGATGTTGTCAATCTCGGCTATGTCCTCAACGTGATCGAAAAACCGGCTGAGCGTATTGCCGTACTCGTTGACGCTTGGGCCCACGCTCGGGAAGCCCTCATCATCTCGACGATGATCAGCGGCAAGGAGTCGTACGATTACGTCCGTGAGCATGGCGATGGTGTGCTGACGAGCCGCAACACATTTCAGAAGTACTTTGAGCCCGCGGAGATACAGGGGCTCATCGAGTCGGCACTTGATTCCGACGCTTATCCACTTGGCATCGGGATCTACGCCGTATTTAAAGATCCGAAAGCCGGGCAAACCTTCCTGGCGGCGCGCACGCGCCGCCACATCGATTGGGAGCAACTCAGCAGCCGGCTCGGTTTCCTGCGCCCAAAGAAGCGAGCAGGTGTAGTTGATCTCTACGAGACCAACAAGAACCTGCTCGATGAGTTTTGGACGCTTGCGCTCAATTTAGGGCGAATTCCTGTCGCCGGTGAGTTTGCTCGCGAGGCTGAACTTAAAGAGCGAGTTGGCGGGCCCAAGAAAGTTCACCGGCTATTTCTCGATCATTATGGCCCCGACACGTTCGAGGCGGCGCGGAAGCAACGAAAGGACGACCTACTCGTGTATCTGGCGGCAGCAGGATTTCGGAAACGAATCCCCCTGAAGAGCCTTGACGATTCCCTCCAGGCCGACCTAGTCAGTCATTTCGGCGGGTATCGGCAAGCGCAGGAGGAAGGCGCACGGTTGCTAATGTCGCTTGGTGAGCCATCGACGCTGGCTGACGCCGCTGCTGCACTGCCGTTCGGATGGCGAGACGACACAGAGGGCCACTTCAGCATCCACAGCTCACTGGTGGGCAAGTTGCCGGCGGTGCTAAGAGTGTTTATCGAGTGCGGTGCGCGGCTATATGGCGTGGCAACCGAGGCTGACATCATCAAAATTCACCTACGCTCCAGAAAACTGACATTTCTTGTGTACGACAACTTCCTTCGCGCACCTTTTCCAGAGCTTCACACGCGTATCAAGATCGACCTTCCTCGGTTGGCCGTGAATATTTTCGAGTACCGGGATGCCGGCCCCCGACAGCTTCTGTTCTTCAAAGAGCGTTTTGTTGATGCCAGCTTTCCGGGGAGATCACGGATGGAGCAGATAAGTCGCCGCCTGGAAATGCTGGGGATCCGCCGAGCCGGATTGGGGCCCAACGATCACAGCGCCCCGTCGAAAGCGGAGTTCGACGCATTGCTTGAGCGGTATCGGCTGCGCCCGGATCTCACGAAGCGACCGACTGCAGGCCAAGGAATCGCGTGAATCGCGGCCTTTCGTGGGGCGGAGTGTTACGCCGTGCAACAGGGGTTGGCGCTTTGCAACCAACCACCCGATGATAGGGGGTATCTGGACGCAAGCACTATACTGCCGTACACTATTCCGCGCCATGCCCAAAGAAATTGATTCGAGCGAGTACTGGTCGGCCGCAGAGCTGATCCGCGAATTGCACGTTTCGCGGCAAACGCTTTGGCGTTGGCGACGATTGCGCAAGATCCCTGTAGGCCGTCGCTTTCGTGACGGCCAGATTTTATTCACCACAGCTGAGGCAGAAACCATTCGGCACTACGCGAACAAAGTGGAGCCTGTAGCCACTCTTTCCGTGAATCAATAGTCCGCAGTTCCCGAAGGCTTTGCTGAGCGTACCGATCCGGCCCACATCGCGATGACCGAAATCTACCTCGATAACAACGCGACCACCCACCTGCTACCAGCGGTCCAAGACGCGATTGCCCGAGCTATGGCCGCCAACTTGGGAAATCCATCCAGTCCGCATTTCGCGGGAGACAAGGCTAGGCGGGCGATCGAGCAGAGCCGAGAGCAGGTTGCGTTGCTGGTCCACGCAGAACCCTCTCAGATTGTGTTCACCAGCGGGGCGACGGAAGCCAATAACGCTGTGATTCAGGGGGTCGTGGCACAACGAGCCTCTACGTGCACGCCGCACTTGGTTGCATGCGTCACTGAGCATTCGTCGATTCTCGAGCCACTCAACGCTGCAGCTCAACACGGCGTGCAAGTGACCTTATTGCCGGTGGATCACGCAGGCGGCTTGCCGCTTGCAACGCTCTCGGAAGTGATCGCAACAAGGCCGCAACTCGTCACGATTCAGATGGCGAATAGCGAAACCGGCCGTATCCATCCCGTCAAGGAGATCGCGGCGATCTGCCGATCCCACGGCGTCTTGTTTCACACCGATGCATCGCAGGCCGTGGGCAAAATGGCTGTGGATGTGATTGATCTCGGTGTTGATTTGCTGACGTTTACCGCCCACAAGATTCACGGGCCGTCGGGCTCCGGGGCCCTTTACGCACGAATTCAGTCCCAAATGCCGGTATTCATGCACGGCGGACAACAAGAAGGCGGGTTTCGGGGTGGCACCCCGAATCTCCTGGGAATTGTTGGCTTTGGTGCGGCGGCCGCCGAGCGAAGCTCGCGGCTTACCGAGGTGCTTAGCGCCATGATTGCGAGTCGTGATCGTTTTGAGGCTGCCGTGCGTGCGCAACTCGGCGATACGGCGATAAATGCGGGCGCCGCCCCGCGATTACCGAATACCAGCAATATTCTCTTCCGCGGCATCGACGGCCAGGCTTTAGTTGCCCGCTTGGAGCAGCAGGGTCTTTATTGCTCGCAAACTACGGCCTGCACGAGCCGTCGGCCCGAGCCATCCTACGTGCTCCGAGCGATGGGCTTAAGCGAGGCCGACGCTTATTCGAGTGTTCGCTTTAGTTTTGGTGAACTCAACCCAGCTGTTGATGCAGCCACCGCAGCCCATATCGTTTGTTCCGAAGTAGCTCAGCTGCGGCGTGTGCATGAGAGGCTGGGATTGTTGGCCGTAGGACAGGGAGTCAACGTATGAGATTCGGCGGGCACGAGACATTTCCGATACGCGAAGGTTGGCTCCACAAGGGGCTCAAACTCCTCATTGAAGAACCGGGGCTGCTAGTCGATGACAATGCACCCGACCATCTCGGTGTTGGCCGAAACATGGCAAAGTCGATTCGGCACTGGTTAGTTGCCACTGGGCTTGCGCAATCCACGCAAAAAGCACGCGGCGGCAGGAAGCCGGATTGTGAGCCCACACTTTTGGGTAGGCTTGTCTGGAAACGCGACCGCTACTTCGTTGACCAAGGAACGTGGTGGGCGCTTCATATCAATCTTGTCAACAACCCAGACCATGCGGCGTCTTGGACTTGGTTTTTCAATAGTTTTTCGAGCGACCGATTTGATCGGCCTGTGTGTCTCGAGAGCCTTACTCGACATTTGCAACTTTCGAAGCAGCGTGTGCCAAACAACCGCACGCTCGGGCGCGATATCAGCTGCTTGTTGGCCACCTATTCAAGGCCAATACCCGAAGAGGACTCGGACCCCGAAGATGCTCACGACTGCCCCTTCCGTGAGTTGGGCTTGCTTAGCTACTTTCGTTCTTCTGGCTACTACCAGTTGCATCGAGGCCCAAAGAGCGTTCCGAGTGAGCTATTGGGTTACGCGATAGCTATGGCCTTTACCGACACTGCGACCGGCAAGGGGAGCACGGACATCGCATTGCATGATGCTACTAGGCAAGCCGGTGGTCCGGGAAAAGTATTCGCTTTAACCAGCGAATCGTTGTTCGGGCTTGCAATGCGGATTGAAGCAGAAGCTACAGAACGGGTCATTGAGATCACTGGGCTTGCCGGGCAGCGAGCCTTGCGAGTGCCCAAGAAAACACCTACCGAGTGGCTAGAGCAGCACTACTCACTTACACGGAAGCGGGGGCGGAATGTCGCCTAGAGAGCTAAGTGCGTTGTCGACGGAGCCATTTCTCCGATCGATCAATATCTGTTACGACGCAGAGTCCCCGGAAAGAATTGCGCATTTTCGGCCAACGTCCAAGTGCGTCTCTCTACTGCGGGCATTGCTCGAGGACGATGCCGACAAGGCGTTTCTTGTCACCGCCCCATATGGCACCGGAAAGTCGCTAACTACGGCCTACCTGCTGCACCTAATAGAGAATCGTGATGAATCTCGCCAGGCACTGGCGGAGATAGAGAAGAGGCTCGCCGAAGTCAGTCCAGAACTGGCAGGCTTAGCGTGTACGAGACGTAAGAGCCGGCGACGCCATGGCCTCGCCATCGCTTTACAGGGAGCCCATGAGCATGTTCCCGAGTCGATCAAGGCGGCGGCCTTGGAGGCAATGCGGCGCCTACGACTCGGCCGGCAGGCACGCCGTCTTCAAGCCATCGACGTGCACACACTCGACGATGCCCTTTATTTCCTTAAAGAGCTGACCGAACTATGCCATGAAATTGGACTCGACCGGATTCTTATCGCCTGGGATGAGTTCGGCCGACATGTTGAAGCTCTTGTGGCTTCCGGCCGTGCATCGCAGCTAGCGGAAGTGCAGCAACTCGCCGAGTTTGCGTCTCGCGCTACGAACCCAAGCGTCACGATGGCCTTGTTAATGCATCAGGGCCTGTTGCACTACGGCGGCAACGTTCCCCAGACCGTACGCAACGAGTGGAAGAAGGTGGAAGGCCGCTTCCATCAGATTCAGTACGTCGACGACAGCAAGGAACTATACCGATTGATTGCAACAGTAGTGAGGAGCAATGCTCCCCGTAGCGACTTCGCCACTGGGCCCGAGCTTGCCAAGGAGTTACACGCTCACGGACTCTTCAAAGATTTCACTGCCGCCGAGCTGAAGGACCTGCTGATGGCAAGCCGTCCGCTGGAGCCCGTTACTCTGTTTCTGCTGCCCCGTATCGCGAGCCGCGTCGCACAGAATGAGCGGACACTGTTTAGCTTTCTTCACTCGGCTGACCTCAGTGATGTCATTTCACCGGTAGCTCTCTACGACTATTTCTCGCCTGCAATGCGGGCTGACACTACTGTCGGCGGCACACACCGACAATGGCTGGAAACCGAAAGCGCACTCTCGAAAGCACAATCGAGTGAAGAGGTCGCGGTACTTAAGACAGCATGCTTGCTTGGGCTAGGAACAGGCGGCGAAAGGGCTCGGACACCACTGCCCTTGCTTACGAGTGCCGTCAAGGGCACCAGGCTCACCGCCGTCGGGGCACAGGCGTGCATCAATAGTCTGATTGACCGCAAGCTTTTGCTTCATCGCCGCCACAATGACGAGGTTTCCGTTTGGCACGGAACTGACCTCGATCTGCGGACTCGATTGGATGAGCAGAAGCGCGGCCTGGCCGAAGGCTTCGATCTACTCGCCTTCCTAACGAAGGAAAGCCCGGCGCCGGTATGGAAGCCAGTTGAGTACAACGACGACTACTTCATTCGCCGCTATTTCTCCGGTGAGTATCAGTCAGTACGTCGGTTTGACTCGTACGTGCAGTGGGATTTAGTGATCGATAGTCTCCCGAACGACTGTGATGGCAGGATTGTTTATCTGATTGCTGAGTCAGCCGAAGAACTGCTTGAGGCAGAGGGTATCGCTCGCGACAAACTGTCGCACGAACGTCTTCTCGTTGCTATACCGAGAGCACCGCTACGGCTATGTGACGCCGCGGTCGAGGTAGCATGCCTGACACGAATGCAGCACGACGCACAACTGCTAGCGGAAGACCCGCTCGCCGCAGCAGAGGTGAGGCAAATGCTAGACGATGCACGCGATCACTTGCAGCGTCTGGTCGATCAGTTGATATCTCCTGCCCCACGCGGGCCACGGTGGTTCTACAAGGGCAAGGAATTAGCCGTAGAAGGTGCCAAAAGTTTGCGTCACGAGTTATCTCGGATTACTCGTGCCGTCTACGGGAAGACGCCCAAAATCAACAACGAGATGATCGTCCGCAAGAAACCTTCTGCGGTGGTGGTCAACGCCCGCAAGAAACTCCTGATGGCAATCCTGGAAAGAGCTGGCCAAGACGAGCTCGGCATTTCAGGCAACTTTCCGGATCGATCAATGTTTCGGTCCGTCTTGCTGGGTACCGGGCTTTATCGAAAAGACCGGCATGGCCGATGGGCTTTCGCTCCGCCCCAGGGAATCGATGACGACGGCCTGCGCGACATCTGGGACCGGCTTCGGGAGTTTCTCACGACACCGTCCGACCGCCCGAAGGATGTTCGCGTCTTATTCGACGAACTCGCGCGCCCGCCGTACGGACTCCGCGCCGGCCTGCTTCCGATCCTTATGGCCGCTGCCCTAAAAGCCTTTCCCAGTGCGATTTCGCTGACACACCATGGGGAGTATGTCCAGGACATTCTCCCTTCGCAGGTTGAAGGTCTTTGCCGCCACCCGTCCGACTACCGCATCGTTGTTTTAGACGTCGATGATCAGAAACTCGCGTATCTCCGCGACGTGTACCAAGAGTTCAGCGTGGTGCGGAATTATCAGGTGCATGAGACTGATCTGATACGGATGTGTTTCGACGCAATCCAGAGCTGGAAATCACAGTTGCCCCCGGCCGCATTGACTACGCGCCGATTGACCCCGAATGCTGTGCGGTTACGTACCGCGATTACCAGGCACACGGATCCGATTCCATTGCTTTTCACGGCCTTGCCCGAATCCGTTGGCGCCTCTATCGATGATCCTCAGAAGGTTGTCGCCTTGCTCCGCTTAGCGATGCGGGAGCTGACGGAGGTCGCAGGCGTCTACGCCGAACACGCAGCAGCCTGCCTGCGCCGAGCTGTAGGCCTGACGCAGGGTGCTGCAACCGTGCGGGAAATAACCTCGCGCTGGGCGAGATGTTTCTCCGCAGCGTTTACGGAAGACCTCACTGATGGTGTCTGCAAAGGGCTGCTCGCTCGCATGCAGATGGATTACCCCTCGGATGATTTGCTACTCGATTCGCTCGCAAGCCTACTCGTAGGCAAACCTCTCACGCGATGGGACGACAGTACACTGCCGGCTTTCGAACGGGAGTTGACGAGTACAATCCATCGCATCGAGGACTCGGCCCTTGATGCAGGCAACGCGTTACAGTTGGGCGACGAAGCTCGCCAAGGACTCGTTGCCCTAGTTCAGGGACGAATGGCCGAACTGGCGGGCAGGCTCGCCGATCTGCTTGGGCCAGAAAAGACAAACGCAATCTTTGACGCATTGCGGCCGGAAACAACGAAGGGACGCTAATCGCCATGTCCGTGACCATTCAGGAAGCCGCCGCCCGCGGAAACGATCCCAGTGTCCGCCACATTGTCAGCATATCGGGGGGAAAGGATTCCGCTGCTTTAGCCATCTACATCAAGCAACACTATCCCGGCATACGTGCCGAATACGTGTTCTGCGACACAGGCTGCGAACTGCCCGAAACGTACGAATATCTTGAGCGCCTTGAAGCCCTGCTAGGCGCACGAGTCGTTCACCTAAGCGCGCTCGACCTACTTGGCATCGAGAAAAAGCCGGGACGCAATCCGTTCGATATTTGGCTTAACGAGGTGTACGGCGGCTTTCTTCCCAGTCCTCGTACTCGATGGTGCACGCGGGTGCTCAAGATCGCGCCATTCGAAAAATACATCGGCACGGATCAGGCGTTTAGTTACATCGGCATCCGCGCTGACGAGAACCGGGACGGGTACGTCGCTAAGAAACCACCAAAGCTTTCGGACCAACCAAATATCATTCCGGTCTACCCATTCAAAGATGACGGTCTAGGTATTGCTGATATTCGCGCGATCCTGGAGGAGTCAGGCATCGGTGCTCCCGACTACTATCGATGGCGGTCCCGATCAGGCTGCTATTTCTGCTTTTACCAACAAATCGGTGAGTGGCAGCGACTCAAGGAGGAGCACCCAGACCTCTTTGAAGCTGCAAAGCGGTATGAAAAAACAAATGGGGAAAAGCAGTACACCTGGGATGCGACCCGCACTTTGGAAGAGATAGCGGCTTTGCCGAAGCGTGAGCCGCTGCCGATTGCCGATGACACAGATGGATGCGCGATCTGCCACCTATAGATGCGGTATCATACAACGGTAATATTCTAGATACTTCGGGCTCGCCGAATCATTTCGCTGTGCGGCGTGCGAATAAAGTCGTTTGGAAAAAACACGGCGAGCCAAGCCTTGAGCACCTCCCACATTTGGTCAGCGCTGTAGGGCATCGACTCCGCCGCCCGAGCGTTCGCGACTAGGGCGACGCCTTGCTCATCAGTCAAGCCAACGACTGAACGCTCCTCGATCGCCCTCACAATCGGATTGTGGAGCAGGCAGCCGCGCACGTATGTAGCGAACGCTTCACTACTGAGTCCTGCTGGCACTGCCAATTGCTCTAGGTCGAGCTCGCCCGCAGCCATGGCGCTTTCGAGAAGGCTCCATGTGTCCTTGCCGGAATAGACGTTCCAAAGCCTGTCGGGCGTCGCACACGTTGGCAACCACGGGCCTGAGGATTGCTCAGGCAAGACTTCCGTGTCGCGTTGCAAAGCCATCATCTGCTCCCTAGCCGTCGGCTCTATCGCATCGATGGCATCTCGCATGGCTCTATACATGGCCATGTCCGCAGCAGTCGCACTTCGCAGCAATTCGGTTTCACAGATGCCGCATCCAGAATCCGCCGGCATAGAAACCAGAACTTCGACGTTGTTTACTGCTGCCCACCCCAAGCCCTTGGCCGTGAGATTAGCGGACCCTGTTAGGCATTGGGAGTCAGCTCGATAGACCTTCGCGTGTAGCAGCGGATGCAACAACAGGCGCGCTCGTGGATGACCTTTTAGGACATCAAACACCTCGAGATCCGATACGCCGGCCGCGATTTCAAGGGGGATCCAGCGAGTTACGACCGTTATTGAATGCACTGTCGTTGGAATTGCCGAAAGCACTCGGCGTAATGCCATGACCTTGATGAATGGGGATGCTATGAAGACGTCTGACCGCGCTTGGCGCATCAGTTCGCACACATGGTCGCCCCAGGCCGTATTTGTGGATTTACTCATCAGACTGCTGCAGGAACACCTGAGCCATTTTGCCCCATTCCTGCCGCATAGTGTTCAGCCGACCACGGTTGGGCACGTCTTCCATCTCATATCTCGCCCACGCAGCAAAAAGCATACGAAAGGTATCGGAAGCGTTCTGGATTCGGTGCACCAAGTCACTGTCAGTGGCCTCATCCACATTGGCGTCTAAAACCTTTACGAGCTGTTCGTAAGCGGGATGCTCCGTGTTGAAGACGATTTCCGTCAGTCCACCCGGCTGTTGGTCCACTTTAAAAAAGGCAAAACCGTCGAGCTCTGCTTCTACGAAAATCACTCGCTTCCCACGCTTCTCAACGCCATCAGCGATTTCTCGCGCGCTCCGCTCTGAGTAGTTTTTTCGATCGACGAGATCTCGAACTAGCTGCTTTTTCTCCTCCTTCCCAAACTTCTGATCGTCTTCTGGGGTCTTGTATCCTTCCTCCGCACGTTTTCTGAAACGGTCAGTAGCGCGATCCTCCACTCCCGGAGTCTCGTGCCTGGAGCGTCCTGGTCGACTTCCCTTGGTCTGGTTCTGAATCTCCTTTCTCACCAGGGCAAGTTGATCTCGTATGTAGTCGGCGATTTCGATCAGCTCTGCCCGCGGATCACCTGAGTCACGGAGCCTCGCCTTCACTTCCGTGTACGTCTCTCCGTCTTCAGCTTCAAGCGTCCAGTCAAACTGCGCCATTGCAGAAAATACGGACGCAGCCTGCTTGTTGTTTGGAACACCAAACACTTCGTCCAACCCTGGCGGAAATGTCACCTCAACTCCCCACCATCGTTCGCGCGGATCATATTTGTTTGCCCACCCTGCATCGAGGTCCAATTCGCGACCTGCCCGGACTATTGAGACCCCGACGTTTTTCGCGGCGTGCTTTCCGTAGTCTTTGCCGCCACGATCAGTGCCGTCCTCTGGCACCGTCTCCGGCCGTGCCCAACTCATCCGCACATCAACGCGATGCTTCTTGCCGTCCCACTGTATGTGGTGGTGGTAATCGCGTTCACCCCATTTTTGAAACATCGGAGAGGATTCGAATGGAGGCGGTGTGCATGTTTTTTTCATTAAATACAGAGGATCATTCGGCCTAGCCTCGGTCGCCGTCTGCACGCCCTCGCTGTCTGTAACAAGGCGTATGCCCAGTTTTCCTGAATTCAGAAAGTGGCGATACATGCGTCCGATTAGGGCGCCAGTGTTTTGCAGAGTGGCCTTCGCCCCTCGCCAGGTAAGCCGATGCTCGTCAAATCGCGACCACACCACTACCGTGCCCGTGTCACCGATGTCCGACGCATATTCGCGCATCAATTTCGGCAGCGCTTTGTGCCGCGGGCGAGGGACTTTGTTCAACGTTGCTTGCTCGATTTCATCTACGTCCAGATAAGAGTGAAGCGCGTTGTCTGCGCCGTTTTGCCACGTCCAGACATCCACTCGGCGGCACTGAGATATCGAGGAATTCGGGAGGCCCATTCCGAAGCGGCCGATGCCATCCCTATCGTTAAGGTGCATTCCGTTTCCAAACTGTAGAGCCACGCGCAAGACATCGGCGGACATGCCCGAGCCGTTGTCGATCACTGCGATCTGCTCAATACGGCGTCGATGACGCTCCTGAACAATCTGCGTTTTCTCGACACACACTACATCCACGGACGTTGCGCCGGCCTGCACCGAATTGTCGATAAGCTCAGCAAGCGCGTACGCAGTGTTCTTATAGCCGCTGTCTCGCATTGCTTTTACGGCAAGATGCGGCGGGATGATTTCGGGTTCGTTTTCGCGGATATCGTTAGTTGGCTGTCGTGGACTCATTCCACACGTCCTCCCAGTTCATAAAGGCCTCTGCTACGCTACCGAAGCCGGGTAATGAGGGGTCGACTATCGTCACGATCTCTGCCGTCACATTCCCTCCGGCTCTTGGGCCCCTCGTCGCCCTGCCGACCATCTGGCTGTACAGCACTAGAGACATCGTTGGTCGCCCAATAACTGCAGCGCTGATTGACGGGGCGTCGAATCCAGTCGTCAGAACGCCGTAATTGCAGAGCACTTGAACGCCCGGTGATGCGGCCCGGAAGCGGGAAATTATGCGGTGTCGAAGTGGAGATGGCGTCGCACCGGTGACTACGCTGCTTTCAACGCCTCGAACGCTGAGAATGGATGACACGAGTTTCGCATGATCCACTGACGCGGCGAATACGATAATGCGGTCATGCCGTCGAGCTAACTCCAGCACCGTATCGACAATCGCCAAGGTATACGCTGAGTCCCTGCCGTAACTTTCGACGAGAGTGTCCGGGTAGTCGCCTAGATCTGTCTCCGACGAGACTGTCGCGGGAGCATGCCGCACTTGCGTGGCTACCTTCACAAGCTTGAAGACCGGATTCGCTAAGTATCCTTCCGCGATCAAGTAGCTCACGGGGTTGTCGTATCCGGGTATCGTTAACGACACCTTGTTCTTCCCAA
>Ga0315900_10002624_pt1 | contig 27147 bp, 19 predicted proteins | sample LakEriMetagenome_FD_203521 | JGI IMG/M metagenome (GOLD analysis project Ga0315900, IMG submission 203521) | Freshwater fungal communities from buoy surface, Lake Erie, Ohio, United States - Buoy 12 MA114 | ecosystem: Environmental > Aquatic > Freshwater > Lake > Lake biofilm | place: USA: Lake...
CCGCCTGCAGAATGCGCGCGAACGCCACCGTGATCTTCTTGCTGCGATCGTCGAACGAGCCGGCGCAGCCCACCCAGAAGAGCAGATCGGGCTTCTCGCCGCTGGCCGCCATTTCGGCCATGGTGGGGATGTTCATTCCCTCGGCCCATTGCTCACGATCGGCCGCGCTGAAGGCCCACGGGCTGCCGTTGCGCTCGAGGCTCGTGAGCGCGGGCTGCAGTTCGTCGGGGAAGCGCGACTCCATGAGCATGAGATCACGGCGCAGCTCGTTGATGATATCGAGCTGATCGATGCTCACCGGGCACTCCTGCACGCAGGCGCGGCAGCTGGTGCAGGCCCACAGCTCTTCCTCGGTGATCCAGCTGTCGAGCAGCTTCTTGTCCAGCACCGCCTGCTGCTCGGCGGTGGCGGTGCCGCCACCCGCCGCCACGGCATCGAGCACGGTGGCCTTTTCGGTGAGACGCGCCCGCGTCTTCACCACGATCATGCGCGGCGACAGCACCTTGCCCGTGATGTTGGCCGGGCAGGCGGCAGTGCAGCGCCCGCACTCGGTGCACGAGTACCCGTCGAGCAGGGCCTTCCAGCTCAGGTGCTCCACATCGCTCGCCCCGAACTGCTCGGCGTCCTCCGCCTCGAGGTCCATGGGCCGCATGGCCCCCACGCGTCCCGGCCCGTCGGTGTTGGAGAACCACACGTTGATGAGCGACGTGAGGACGTGCAGGTGCTTGGACTTGGGGAGATGATTGAGGAACCAGAGAATGCCGAGGGCGTGCAGCCACCAGGAGACCCGCGCCATGGTGTGCGCCGTCTCCACGCTCATCATGCCGGCGAAGAGCGGCAGGAAGCCGCGGGTGACGATGTGCCCCGATTGCGAGGCGCCGGGCTGCATCTGCTCCCCGATGTACAGCAGCAGCAGTGTGATCATGAGCCCGGCAATGACGCTCAGGATGAGCACGGCCTCGCCGCTGTGTACCGCATCGACCGTGAACCGGCGCGGGCGAATGACGAGGCGTCGGTACAACAGGTAGAACACGGGGATCAGCACGAACACCGCGAACAGCTCCTGCGACGCCACGAAGGCCGTGTAGAGCACGTCGGGGAGGAGCACGTTCCAGGTGAAGGGCGTGTAGAGCCCCTGGATCATGATCTCGATGGTGCCCAGCCCCAGCACGCAGAACCCCCAGAACACCAGGGCGTGCATCATGCCGCCCAGGGGGTCGCGCAGGATCTTGGTCTGCGCGAGGCCGATGAGCAGGAAGTTCTTCGTGCGGATATCCGGGTGATCGGTGCGATCCTCGGGCTTGGCCAGCTTGAGCCATCGAACGAGCCGCTGGGCCTGCTGGCTGAACATCCAGAGGGCGCCGGCGAGGATCACCGCGAAGACGTAGTTCTGCAGGGTCATGGCGCGAAGCTAGGCCGTGGAATGGGCCGCGACAAGCGCGGCGGGGAGGCACGGAAGGGAGGAGGCACGGGGAACGCAGCGGGCCCCACCGCCTTGATGGCGATGGGGCCCGTCCTGTCCGACTGCGCGTGCCAAGGGGACGTCAGCCCTGCGCGCGCGCCGCCTTGACCGCCGCAGTGAGGGCCGGCATGACCTCGAACACGTCCCCCACGATGCCGTAATCGGCAATCTTGAAGATCGGGGCGTCCTTGTCCTTGTTGATCGCCACGATGGTCTTGGAGGTGCGCATGCCGGCCAGATGCTGGATGGCCCCCGAGATGCCCACGGCGATGTAGAGGTTCGGACTCACGTTCCGGCCCGTCTGCCCGATCTGATCGGAGTGCGGCCGCCAGCCCTCGTCGGTCACCGCGCGCGTGGCCCCGACCGCCGCGTTGCCGAAGGCGTCGGCCAGCTCGTCGCACAGCGTGAAGTTTTCCGGCGCCTTGAGCCCGCGACCGCCGGCCACGATGACCGGCGCGTCGTTGAGGTCGATCTTGCCGGTGTTGCCCTGCTTGAGCTCGACCACCTTCACCCGTGAGGCCGACGGATCGGTGGCGCTCGTAATGGCTTCGGTGGCCAGCGGCTTCGCATTCGCCACCGGCTGGAAGGCGGCGGGACGCACCGACAGCACCGCCGGCGAGCCGGTGAGCGTGAGCGTGGCGATGGTCTTGCCGTTCATGTTGAAGTGCTGCCCCACCACGTTCCCGCCTTCCACCGTGAAGCCGGTGAGGTCGGGGGCGAGGCCGCTACCCAGCTTGGCGGCCACGCGCGGCGACAGGTCACGCCCCTGCGCGGTGGCGCTGAACACCGCGAAACCGTACGTGCCACCCGACAGCCGCTGCGCCAACGTGGCCGCCAGCGCCTCGGGGTTGTACTGCGCGAAGCCGGCATGTTCGAGCACGAGCACACTGTCAGCGCCGTGCTCAGCGAGCGCACCGGCCTTGCCACCAATGCCGGCCTCGCCGGCCAGCACCGCGTGCACGCTGCCGCCGCCGGACAGATCGGCGAGCTGACGCCCGGCCGTCACGGCCTCCAGCGCCACCTTGCGCAGGTCGCCCGCACGGACTTCGGCAAAAACAAGAACGTTGGCCATGGTCAGAGCACCTTCGCTTCAGTCTGGAGGAGACGCACGAGTTCGGGCACCGCCGCCGCGCTGTCGCCGAGAATACGGCCAGCGGCGCGCTCGGGCGGGAGCACCATCTTCGTGACCGACACCTTGATGTCACCCAACTGCGCCGGCTTCACATCGAGCGGCTTCTTCTTGGCCGCCATGATGCCCTTGAGGCTGGGCAGGCGCTCCTTGTTGAGCCCGTCGTCGATGGTGAGCAGCGCCGGGAGCGGGAACTCCACCACCTCGCTGGCGCCTTCGAGCTGACGCTCGGCGCGGCCGGTGCCACCGCTGATCTCCAGCTTGCACACGTTGGTCACGCAGGGCAGGTCGAGCAGCTCGGCCACCATGGGCCCCGTCATCTGGTTCATGGAGTCGATGGCAATGCGCCCGAAGAGCACCAGATCGTAGCCACCCTCCTTGAGCTCGGCCGCCAGCGCGTGCGCCACGGCCAGGCCGTCGGCCGGCACCGCCGCCGCCTGCAACAGCACGCCGCGGTCGGCCCCCATGGCCAGCGCCTTGCGGATCTGCTCCTGCGCCGCATCGGGGCCGAGGCAGATGGCGACCACTTCGCCGGTGTTGTTGTTCTTCTCCTTGAGCTGCAACCCCGCCTCGATGGCCCAGAGGTCGAAGTCGTTCACGTCGTACTTGAGCCCCGCCTCGTCCACTCGCGTGCCGTCGGCCGCGATCGCGAACTTGGTTTCCATCACGGGGACGCGCTTGATGCACACGGCGATCTTCACCGCGGTCGCTCCGTTCGAATGTCAGGTAGGATTGGGAGACTACGTGTCCGCAAGCTAAGGGACGGGGACAGAGGGGGGCAATGCGCCGCGACCGTCCGAAAACAGCGCGGGTCGGACCCGCCCGCAGGCACGTCCGACCCGTCCGTCCCACGGGGCACCGGTACGGCGACCGGTTCCCGTTTACTCTGCCCGGCTCAGCGCCCGAAGTTCGGATTGGCCAGCTTTTCGGCGTCCGGCAACGGCCAGCAGCGCTGGTCGCCGTACACGCCGCCCTTGGCGTACAGCGCCCCGGCCGCCGGCACCTGCGGCAGGTTGAAGCGCTTCACGTCGAACCAGCGGTTCCCCTGCAGGAACAGCTCGCGCCGGCGCTCTTCCGCCACCGCGGCATCCACGTTGGCCGATTCCTGAGCGGTGAGCGGCGGCAGCGCCACGCCCGTACGGGCCCGCAGCGTGTTGAGAATGGCCACCCCGGCGGCCCCGCCCCGCGCTTCGGCCAGGATGAGCTGCGCCTCGAGACCCGTGGCAATCGGGTACGTGGCCACCAGGCTGCTGTACTTGTTCTGGTTCCAGAGCCGATTGATCTGGTCCGGCGCCGTACGGTTGAGGTCCGTGACCGACACGCGGGGATCGTTCAGCGTGCGATAGGCCGGCGCCACGCTGGTGGCGTTGGACTGGTTCACCTGCTGGAAGATGCGATTGTTGCGGCGGCCAATGGTGGCGTCGGCGGTGGCGTTGTACACGAAGCCCACCGGTACCCGGGCGGCATCGTCGGCCGCGCCGGGCTTCGCCCCCTTGTTGATGCGCGCGCGCGCCCGGCCCACGTAGGCCAGGTTGAGCACGTTGGCATCGCCGGCGGTGGTAGCGGCGGCAATGGCCCGCGTGAAACGCACCTCCGCCGAATCGAACAGCTGCGTGGGCGTGAGCGCACTGCCCAGACCAATGACGCCCTCACAGAAGCCTTCGCCGAGCAGCAGCAGGCTGAAGCCCGCCATGGCCGAGTTCAGGGCAATGAGCCGCTGCCGGTTGGGCACCTGCGCATCGGTCCACTCGGAGAGCCGCTGCACCGCCTGGTCGTTGGTGTACCGGGCCGTATTGATGGGCGTGTACACGCCAATGCCCTCGCAGCCGCTCGTGGAGTAGAGCGCATCCACGGCCTCCACGTTGCGGCGGTCGTAGTTCCAGCGCGCCGCCGTTTGCGTGGCGTCCACGAGCTCACCGGCGGCCAGGCCGCTGGCCACCACGTAGCCGCCCAGGGCGCATTCGTAGTCGGCCACGGCGCTGGCCGAAATGAGTGCCGCGTTGGCCGGCACCAGAAATGCTTCTTCGGCCAGACGGCTGGGGGTCTGTACCGTGAGCAGGCGATCGAAATTGCCGCAGGCGGCGGTGAGGCCGAGCGACGCGACCGCCGTCAGGACCTTCATCGTGTTTCGCATGATGGTCAGAAGTTGAAGTTGACGGTGGTCACGAACTGACGAAGCTGCGGCAGCACGTTCTGCTCCCACTGACCGAAGGCACCACCGCGGGTGCCGCCGTTGAACGACGCCTCGGGCTCGATGCCCGGGAAGTTCGTCCAGAGCCCCAGGTTGCGGCCGGCCACGGTGATGGACGCGCGCGTGGCGCCCACACGACGTGCGAAGTTGCCGGGCAGGGTGTACGTGGCCGAGAGCTCGCGGAAACGCGCGAAGCTGGCGTCGTGAATGAGGTGATGCGTGAACGCGGTACCCGCCTGCACGGCGGCCAGCTGCGCCCGATCGGTGACCTCGTCGGGGTAGTACAGCTCACGGCAGAGCACGAACGCGCCGCAGCGCACGCGGTAGTTGCCGTCGAGCTTCTTGTAGCCACCGCGCCAGTCGACGAAGGCGTTCACGCGGAGGTGCTTGAACATCGTGAGACCGGCCGAGAACGAGCCTTCCTGCATGGGCACCGAGTTGCCGAGGAAGACGCGCGGCGCCTGCGCGCAGGCCACGGTGCCGCCCGCCCCGTTGTCGCAGAGCACGTTCGTGGCGCGGCGGGTGGTGGCGTCGTAGTCGGCGCTCACGATGCGGCGGTCCCACCAGGCACCCGGCGCATAGCCCACGCGGTGCCCGATGTTGCTGGACAAGGACACGAACTGGGTGGACCCACCCAGTGACGCGATGTTGTAGGCGGTCGTGGAACCGCTCAGCGTGAGATCGAGCGACAGGTTGTCGCGGCGCAGCGGCGTGCCGCGCACCACCCACTCGAGCCCCTGCCGATCCACCTGGCCGGCGTTGAACAGCTGGAAGCCGGGGAAGCCGTTCGACGGCGGGGCCTGGCGCGACAGAATGGCGTCACGGGTGGAGCCGCCGAAGTACGTGACCTCCATGCCCACCCGGTCATTCCACAGCCCCGCGTCGAAGCCCAGTTCGAGCTCGGTGCTGCGCTCCGGGCCCAGGTCGGCGTTACCGGCCGAGGAGGGGGTAAGAAAGCCGCCGGCCGCCGTGTACGTGCGAATGGCGTCGAAGGCGCCCGGCTGGAGCCCCGAGGCACCGTACGCAGCGCGCAGGCGCAGCTGGTTCATGAACGCCGGAATGGGGAGCGACGGCTCCTCGCTCACCACCCAGGAGGCGCTGAGCTTGGGATACGTGACAGCATCGAAGTTGGTGCCGAAGGCCGAGTTATCGTCGGTCCGCACCGCCGCCGTGACGAAGAGGCGATCGTTCCAGACGAACTGCTGCTGGATGAACGCGCCCACGGTGTTGTTCTGCGTAAGCTCGTCGCCGCCCACGTTGCGAATGCTCGCCGACGAGATGGAGGTGAGCCCCACGGCGGGGAACGTCGCCCCGCTGATGGCACGGAAGCGCGTCTGGCGCAGATAGATCTGCCCACCAACCGACGTCACGCTCTTGAGCGCCGACGACGGCTGGAATTCGGCGTTGGCGACGTAGTCGTACGACGTGAGCGTCACGTCGCGCGTGCTGGCCGAGATGGCGCCGGCGGTCGGCAGCCCCGACCCGGCGAACGCCGCATACGTGGCGGCGATGAGGTCGTTGCGCGGCGTCCGGTCCTCGTTGTTCTCGGCCAGCCGGTCGAGCCCCACGATGAGCCGGTGGTTGAGCCACTTGGCCGGGCGGTTGGTGAACTGGAAGCTGCCGGTGAAGCGGTCGGCGTCCTGGAAGACGTCGTACGCCTCGTAGTAGGCGTTGGGCGGCCCCGAGCGGAAGCCCAGCTGCGGATTGCCCGGGGTGCGGGAGTTCACCCCCACACCGCCATACAAGAACGAGGGAGACGAGAAGAGCGTGCCCCAGACGGCCCCGCCGCCACCCGACTCGAACGGCAGGTACGTGCGCCCCGTGGTGTAGCCGAGGCTCGTCTGCACGTCGACGCTGGGCGACGGGTTGGCCTGCAAGTTGACGCGCAGATTGGTGCGACGGAGACGATTGACGCGTTCGGCGCCCTGGTTCTCCTCGTACCCGCCGCCCACGTAGTAGCGCACGGCGTTGGTGCCACCGGACACCGACATCTGGATGTCCTGCAGCTGCCCGCTGGTGAACACATCGTTGCCGAAGCGCGCGTTGAGCGAGTCGTTGAGCTGGCGCGTGGAGATGCTCACCGTATCGAGCGCCGTGGCGCTGCCGGCGCGCGGCACGGTGCCGTAATTGTCGTCGAAACGATTGAGCCAGTTGGGCACCCAGCTGGAACCGCCGCGGGCGGTCAGGTTCCATACCGGGCGGCCGGCGGCACCCTTCTTGGTGATGATCTGGATGACGCCGTTGGAGGCTTCGGTGCCGTAGAGCGTGGCCGCGGCCGGGCCCTTGATGACTTCGATGCTTTCGATGTCATCGGGGTTGAAGTCGTTCCAGCGCGAGATCGAAGCCGAGCCGAACCCCTGATTGCTCGGCCCGGAGGCCTGCGTGTTGTCGACGCGCACGCCGTCGACGTAGATGAGCGGATCGTTGGCGAGCGACAGCGAGGACGCGCCGCGCACGCGGATGCGCGACCCCGTGCCGACCTGGCCGGAGCTGGCGACGATACTCACGCCGCTCGCACGACCATTGAGAAGTTCCTGGAACGAGTTGACCGGCTGAGTGGCCACGATTTCGGCCGCATTCACGGTGCTGACGGCGTTGCCGATGGCGCGCTTCTCGGCCACACCGGCCGTTCCGGTCACGACCACCGACGTGAGCTCCATGGCGCGCTCGGAGAGGGCAATGCGCACATTGGCGTCGCCAATGGTGGCCCCCACGGTGCGCGGCTGGAAACCGATGCGCCGCACGGTAATCTGGACCTGTCCGGTGCCGGTGAGCCCGGCCAACCGGAAGCGGCCGGCGTTGTCGGAGGTGGTGCCCACGTTGCGCCCTTCGACCGCGATCTGGGCGTCGCCAATGGGCGATCCGTTCTTGTCGTTCACGACCGTACCGGCAATGGTGCCAGTACCCTGCGCGTGCAGGGGGGCGCGTGGGGCCAGACTCGCTGCCACGAGCCCGAGCGCCACACCGAGGGTGCGCGACCGGACCGCGACCAAGCGGGCGGCGGAGTGCAGCATGTGCGTCATCTCCAGGGGATTGAGGAGGAAACCACTGTTGCGGCGGAACCTATGCGCGCAAACATCGGAGACAAGCGTGCGGTCACACCTTCCTGCGGCTGGGCACGCATCAGGCCGGGTGGGCGGTGGGTCTCCACGGCAAGGGAGGCGGCAGGGGGCTGGCGGTCAGGAAGCGGGAAGCAGGGGGCACCAACGCGTCAGGGCGAGAGACGCGTCAAGGTGCGCTCTGTACGCACCACGCGCAGGCGCCGGCCATCGAGCGACACGCGCATCTCCGACGGTGAGACCGTTTCCACGATGCGCAGTGGCACCGCCAGCAACTCCGCGCCCTCGGCGTACCGGCCGACCATGCGCGCCTGCCCCGGTGCGCCTTTCGGCGGGCGCAGATAGTCCAGCGTGTCGCTGTGCAGGCGGCCGGTGCGCTGGTCCACCACATAGCGTCCGATCAGCTGCGGGCCGGCCAGATCCTCACGCGGCATGAACCGCACGACGCTCAGGCTGTCCGGGGCGTACTCGGTGATGCTCAGGCAGTGCGTCTCGAGAAACCGGTTGCTGGTGAGGTCACGCAGCGACGGGCGCCGCACGACCCAGTCGCCGTCGATGCGCTCCATGGCACGTCCCGCCTCGTACGGCCGGTTGGACGGCAGGACCGGCATGGTCACCGTGTCGCTCTCCCCCTCCAGACGCCGCCCGTCTTCGGTCTCGAGGATCGTTTCCACGGCGAACGAGAAGCCCGTGCGCTCCTGACTGGCCAACTCGCGGCGTTCGGCATACTCGGCAAACACCGTGCGGACCGCCTCGACCACGCCGGCGGATGCCTGGGCCGCCACGTCCTGCGCCGTACACCGCGCGGCGTCCTCCACGCGATAGGCCGAGAGCAGCGCGGGTAGGCGTGACATCACGATGCGATCGGCGGCATTCGTGCTGCGCGCCGGCCGATACCCGATGCGACGGGCGAGCCACGGGCCGTCCGCAGGTCGGGCTTGCCGGGCCATGCCGGCGGCGTCGGTGACCACGCGCTGCCCCGAGGGCGATTCGAGAATCGCGTACGGCACCGCGCCGCCAAGGCTGTCCACCACCTGGATTTGCGCCAGGGCCGGGCGTGGTACGATGCCGGCGAGCCCCGCCAGCGCCAGCAGCGCGCCTACGACATACGCACGACACACGGGCATGCCCCACCACTGGTTGCTTCACATTGGGTGCGTCCCCTACCACGGGGCCACGGCGGCACAGCCTGCATGGCCCCGGGGACCGCGGGCGTGAACGGCAACGCCCCGGCCCCCGTTGCCGTTGGCCGTTACTTGAAGGCGTTCAGCCCGGTAATGGCCTGACCCAGAATGAGCGAGTGCACATCGTGCGTGCCTTCGTACGTGTACACGCTCTCCAGATTGGCCATGTGCCGCATGGCGGCGTACTCGGCCAGGATGCCGTTGCCGCCCAGCAGGCGCCGTGTTTCCCGCGCAATGTTGGTGGCAATGTCCACGTTGTTGCGCTTGGCCAGCGACACCTGGGTGGGGGTGAAGTTGCCCGCGTCCTTGAGGCGGCCCAGGTGCAGCGACACGAGCTGCCCCTTCACGAGTTCCGTGAGCATGTCGGCGAGGCGTACCTGCTGAATCTGGAAGCCGCCGATGGGCTTGTCGAACATGATGCGCGTCTTGCCGTAGCTGACCGCTTCCTCGAAGCACGCCATGGCCGCGCCGAGCACGCCCCACGAGATGCCGTAGCGGGCCTGCGTGAGGCACATGAGCGGGCTCTTCAAGCCCTTCGACAGCGGGAGGATGGCGTCGGCGGGGACGTGCACATCGGTGAGCACCAATTCCGAGGTGTGACTGGCCCGGAGCGACAACTTGCCGTGCTGATCCTTGGCGTGGAATCCGGGCAACGCGGTATCGACGACGAAGCCGCGGATGCTGCTGTCATCGGTGCTGTCGCCGGTCTTGGCCCAGATGATCGCGATGTGCGCCTTGGAGCCATTGGTGATCCACATCTTGCCGCCGTTCAGAACCCAGCTGCCGTCGGCCTGCTGACGCGCCCGCGTGATCATGCCGGAGGGGTTCGATCCGTAATCGGCCTCCGTAAGACCGAAGCAGCCGATCATCTCCGCCTTGGCCAGCTTCGGCAGATAGTGGCGCTTCTGCTCTTCACTGCCGAACGCGAAGATCGGGTACATCACCAGCGCGCCCTGCACCGAGGCGAACGAGCGGATGCCACTGTCGCCACGTTCGAGTTCCTGCATGATGAGCCCGTACGCGACACTCGAGAGCCCCGCGCAGCCATACTCCTCCGGCAGGTTCGCCCCGAGCACGCCCAGTTCGGCGAGCTCGGGGATCAGCTCGTCCGGGAAGCGCCCCTGCACGTAACAGTCGCCGATGATCGGCAGGATCTTCTCGTTGACGAACGCGCGGATCGTGTCACGAATGGCGCGCTCTTCTTCGGTGAGCGCCGCATCGATGTTGAACAGGTCGCCCGGGTGAGCGGTGAGTTCCACGGACGGGAGCGCAGGGATCGCGCTCGCCAGCAGGGTATCGAGGGCCATTGGGCGCTGCGGGAGAGGGGGAAAAGGTCGACCCCCCTAATGTAGCAAGGCGTACGGCAAGGGAGGCACCCGGGCAAGCCCGAGCTTGGTTGCGGTGAGCGCCTTTGCACGATAGCAGGGACGAGTGGTTTCCTGGTTCTCATCGTCCCTTCCACTCTCCCGCACCGAGCCGGCCAGACTCCGTACCACAGCGCTGCTTCCCTGGTCTTTGCCGCCTGTTCGGGTGGCGGCGGAGACGACGCGGGCCCCATCACCGCGCGCCCCAACGCCCACCATTGGCGTCACCACCGCGGCCAGCGCCCTCACCGTGACGCAGGGAACGAGCGGCACCGGGGGCGCATGGAATGCCGTGACGCCCAGCGGGACCACCACCCGTGTGTATTCGTTCAACATCAGCGGCCGGGCGGGCCGCGTGGCGTATGCCATTCCGCAATCGGGGCGCGGAACGGTAGGTGTTTCCTTCTTCCAGCAGGCGCAGACGTCGAACACGTGGACGGTCACCATGTCGCGCAGTTACTCCGGCAGCGGCGCAACCTGGACGCTCGCGGTGCCCAATGTCGCCGGCGTGAGCGGCTTCAACACAGCGTGGGGGCTCGCCAACGCCAGTACGAACTGGTCGCTGACGGGGCTTGGTGGACTCTTCGCCCCGGGGAACAACGCCCTGGGGTTTGGCGAAGGCGGCACGTTCCGATCGGCCGCTCGCACCGGCACCGTGTCGCCGTAACGGCAACCGGCGTCGTGCGACGGTGAAGTCGGGGCGCCAGTGCCCGGGCAGTGGCGCCCCGCGCTGCTTTTCGCGCTCCGTGTGTTTGCGTGCAGTGTGCGCTGCGTCACGATCGTGACCAACCGGGGGATCTCGCCGCCGCGCCCGTTTCCGTCAGATTGCTTCGCGTTGGTTTCCGGCCCGTTCTCCCTTCCCTGCATGCGCCGCACTCTCGCCCTGTTCAGCGTGCTGCTTGCCGCCTGTGGCGGGGGCAGCGACTCCCCTGCCCCGGTGACGCCGCCCCCCGCCCCCAGCATTGCGCTGGCGCTCGCACCGTCGGCCGCCACCGCCTCGCGCGGTGCCACCACCACCACCACCGTGACGCTCACGCGCGGCGGCAACTACGCGGGGACGGTCACGCTGGCGGCCGAGGGGGTACCCAACGGGGTGCAGGTCACGTTTTCCCCTGCGTCGCTCACCACGTCGGTGACCAGTGCCACGGTCGCCATTGCCGTGGGCGCCACGGCCGCCGTAGGCACGTCGTCCTTCACGATCACGGGAACCGGCGCGGGCGTCGCGACCACGAGCATCCCGTTCGCCCTCACGGTTGCCACGCCCCCCGGCGTCACGGTGTCGGCGATCACGGCACAGCAGCTGTCGCAGGGCACCTCATCGGCCACCGCCATTCCGCTGGTGCTGACACGCACCGGCGGGCTGGCTGGTGACCTCACGCTGGCGCTGGAGGGGGCGCCGACGGGGCTCACGGCAACCTTCACCCCGAACCCGGTCGCGGGCACCGGCGCGCAGATGACGTTGAACGCGGCCGCCACCACCGCGCCCGGCAGCTACGCGCTGGCGGTGCGTGCTACGGGCGCAGGGGGGGCGAGCGGTACGAGCCCATTCACCCTCACGATCACCGCAGCCGAAGCGGGCAGCGTGAGCATCAACACCGTGCCCGCGACGCTCTCGGTGGTGCAAGGACAGACGGCACTGACCACGGTGAACATCGCGCGCGCCGGCGGGTTCACCGGCACCGTGACGCTCTCGGCCAGCGGCTTGCCGGCGGGGACGACGGCCACGTTCACGCCGGCGGTAGCCGCCGGCACGCAGGCGCAACTGGGCCTTGTGGTGGGGGCCGCGACGCCGGCGGGCAGCTACCCCGTGACCGTGCGCGCACAGGGCGCGGGCGTGCGGGAGGCCACCACCACGCTCACCCTCACCGTGACCCCTGCCAGCAGCGGCGGCAATACGGTGAACTGGACCTTCTGTGCGCCCGAGCGGTTCCCGGTCTGGTTTGCCTATCAGACGGGCACGAGCGGCGCGTGGACCGCGCTGACGCCGACGGGGAGCAGCACGCGCGCGTACGCCGTGCCGGCCAGCACCGTGGGGGCGGTGGCCTACGCCATACCGCGCGCGGGGGGCGGTGCCGATGTGTTCGTGAGCTACCTGACGGCCGCGGAGCTGGGCTTCCAGGCGAGCAACGAGTGCGTGGGGAGCCGCCGCACCAAGTCGCTCACGGGCACCGTGACGAACGTGCCGGCCGGCGCGCTGTCGTTCGTGAGTGTTGGTGGCAGCGGCACACTCATCGCGAGCCCGGCCACGACCTTCACCCTGTCGGGGGTGGCCGATGGCCTCACCGATCTCGTGGCCTTTCGCAGCGCGCCCAGTGTGGGCAACGTGGGCGTTCAGGCCGACCGGGGCATCCTGCGGCGTAATGTGGACTACACAGCGGGCAGCAGCATCCCGACGCTCGACTTCAACGGCAACGAATCGTTTGCGGTCGCGACGGCGAATGTGTCGGTGCTGAACGCCGGCGGTGATCAGGTGTCACTCGCCACGCTCCTCCTGACCACCAATGGCGTGGCGGGGCCCCTGACCACAGCCACTCAGCCGGTGGCGATTGCCACGCAGCGCGTCTTCGGCGTACCGCGCGCGCAACTGCTCAATGGCGACCAGCATCAGATCCAGGCGGTCGCCGTGAACAGCGCCGGGCCCACCACGTCCACCCGATCCGTGACGCAGTTCAATCGCGAATTGAGCGATCGCACCGTGGCCCTCGGTGCCGTGCTGCCCACCTTCGTTCCCGCCATCGCGGCCACCGCGCCGTATCGCCGGCTCTCGCTGAGCGGGCTGTGGCAGGCGGACTATGGTGATGTGATGGCCGTGCAGTATCTGCAGCAGCCCAACATGTGGACGGTATCCGTGTCGCGCGGCTACACAGGCGGCAGTGCGAACTGGACGCTCGCGATGCCCGATCTGTCGGGCGTTGCCGGATTCAATACCGCCTGGGGGCTGGGCAGTGGGTCCACCGGCTACACGGTCATTGGCAGCGGTGGGACGCAGGGTGGGTTGAGCGGCGGCGGGGGCACCTTTGCCGAAGGGGCCAGCTTCCGGCAGGCGTTGCGCACGGGGACGCTCCCGCCCTGATGGGGCACCCGTGCACGAACGCGGCGACGACGGGCGCGCGCTATGCTCAGCGCGCGTGTGCCTGTCGCTCGCGCCGGCGTTCGAGTGGCGTGACGTCGCGCCGCGCCGCGGGCGTAATGCCCACCTCGCGCGCCTTCCGGCGAAACTCGGGGCCATGATCGACCGGGCGTCCGGTCTCGTGCTGCCACTGGTGCACCATTTCGTGCAGCAGGGTGTGCATGGCTTCCCGCCAGCCATGCCGCACGATGTGGGTGCGTGACATGACGATTTCCGCCGCCAGGTGCCGCGAGCCGGGGTCGTAGTGCCCGAGCCGCGTGGCCATTCGACCGGAGAGCCGCAGCGGAATGCTCTTGAGGGTGCCGCCAAACCACTGCGCGTTGAGCTGGCGATGCGCCTCGGTGAGTTGCGTGAGCAGCGCCGCATCGCCGGGGCGTGCCGGCTCCTGTCGCCGGGCCACCGGCGCCCGCTCCACATCGTGCGCCAGAATGACCTCGCGGGCCGCCAGGCGCTCGGCCCTGGTGCGGGCCGTGGCGAAGGCCACGATGGCCCGCAACACCGTCTCGGGCGCTTCGGAATAGCCTTCATGCACGCGCAGGGTGCGCCCAATGAGCGACACCATGACGGTGCGTGTCCGCATGAGGACCAGCTGCTCCACACCGCGCAGCCCCATGTCCTGGAGGCGCGAGAAGAGCACGGCGGTGCGTGCCCGCAGCGCCGACCGGCCGCGGACCTGACGTCCCCTGTCCGACTCCGGCAGCTGCGACGACGACGGCGACGGTGACGGTGACGGTGACGACGATGGCGAAGACGACGGCACGGCGGGGGCCGGGGCCGGCGCCTCGGTGAAGAACCCGAGTTGCAGATCGTCGAAGAGGGACACGACAGCAACTTGGACGTGCCCCCCCGTTCGGGCAACGCCCACGCCACGGTCCGCCGGTCTCCCGACCCCAACCCTTTGCCAAGCGCCACCCGACGCACCTACCCTTCTTGCATGACACCGCCCTCCGCGACTCCGCTTCCCCCCGCCCTGACGACAAGCTTCGACACCGTGCGCCTCCTGGGTACGGGCGGCATGGGGGCCGTGTGGCTGGTGCGTGACCGCTTCCTCGACCGTCTGGTGGCCCTGAAGGTGCTGCGGAGCGAACACGCCGACCCGGCAATGCGGGAGCGGTTCCTGCGCGAGGCGCGCACCAGCGCCCGTCTCGAGCACCCCCACATCATCGACGTCTATCGCGCCGACGAGACCGACGGGGTGGTGTGGTTCACGATGCGGTACATCAACGGCGAGTCGCTGGGTGATCGACTCCGGGATCGCGGCGCGCTGCCCGTGGCGGAGACATTGCGCATCCTGCGGGAGGTCTCGTGGGGGCTGGCCTACGCGCATGCCCGCGGAGTGGTGCACCGCGACATCAAGCCCGACAACATCCTGCTCGACCGTGAATCGGGGCGGGCGGTCATCACCGATTTCGGCATCGCGCGTGACGCCACGTACGACTCATCGCTGACGCTGCTGGGGAACGTGCTGGGCTCGGTGCACTACATGAGCCCCGAGCAGGGCGTGGACGAGGTGGTGGATGGTCGCAGCGATGTCTATGCGTTGGGGTGCGTGGCGTATCACATGCTCACGGGCGCCCCGCCGTTCGAGGGGACGGCCCAGTCGGTGTTGGTGGCGCACGTGACAAAGCCCGCGCTCTCGCTGGTGGGCACGCCCACGGTGCCAACCGGGCTCGCGGCGCTCATCGACAGCTGCCTCAGCAAGGCCCCCGACGACCGCCCCGCGACCGCGGATCTGCTGGCGAGCACGTTCGACGACCTGCTGCGGGAAGTGGAAGCGGCCCAGCAGGCGCAGGCCGACGCGTCGCCGGCTGGAGTCCTTTCGGAAGACGAGGCGCGGCTGGTGTGGCAGCGCGCGGCGCAATTGCAGGCCGAGGCGGCCCATCGCATGGAACGGCACGCGGCCCTCGAGGGCGCGCGCGTGGCGCGGAGTGGGTCCAACCGGCCGGCGGACGACCGGCGGCCCTCATCGTCCGCGGATGTGCCGCTACCTGACGAGTCCTATCGGGTGCGAGACGTGGAAGCGGCCGCGGTGGAAGCCGGGATTTCGCGGCAGTACGTGGCGATTGCGTTGGCCGAGCTGCGGGCCGGGGGAACGTCGACTGCGCTGGCGGCCCCGGTCTCCGACCGTGACGACCGACGCATGACCCGGCTGCTGGGCACGACCGACCGCGCCATTTCGGTGTCGCGGGTCATTCCGGCCTCACCCAAGGCCACGCTGCAGGCGCTCGGCGCCGTGTTCACGAGTGCGCCGCACCAGTTCACCCTGCAGGACACGATCAACGGGCACCCACTCGACGGCGGCATCATGCGCTTCAAGGTGCCGCGCCTGCTGGAAGCCTATGCGAATCCCTTCGTCGGCTTTGCGTCGGAGAAGCAGCTTCGCTTCCGGCTCGAGCAGATCGAGCTGTTCGACGTCAACGTGACGCTGCATCCGCGCGGTACCGCCGCCACCCCGGCCTGCGAAGTGGTGCTCACCGGCGACCTGCGGGCCGGGCTCGCCCGCAACGTGGCCCTCGATCTGGTCCTGATGGCCATGACCGGCGTGTTCGCGTTTCTCGGCACTGCCGTCGGATTGGGCGCGACGCTGGGCGTCCCCGTGCTCAGCGCCGCCCCACTCATTGCGGGAGCCGGGGCCGCGGTACTGGCGGGGGCCGCCGAAGGGGCCTGGTATCGGTGGCTGTTCCGCAGGGCGCTGAAGGGCACGATGGACGAGTTGCAGCAGCTGCTGCAGCAGATCGAGCGGCAACTCGCCCAGCAGGCGCTCTTCAGCGGGGAGCCGGTACTCCCGGAGCGGAGCGAGCCGCGGTGAGCTGCATGGCTCCCCGCGTGAACGCGCCATCCCGATAGCTCCACGCCTGCACGGTGACCGTCTCGGCACTCGCCTCGATCACGTTCAGGGCACTCGGGCGCCTGCCCCGCATGCGGCTGGAGAGCGTGTTGGCGGCACTCACCAGCACACGATCGGCCACCAGCTCCACCCGCTCTTCATGGTCGTGCCCCGTGCAGACCACATCCACCGGCATGGTGGCGAGGGTATCGAGCACACGCCGCGGCTGCTTGAGCCCCCAGCGGTTGGAGAGTCGGCCGCGCACGACGTTGTGATGCACCACGAGGAGGCGCAGGTCGCGCGGCGGCGCGGCGGCAAGGCGGGCGTGTGCCTGCTGCAGTTGCGCGTCGGTGAGCCCGCCCTTCACGCGCCAGTCGCGCGGATACCAGGTGAGTGACTCGGGGTGGGTGCCCCACGCCGAGTTGAGCCCCACCATGGTCACCCCCGGCACCTGGACGGTGGGTTCGGTGTCCTCGCAGATGTATTCGCGATAGCGCGCATGCAGACGTGCGAACTCGCCGAATCCGAAGGGCGCGTGCCACCAGGCCGTATCGTGGTTGCCGGGCACCGTGATGACGGGCGCGACCGCGCGAAACTGCGCCACGATCTCGCGCGCCTGCTCGAACTCGTGCACCCGGGCGCGCTGCGAGAAGTCCCCCGACACCACGATGGCGTTCCAGCGCTGCGCGCGGGCCAGCACCAGGGCGGCGTCCACATGGGCCTGAACGAAGGGGTGCCCGCAGTGGATGTCCGACAGGTGCAGCACCCGCACGGTGGCCGGCGTGGAGAGCGCGGGCTCAGCCAAGCTTCGCAATCACGGCGTCGGCGAACGCGTCGGTGCCCGCGGTGCCACCCAGATCGCGCGTGAGCACACGCCCCTCCCGGATGGTGCTCTCGAATGCGTCGCGAATGCGTGTCGCGTTGTCGCGGTCGCCGATGTGCTCGAGCATCATGCAGGCCGCGAGGATGAGCGCCCCGGGGTTGGCGATGTTCTTGCCGGCGATATCGGGGGCCGTGCCGTGCACCGCCTCGAAGATGGCCGTGTTGCGCCCGATGTTGGCGCCTGGCGCGAGCCCCAGCCCACCCACCAGCCCGGAGATCTCGTCGGAGAGGATATCCCCGAAGAGGTTCGTGGTGACCACGACGTCGAACTGTTCGGGGCGCATGACCAGGTGCATGGCCATGGCATCGATGATGCGCTCCTCGAACAGGATGCGCCCCTCGTACTCGCGGGCCACCATGCGCCCCACGTCGAGGAAGAGCCCCTGCGAGTACTTGAGGATGTTGGCCTTGTGCACCAGGGTGACCTTCTTCCGCCCGTGGGCCAGGGCGTACTCGAAGGCGTAGCGCACGATGCGCTCGCTCCCCTGCCGGGTAATGATGGCCACCGACTCGGCCGCCGCCCGCGGGTCGTCGCCGATGCGCACGTAGTGCTCGACGCCGATGTACAGCCCCTCGGTATTCTCGCGCACCAGCGTGATGTCGATGTTCTCGAAGCGGCCAGGCACGATGGTGCGCGCCGGCCGCACGTTGGCGTAGAGATCGAACGTCTTGCGCAGCGCCACGTTGATGGAGCGGAACCCCTCGCCGACCGGCGTTTCGAGCGGCCCCTTGAGCGCCACCCGTGTCTGCTTGATGGAATCGAGCGTGGCGTCGGGAATGGGGTCGTTCCAGCGGGCCACCCCCGCCATGCCGGCCACCTGCCGGTCCCAGGCGATATCGCACCCGGCCGCGTCGAGGATGCGAACCGTGGCGTCGGCAATCGAGGGACCGATGCCGTCGCCGGGGATGAGCGTGACGGGTGTGGGCATCACGAAGAATAGCCACTCCCGGCAGCGGGCTGATAGGAACGGGGAGTCCGACAGCGGGACAACGCCCCCCCGTGGCTGCGCGTTCATTGACAAGCCGCCGCCCCATGCTGCATATGGGCACGTCGGTTCCCACCTTTCCCCCCTCCGCGTGACTCGACTGCTGAAAGTCCTCCCCTGGCTGGCCCTGGCCGCCCTCGGCGCGGGTTCCCTGGCCTTCGTGGCCGTGAACCGTGGTGAGCAGGTCAGCGCGGCCTGGCTGCTGACCGCTGCCGTGTGCACGTACCTCATTGGGTACCGGTTCTACAGCCGCATCATTGCGCACGACATCTTCAACCTCGACGCCGAGCGGGCCACGCCCGCCGAGCGGCTCGAGGACGGGCGCGACTACGTGCCCACCAACAAGTGGGTGGTATTCGGGCACCACTTTGCCGCCATTGCCGGCCCCGGCCCGCTCGTGGGGCCGACCCTGGCCGCCCAGTTCGGTTTCCTTCCGGGAGCGATCTGGATTCTGGTGGGGGTGGTGCTGGGAGGCGCCGTGCAGGACTTCGTGATCCTGGCCGCCTCCGTCCGTCGCGACGGCAAGTCGCTGGGACAGATGGCGAAGGAGGAGATCGGCACGGTGGCCGGTAGCACGGCCCTCATCGCCGTGCTGGGCATCATGATCATCCTCATCTCGGTGCTGGCGCTGGTGGTGGTGAATGCGCTGCGCGACAGCCCCTGGGGCACCGTCACGATCGGCCTCACCATTCCCATCGCGCTGCTCATGGGGCTGTACATGCGCTACGTGCGCCCGGGCGCGGTGCTCGAGACCACGGCCATCGGTCTCGTGCTGCTCGGCGTGTCGCTGTGGGCCGGCAAGTGGGTATCGGAGTCGGCGGTGTGGGCGCCCGTCTTCACGCTCGACGGCACGACGCTGTCGATCGCCATCATGATCTATGGCTTCGCGGCCTCGGTGTTGCCGGTGTGGCTGCTGCTGGCGCCGCGCGACTACCTGTCGGCGTTCGTGAAGGTGGGGGTGGTGGTGGCCCTGGCGATCGGCATTCTGTGGGTGCTGCCGCCGCTCGAGATGCCGGCGGTCACCAAGTTCGTGGACGGCACGGGCCCCGTGTTCTCCGGCAAGCTCTTCCCGTTCGTGTTCGTCACCATTGCCTGCGGCGCGATTTCGGGGTTCCACGCGCTCATTTCCAGTGGTACCACGCCCAAGATTCTCAAGCGCGAGTCCGATGCCCGCCTCATCGGCTACGGCTCCATGCTCACGGAGTCGCTGGTGGCCACCATGGCGCTCATTGCGGCCTGCGTGCTCACCCCGGGCATCTACTTCGCGATCAACTCGCCCGCCGGCGTGATCGGCACCACGGCCATGGCCGCCGCCGATACGATCAACAACTGGGCCCTGTTCAAGCCCATCACGGCCGCGGAACTCGATGCCCTGGCGAAGGCCGTGGGGGAGAACTCGCTGCTGTCGCGCACGGGTGGGGCACCGTCGTTGGCGGTGGGCATGGCGCACCTGTTCTCGCAGGCGCTGGGCGGCGAAGCCACGATGGCGCTCTGGTACCACTTCGCCATCATGTTCGAGGCGCTGTTCATCCTCACCACGCTCGACGCCGGCACGCGGGTGGGTCGGTTCATGCTGCAGGACATGCTGGGCAACATCTGGAAGCCGCTTGGCAAGGTCTCGTCGTATCCCGCCGGCATCTTCGCCAGCGCGCTGTTCGTGTGCATGTGGGGCTACTTCCTGTACCAGGGCGTCACCGACCCGCTCGGCGGCATCAACTCGCTCTGGCCGCTCTTCGGCATTTCCAACCAGCTGCTGGCCACGGTGGCGCTGTGCGTGGGCACCACGGTCATCATCAAGATGGGGAAGGCGCGCTACGCCTTCGTGACGCTGCTGCCCATGGTGTGGCTGGTGATCGTGACGATGACGGCGGGGCTCACCAAGATCTTCTCCAGCGACCCGAAGCTGGGCTTCCTGTCGCACGCCGCGCTCCTCAAGCAGCAGATCGCGTCGGGCACGTTGCCGGCCAACATCAAGACCGTGGAAGCGGCGCAGCGCATGATCTTCAATGATCAGCTCGACGCGGGCGTCGCCGCCTTCTTCCTGGTGTCGGTGATCGTCATTCTGGGGGCGTCCATCAAGGAGTGGCTGGCCGTGACGAGCGGCCGCAAGGCCACGGTGTCGAGCGAGACGCCGTTTGTGCGCACCCAGCTCACAGGCGCGTGATGTACGCGACGTGGAGTCGGCGCTGATGCCCGCTGCTCCCGTCGGGACGGGGGCTTCGCCGTCCGCGTCGCCCGTTCGTCGTTGGCTCGCCGCCTGGCGGCGGGCCGCGGCGGTGGTGCGACGCATGATCGGCGTGCCCGACTATGACACCTACCTCGTGCACATGCGGCACCGCTACCCGGGGTGCGCACCGCTCGACCGTGAGACGTTCGAACGCGAGCGGCTCACGGCGCGCTACAAGGCCACCGGTTCTCGCTGCTGCTGAGGGGGGGCACTGCCGGTCGCGGCCATCCACGCCGCGGCCGCCAGCGCCACGGTGGCGCCCATGCCGAAGGCGGTGCTGGCCGACCAGCCATCCCATACCGCGCCGAAGAGCACACTGGCCGGCAGCGCCGCCACGCCCACCACACCGTGATACCAGCCGAACGCGGTGCCCCGCCGCCCCGCCGGTACGAGGTCGGCGACCAACGCCTTCTCGGTGCCCTCGGTGAGTCCGAACACCACGCCGTACGTGGCAAAGAGCGCCCACGCGTGCCACTCGGCGGTCGCGAGGGCAAAGCCGGCGTAGACCGCGGCATAGAGCAGCCATCCGGCAATGAGCAGCGGTCGTCTGCCGACCGTATCGGAGAGTGCCCCGCCGGGGGTGGAGGCGGCGCTCTTCACCAGATGCAGTACGACCCACAGCAGCGGGATGAGGGCGGTGGACACCCCCAGCTGCGAGGCGCGCAGCAGGAGGAACGCGTCGGTGGAGTTGCCCAGCGTGAAGAGCACGATGGGGGCCATGCTGCGCCAGAAGTCGCGCGGCAGCGGTGCGGCCGCGGGCCGCGGCGCCACCGGGCGGGGCGGCGTCTCGAGGGGGCGCTCGCGGACCCACACGGCGGCCACCAGCACGGCCAGCGCGCCCGGCACGGCGGCCACCCAGAACACGTCACGCACGGGCATCCCCGCCCACTGCAGACAGGCCAGGGCCACCAGCGGGCCCACCACGGCACCAGCATGGTCGGCGGCGCGGTGGAAGCCGAACGCGCGCCCCCGTTGGCGGGCAGGCACCGATGCGGCCAGCAGCGCATCGCGCGGCGCCCCGCGTATGCCCTTCCCCACCCGGTCGGTGAGCCGAATGGCGAGCACCTGCCCTCCCGTCTGGGCCACCGCCACCAGGGGCCGCACCAGTGAGGCGAGCGCATACCCGGCCACGATGAGCGGCTTGCGGCGAGCGACCCTGTCCGACCACCATCCACTGGCCACCTTGAGCAGCGCCGCCACCGCCTCCGCGGCGCCCTCGATTACCCCCACCATGCGCACCGACGAGCCCAGCGTGCCCACCAGAAAGAGCGGGAGAAGCGGGGCGATGATTTCGCTCGAGGCGTCGGTGAGGAAGCTCACGACGGCGAGCGCGAGGACGTTCCCGCGTGGGCGCCACGCGGCATCGGCAAGATCGTGGTGAGGGGCGGCTGATGGCACAGGGACCTCGAGGCGCCGATGGCATGTCGGCGGCCGGTGATGCGTGGGGCTCTGCGCTCACCGATGTTGCCGTGGCGCACCGGAGCTGGACACTCGACCAGCAGATCCGGTTGACGCAGACGCCCGCTCCTACCGGCAACGAAAGTGCCCGGGCGCGTCTGGTGCAACTGGCACTGCGGCGCGCCGGCGCCTCCACCGTGCGCCTCGATGCGGCCGGGAACGTCTGCGTTGTGCTCGGCGAGGGAACGCGGCCCCCGCTGGTGTGCATGGCGCATCTCGATGCCGTGTATGAAGACGGCGCCCCGATGGACCTGGTGCCGGTGCACCGCGACGGCCCCGTCATCCGTGCCCCCGGCATTGGCGACAACGGACGCGGGTTGGCCGCACTGCTCACACTGGCTCGGCTCCTGCGCGCGCCGGAGCTCGCCGCACGCCTGACGCGCCCCGTCCACCTGGTGGCCACCGTGGGCGAGGAGGGAGACGGCAACCTGCGCGGGGCGCGCGCCTGGTTCGACGACGCCGCCCGGCAGGGGATGACGCCGCACGCCGTGATTGCCATCGATGGGCCGGGGGACGAGTCCATCGTGCATCACGCGGTCGGCTCGCATCGTCTGCGCGTCACCCTGCACGGAGAAGGTGGACACAGCTGGGTGCAGGCGGACGCGGCCAATCCCATTCACGCGTTGGGCGGGTTCATTGCGGCGGCCGCCCGTCTTGGCAACGTACGATCCCGCGACGCGGTCGTGCATGTGACGCGCATGCACGGCGGGGAATCGCTCACCGCCATTCCGCAGCAGGCGTGGGTGGAGATCGATGTGCGCGGCACCTCCTCCGCGCGCATCGAACAGGTACGTCACGATCTGCGGCGACTCGTGGCGTGGCATACGCTGCCAGGGTTGCGGGCCGAGGTCACGGTGCTGGGTGACCGGCCGGCAGGGACACTCGATGCCGCGCACCCGCTGGTCGAGGCGGCCGCGCGTGCCACGGCCCGTGTGGGGTGCACCCCACGCTCGGCGGTCGCGAGCACGGACGCCAATGTGCCACTGGCGCGCGGCATCCCGGCCATTGCCGTTGGTGCCGGTGGACGCGGCGGTGGTGCACACTCCCGCCACGAGTGGTACGACGACGCCCATGGCGCACGCGGCATTGAGCGACTGCTGCGCCTCGTGCTGTTGCAGGCGGCGGGGTAACGGCTACTCGGCGAGGTGGGTGGCGGCGTCGAGCAACTCGAGGGCCGGTGCGCTGGGGGCCGTGCGGAAGAACACCGACCGGTGTGACGCGTTCGGATGGACACGCAAGTACTTGTCGCGCCATCGCGCGGCGAAGCGCTCGGCATCGACAGCGGGCACCATGGCCCACACCGCGCCGCCGAATCCCGCACCGAAGGCGCTGGCGGCCGTGGCCCCAAGGTCCCGCGCATACCGCTGCAGGTGCACCGTTTCGGCGATCTGATTCTCGAGCGCGCGCTCGGCGCCTGCCTGTGATTTGTCCACCAGCCGCCCGAACTGCGTCAGCTGCCCGGCCGCGAGCGCCTCGGCCGCCTGCGGCACAATGACGAACGTTTCGTCGAAGAACTGCCCGAGCCGCGCGGTGAGGTGGCCCGCCGAGAACTCCGCATCGGCGGCGGCTTCGGCAGCCGTGAGCAGCGGCGCGGGCACCTCATCAAGCGGCGTGTCGCCGGCGGCGGCAACAAACGCCTCGCGCAGCGTGCGCACCGGCAGCTGTCCGGTGGCGTTCCACGCGTCCACCAACCGGCGTGCCGTGCGGGCCGCCCGGTTGTAGCGCTCCTTGGCCGCACCGGTCTTGGCCGCCACGACGCCACTGACGCCGATCACGAAGGTGTGGGTGGCAGGCCACCCGACCGATTGCTCGAAACGCACCGGCGCCCACGAGAAGACATCCAGCCGTGCCCGCTCGCAGCAGAGAATGGCCGTCTGATCCTGCGCGCCACCCATGGTCCCCACCCCCTTCTCGCCGGAGAGCACGCCATAGTCCATGCCGTTCTCCAGCGCCCCCACATAGCCGGCAAGCGCCGCGCGGTCCGTGATGGCCTCGCGCCAGAGCGGATGCGATTCCAGATCGCCGAGCGCGGCGAACGCCAGCGTGAGGCCGACGGTCAGCGCGCTGGAGCTGGAGACACCGGCCGCCGGGGGCAGGTTGCTGGCCAGGGAGATGTCGGCGCCCTGCAGGCGGTCGCCGAAGTTGCGCTGCAGCCGGTTGAGCACCGTGCGCGGATAGATCACCCACGGAGCCGCCCCGCGCGCATTCGCATCGAGTGACAGCGAGATCGCCTCGCGACGGCGCGCGTCGCGCAGCACGACGTGCCGGTCGTCGCGCGGGCGCGCCACCAGGACGATGCCGCGCTCGACGGTGCACAGCAGCGAGCGGCCACCGGCATAGTCCACGTGCTTGCCCAGCACTTCGATGCGACCCGGGATGATCCAGCTGCGTCGTCCGTCCCGTGGGATACCTGCCTCATCGAGGACCCGGTGGGCATCGCGCAGCAGCGCCCGATACGCCTCGGCGGCGGCCACCGGAAACGCCGCGTCGGCAAGGGACCGGCGCACGAACAGTTCGTTCACGTCAGGGCCGGGGCTCGATGTCCTGCAGCCGTGCCGCCACCGCGGCAATGTCGCCGCGATGCGACAGGTCGAGCACGGGCGCCGCGAGGCGTACCGCCCGCACCGGGACTCCGTCCCGTACCGCCATGGCGACCGCCTCCGGCAACTCGTATTCGCCCCGCACCGAGCGCGGAACCCAACGGCACGCATTCACGATTGCGGGGGTGACGGCCCACAGGTTCATGCCCACCCATCGCGCCGCCTCCGAGCCCAGATCGAGTGTGTCGCCCGGCTTCTCCACGATGCCGTGCAGGTATCCGTCGTCTCCCACCTCGAGCACGGCAAAGGCGCGCACGCGCTCCGCATCGATATTGCCCGCGCGGACCAGCACGTCACGATCGAACGCCACCACGCCTGCCGTTGCCTCGGCCGCCAGCAGGCGGAATGCCTCCACCGGGTAGTAGTTGTCGGCATTGAGCACGAGGAACGGCTCCTCGCCGATGACGTCAGCGGCGCTGGTGACGGCGTTTGCGGTGCCGATGGGCTCGGCTTGGACGGCAAACCGGATACGGGTGCGGACCGGCGGCGCCTCCTCCACGAAGTGGCGACGCATGCCCTCATGCTCGGGGCCGATGACCAGCATGACGTCGGTGATCCCCGCGTCCGCGAGGGCCGAGACGACGTACTCGAGGAACGGGCGCCTGATGGGAATCATCCCCTTCACGCCGGATTCGGCGGCTGCCGATTGCGTTGCGCTCAGCGCGGCGTCGGCATCGGCGCGGCGCATGCGGGTGCCAAGCCCTCTGGCCATGATGACGGCGGTACGAATCATGGTGCGGAACGCAGCGGGTGGGAACGCGCAGGACTCAGCCGGCCGCGATCGCCGGGCCCTGCGGCGCCGTGCTCGTCCGCCATGCGCCGCGCGTGAAGTCGGGAAACTTCACCGGCGCACTGCCCTTCCGGATGGACTGTTCGCAGAGGGCATACGGCACACTCCACGCCGCGGCATCGTACACGTCGAAATCCGGCGCCACCCCTTCGCGCATGCACTGCACCAGCCGATAGGCCATGATGAAGTCCATGCCGCCGTGCCCCCCGTTCTTGCGCGCAAGTTCCCCCACTGCGGCCCAGAGCGGATGCTGGTACTTCTGACGGAACTCGGCAAAGGGGGTCCAGCGATGGCCACCGGGCTGGCCGTCGATGTACAGACGCGGGGGATAGTCGTTGAAGGCGGCCTTGGAGCCCTGCAGGTTGTTGAGGCGTGAGTAGGGGCGCGGGCTCGTCACGTTGTGCTGCAGCAGGATGGTCCGTCCCTTGGCCGTCTTGATGAGCGAGGTGTTCACGTCGCCCGTCTTGTACGACTCCCGCCACTTGGGGCTGTCGCGGGGCTCATGCTGCTCGCGCCATTCGGTCAGCCCCGCTTCCGGCGACGACATGGAGACCACGTACTCGAACCGGTCACCGCGGTGAATGCCCAGGTACTGCGCCACGGGACCGAGCCCGTGCGTGGGATAGAGATTGGTGTCGCGTTCGGTGTGCGGCTGACGCCGCCACAACCCCTCGTCCCGATTCTCGAAGAGGATGTCGCGCAGGTCGTGATTGTACGCCGCCTCGGCGTGCAGCAACGTGCCGAAGACCCCTTCGCGCACCATGCGCAGCACGGTGAGTTCGCTCTCCCCGTAGCAGCAGTTCTCCATCATGAGGCAATGCCGCCGCGTCTTTTCGGACAGCTCGACCAGCTCCCAGGCCTGTTCGGTGGTGAGCGCAATGGGCACTTCGCTGCCGCAGTGCTTGCCGGCCAGCAGAGCGGCGCGCATGACCGGCGTGTGCCACGGCCACGGCGTCGCGGTGTAGACGAAATCGATATCGGCCCGCTGCACGAGCCGCTCGAAGTCACGCTCCCCGTTGGTGAACACCGCCGGCGCCGGCCGGCCGGCCTTCGTGCACAGGGCGACGGCCATCTGCGCCTTCTCGGCGACGATGTCGGCCACCGCCGTGATCTCCACGCCGTCAATCGCGAGCAGTTCCCCGAGCACGCTGCGCCCGCGCAACCCGGTGCCCACGATGGCCACGCGCACCCTGTCGTGCTTCTCGAAGGGGATCCCGAGCATCGTGCCGTTTCCGGCGGGGGACGGTGGTACGAGGTCGGCGCGCCATGCATCGGTACTGGCAAGCAGCTGCGCCGGGGTGGCCGTGACGGCGGCAGCGGCTGCCGCCGCGGCACCGGCCAGGAGGTCACGCCGCGAGAGGGGAGTGCGCGATTCGCTCATCCTTCGCCCCGGATCTCCGAGTGATCACCGATGCTGAGGCTTCCGGCCACGCCCTCCACCCGGACATGATCGCCCAGGAAGCAGTCGTGGAGGGACGCGTTGGTGATGGTGACCTGATCACCGGCCACGGTGTCGCGCACCGTGCTTTGGCGCACGACGCTGCCCTTGCCGAGCGAGACGTTGGGGCCGACGGTCGCGTGTTCGATCGTGCAGCCCTCCTCGATGTACACGGGTTCCACAATCGTGGCGCCCTCGCCCAGCGCGGCGGGACGACGGGCGCGTCCCTTTTCGAGCATGACGCGGTTCGTATCCAGAAACGTTTCGAGCTGTCCGGCATCGTACCATCCGTCCACATCGACCACGCGGAGCTTCGCGCCCTGGTCGATCATGTACTGGAAGGCGTCGGTGAGATACCACTCCCCCTTGTTGGGCGGCGTGGTGAGGACGTGGGCGATGCCTTCGAGCAGGAGTTGCCAG
>Ga0315900_10002625_pt1 | contig 27144 bp, 14 predicted proteins | sample LakEriMetagenome_FD_203521 | JGI IMG/M metagenome (GOLD analysis project Ga0315900, IMG submission 203521) | Freshwater fungal communities from buoy surface, Lake Erie, Ohio, United States - Buoy 12 MA114 | ecosystem: Environmental > Aquatic > Freshwater > Lake > Lake biofilm | place: USA: Lake...
CGCCTTGATGACACATGTCAACGGCTCTGTGACACGTGTCAATGGAATGATGACAGGTGTCAACGCCTTGATAACGGTCGTCAACGCGCCTGTGACAGGTGTCAACGCTTCGTCGACACCTGTCATCGTCTTGATGTCACGTGACAACGGACCTGTGACACGGAACAACGCCTCGTTGACGATCGTCACAGCCGTGCCTTCGGCGGCCGGATCGTTGGTAGTGCGCTTCTTCCTGTTCATTCCCGTGGCGCAGCCTTGGGCTGCCATTGGGCGTGAAGGGAGGAAGGCGGATCGGATGAGATGGATAAGAAGTTTATCCTTTCTGCCCCAACGGCCAGAACGCCTCGACCAGCTCTCTTTTTTGAGCGACCAAACGGCGGGGCCCGATGCCTCGGCACCATGTGCGGACGTGCACAGGCCGTCGCACCCAATGCGACCGGAACGGAAGCGGGAGTGTGTTGATAGAGAGGGGGTGTGGCGATGGGTCGGCATAAGGGCCATGGACAAGCAATGGGTGAAGTAAAATTCGGCTCGTTGTAGGGTGGTCGAATACAGTGATGTGTTCTGCGAGACTGCAAAACTAGATGGACCTCCTCCGGCGATCGGCCCTAGTTTTCCACACGGAGGGTCACTTTTCCCCGATCGTTGATAACGGTATTTCCCCCTGCACAAAACACACACCTCAAGTGCAGGTCGATGGCCAGGGTAACGCATGTGTGGGATACACGTCCAGACACCATGCAGTTCCGGACCGGGGGACGAAGGGATGCCTGTTCTGGACCATGCCCAGGCAGATGGAGCCTTGTTGCTAGTGGAAAGGGCCGACCCGCGCAGGGCCGCCGATCGTACCATGGTGGAGCGTGCTGGATGCATGGGTACAAAGCTCCAGCAGGAAGATGCGCACGTTGTGCCAAAATTGGCACTGCCCGATCGGCGCGGCCTGCAGACGATTGGGCGGGCGCTATTTCCGGTGGTGGAAACGGCCGACACGGTTTTTGGGGGAGGAACGGTGAAGGCGCAACGACGGCTTTTGTCGGGGGCGGATACCTAAATTGAACGCCCTTATTGGCACTCTTGACACCCGTCGCCACCACCCTCCTTGCCCTTCTCAACCACCACAACTACGTGGGCGAAGGCTTGGCCGCGCGCCAGGTTGGCGGAGAGCACACGATGAGCAGCTCGCAGCCGCGGATGGTACAATTGAACAAGAACCGAATGCCAGGGTATCCATGAAAGTTCAGGAACAGACAACCATTCGGTGGCATCGACTTGCCCACTTGGGAGTCACTTTGCTCGCTCTGATGATCGGCTGCAATGAGGGCTCCGAAAAGGATGGAACCTTCAGCAAAGAGGATAAGCGACCTGTACGATGGGGGGCAGGTGCTGATTCAATACCGACGGATACACCAGCGGTGGAATGTGATGGGGTCACTTTGGAGAATTTCCAAGGGCGCCTATGGCCCAATGCGCGTGTGCGCCGTTGGTACAATCGGGACTCCCTGAACAGGCCGCCTAACGAGTTCAACTTCGGACAGGATGAGCTGTTCTATCAGTACATCTATCAGGCGAACACGGAGACGGATTCCTTAAAGAAGGGAGCTCTGTTGGCAAAGGCCTACCGCATTTACCCGGAGCATCTCGGGTTGAGAGAGAGGGTCATCACTTATGGGAGCGATGAGATGATACGGGCGGTTATTGGAGAGATGCAGAAAGCACTCCAGGACCGCGAATTGGAGGCGTCGCAACGGCTCTATTACACGAATTGTCTGTACTACGCCCAGTACGTGCTCGGTGAGTTCACCAATGCCTACAATAGCGTTCGGACGATCGGCAAGTTCATCGACCGGATACACAGTGACCTGGAAAGGGCGAGGTATATGAACAACCTCGGAACGTTGAACCTGTTGCATGCGGGCTCGATAAACAACTATTCGGACCCCGCACTACCAGTCCACTGCACGGATTACCGGAAAAGCAGGGGGATGTATCAAGCGGCTAAGTGCTATGCTCCTTGGAACAGTACAGTACTGCAGAATGAACGGCTGCTGCGCCGAGCGGACCCAATACCATTCCCCAACGAGTGCAGCGGCATTGGAGGATTCAATGTCGGGCCCAAGGAGCGCTCAGAGCAAGAGGTTGAAAAGAGGAAGGCATTTTGTGATACTGTGGCGTTCCCATTCGGCTATGAAGTGCTGTACGACCATCTTGATCAGTATGACGAGATACTCTTCGTCCATGATCTCAGCGGAAGTATGGATACGATCACCTACAATACGATGGGCATGACGAGGAACCGCCTGTCCAATAAGCTCTTGTCCTGTCTCACTTTCGACCTACAACACAAGCGCTTAGGCCTCGTCACCGTTGAGGGCTATTGTGCGGATAGGCCTCGGTTCGAGCGCCCTATCGGCGCATACGACACAACATACTTTAGAGAGATTCAACGTTGCCTGATCCCCTTCGGCGCAACACCGCTTGTGTCCAGGCTTGATCTTTCAACGGGCTCGTTCAGCTCAGACCCCAAGGTCAGACGGATCATCTTCGTTCTGAGTGATGGCGTTGACCGATGCACTGCCACGTTCAACCTGTGCGATGTGGCAAGAGCATATAGCCGCAGTGGCATCGATATCAGCATCATGCACTTTCTCACCGATGATCCGGTCTACGACCGCTTCGTCGAGGTCTACCAGTGCATGACCGCCAGCTCCCGATCACCCATGTTCCGGATCGCCCGGTTCGGAGCTATTGAGGAAGTGCCACCCATGGAGTTCGGCGTCCCATTTCTGGCGTTGGAAGATGTATTGGTGATCGATGAACTAAGCACAGCAGAGCTCGCCAAGGTGCGTGGTGAGGACGTGGTCGGGATAATCCGACCAGATCATGATCGGTGGACCGAGGCCAATCTGTTCTCCAGGTCATTCGGCGAGCGCGCTCTTGACCTTCTTAACCGACGCGCCAAAGGTCATGTCGCCATGAGCGATAAGAGGCGCCGGATGCGGCTGAGGCGCATCTACGATTGCGTTGAGAAGCCGGGCTTGTTGAAGTCCGAAGGTCCAGATTTGCAAGCCCGGGGAACCGGCAACTAATTTGGTATTCGTGACAATCAACCCCGACGCCACCGCCCTGTTCGCTCTGCTCAACCACCACGATTCCGTGGGGGAGGGCGTGGCCGCGCGCGAGTTGGGCTGGTCGAAGCAGCGATTTGAAGTGGCGCGGGATGAGCTGCTAGCGGCGGGTCTCGTGGTCCGTGGCCAGGGCCGGGGCGGACCCATCAAACGGCCGACGGGCCAAGGGACCGCAGCGCCGCAGAGGCCTAGAACCACTGCTGCCAGAGCGCAGCGCCGCGAGGCCGATGACCACCAGCCGCCGACGAAGGCTGCGCCGGCACCGGAGTACATCGCCCCGCCGCCCATACCCGAAGAGGCCAAGCCCTACGCCGCATACCTCAAGACCATCGGCGTGGACGCCGAGAAGCACCCGGCAATCCTCAGCGTGGACGGACCGATGCTCATCATCGCCGGCCCGGGTTCCGGGAAGACGCGGACGCTGGTGGAGCGGGTGGTGTACCTGCTGAAGGAGAAGGGCGTGGAGGCTGCGAACATAATGGTGGCCACGTTCACCGAGAAGGCGGCGGCGGAGGTGATCTCGCGGATCAGCAACCGGGTGCTGGAGCTGGGGCTGAAGGTGAACCTGAACGAGATGTACATCGGGACCTTGCACTCCATCTTCCTGCGCATGCTGGAGGAGCACCGGGAGTACACGGACCTGAAGCGCAACTACCGGGTGCTGGACAGCTTCGATCAGAGCTACATGGTGATGGACGAGCTGAACCGCTTCGAGAAGATCGAGGGGGTCGGACACATCATCGGGCAGACCCTACGATCGGCGCGCTGGGACAAGGCCGAGCGCCTGGTGAAGTACGCGAGCAAGGTCGGCGAAGAGGTGCTGGACCTGCGCAAGATGTTGCGGTCGGACGACCCCGGCGTGTCGGCCCTCGCGCAGGCCTACGAACTCTACCGCCACCTGCTGGAGGAGGAGAACGCACTGGACTTCTCGCATATCCAGGTGAAGCTGTGGGAGCTGCTGAACAAGCAGCAGGCGGTGCTCGGCGCCTTGCAGGAGAAGGTGCGCTACATCCTCGTGGACGAGTACCAGGACACGAACACGGTGCAGGAGCTGATCCTGCTGAAGCTGGCAGAGACGCACGGCAACATCTGCGTGGTGGGCGACGACGACCAGGGCCTCTACCGCTTCCGGGGGGCCACTATCCGGAACATCCTGGAGTTCAAGCAGAACTTCCCGGGCTGCGCGCAGGTGACGCTCACCACGAACTACCGGTCGCACCCGGACATCATCCGCTTCTACAACCGGTGGATGCAGGACTGCGACTGGACGGAGGGCACGCGTTCATTCCGCTACGCGAAGGAGATCTTGCCGCAGCCGGACAAGACCTTCGCCGACCACCCGGCGGTGGTGCGCGTGAGTGCCGAATACGAGGACGGACCCGAGGCCTGGTACGCGGCCATCCACAAGTTCATTCTGGACGGCGAGGCGAACGGCACCATCACCGACCGCAACCAGTTGGCCTTCCTCTTTCGGTCCGTGAAGGGCGACCAGGTGCTCGGCCTCGCCGCCTACCTGGAGGAGTGCGGCGTGAACGTGTTCTCGCCCCGGTCCGCGCTGTTCTTCGAGCGCGAGGAGGTGAAGCTGATGCTCGGCGCCATCATCTTCTGCTTCCGCAATCTGTTCGACATCCTGCAGTGGGACCCGGCCGTGACGCTGGACATCTGGGGCTACTACGAGCACTGCAAGAAGTTCTTCGCGGACGCCATCCGCAAGGACCCGGAGCGCCACGCCGACCTGCTCGCGTACTGCAAGGCCGCCGCGAACCGCCACCTGACGATGGCGGAGAACACCAACTACGCGTTCTCCGGCCTACTGTACGAACTGCTCCGCTTCGACATGTTCCGGCCCTACCTCGGGAAGGACATGGGCGCCGGGCCCACCGAGCTGCGCGCCGCCTACAACGTGGGCCGCATGTCCCAGCTCCTCACCAAGTTCGAGTACCTCCACACCATCACGGTGTTCACCCCGAAGAACATCGAGTGGTCCCTCGGCAAGTTCTTCAACTCCTACCTCCGCTTTCTCCACGACGGCGGCATCGGCGAGTTCGAGGACTTCGACGAGCGCGCGCCCTCCGGCTGCGTCTCCTTCCTCACCGTCCACCAGAGCAAGGGCCTGGAGTTCCCCGTGGTCTTCGTCGGCTCCCTCAGCGCCGTGCCGCGCGTGGCCCACACCGCGCTCGACGCCGAGCTGCAGACCAACCACTACCGCAAGCCGCCCTACGAGCCCATGGACCGCACCAAGGTCTTCGACTTCTGGCGGCTCTTCTACACGGCCTTCAGCCGCCCCCAGAACCTCCTCGTCCTCACCGCCCAGGAGCGCGAGGGCCACGGGCGCACGCCCAGCCGCTACCTGGAGCGCGCCTACCAGAGCGTGCCGCGCACCGCCGACCCGGCCTTCCGCTGGGCGGACATCCGGCTGGACGAGGTAAGGCCCACCAGCGTGAAGAAGCAGTACTCCTTCACCTCTCACATCGCCGTTTACGAGAACTGCCCGCTCCAGTACAAGTTCTACAAGGAGCTGGAGTTCGCGCCGGTGCGCAACGCGGCGCCCCTCTTCGGCACGCTGGTGCACCAGACCATCGAGGACATCCACAAGGCGGTGCTGCGCGGCGACGAGCAAGCCGTGACCCCGGACGCCGTGGACGCGTGGCTGCACCGCAATTACAAGACACTCGCCAGCGCCCAGCGCAGCTACCTCGCGCCCGGCCAGGTGGAAGCGGCCCTCGGCCACGTGCAGCGCTACCGCGAGCGGAACGAGGCGAACTGGGGGCGCGTGGTGGAGGCCGAGGTGGACGTGAGCCTCGTGAAGGAGGACTACATCCTGAAGGGCACCGTGGACCTGATCCGCGGCGAGGGCGGCACCGTGGAGCTGGTGGATTTCAAGAGCGAGAAGAAGCCGGACGTGAACGCGCCCGAGAACCGGGAGCGGCTGAAGCGTTACCAGCGCCAGCTGGAGGCCTACGCCCACATCATCGAGCAGCGCACCGGCCAGGAGGTGAGCAAGCTCCACCTCTACTACACCGGGGAGAAGGACGGCAACCCCTACGTGAGCTTCCCGAAGGACCACGCCAACATCGGCGCCACCATCCGCGAGTTCGACGCCGTGGTGGCCCGCATCCAGGCCAAGGACTTCTCCATGGACGGCGTGCAGGTGGCGAAGAAGACCTGCTTCGAGTGCGACATGAAACACTACTGCCGGAAGGTGGAACCGGGCGCGAAGAACTGACGCACATGGGGCTGTATCCGAACATACTCTTCCACTTCACCAGCAAGGATGCGCTCTATGCCATCCTTGCAGACGCGTTCAAGCCATCCTATGCGCGGGAGACCATCCTCAGCAAAGACACCAAGCGGTATTTCGGTGTACCGATGGTCTCGTTCTGTGATCTGCGACTTTCCGAGCTAGGCTCATTCGTGAGCAGTTCAGTCAAGCCCAAGTATGGCAACTTCGGCATTGGGCTCACTAAGGAATGGGCGAATCGAAGTGGGTTGAACCCGGTACTCTATGTAAGTCGCCATGCGGAGCTTGTTGATGATCTCGTGACGGGCGTTGACCAGCTATTCGCCTTCGCGAAGAATGAGACGGATGCGACCCGGTCGTCCGCCATGCACCGGAGCGTGACTTCCGTGATGAACACGTATCGCTTCATCAAGAACTATGAAGGCGATCTGGATCGTACCGGCATGGCAGTAGTGCCGGACTATCGCTTTGCCGATGAACGCGAGTGGCGTTTTGTCCCGAGTATCAACCGGCAAGACATCCTCGCTTTCGCACGGATCGGCAGTGACTGGGCAAAGGATAAAGCGAAGCTCAATGCCAGTGTTCAGAATGAACGCTTGCACTTCGGGCCGGATGATGTGAAGTACCTGATCGTCGAAAAGGAGGCAGACATATGGGAGCTCATGGACTGCTTGAAGGGGGCGACGCACAAGTATGACGAGAAGAGCGTGATGGAGCTATCCAGCCGGATACTGACCGTTGAACAGATCGAACAGGACATTTAGACCAAGAAGCAGCAAGAGCACAATGGCAAAGCAGAAGACCTTGGATATGGCGGTGGAGCGCAAGCTGGACACCGTGGAGCGCTACGAGTTTGAGCCGATCAAGGGCTACCCGATGCTCCGCTGGACGGGCAAGCGACCCTTCCGGGGCACGCAGTACTTCCCGGCGCAGCTGAAGGAGAACCACGGCGAACCGGTGAACGGCTGGATGAACCGCATCTACTGGGGCGATAACCTGCAGGTGATGAGCCACCTGCTGAAGGAGTTCCGCGGCAAGGTGGACCTGGTCTATATCGACCCGCCATTTGACTCTAAGGTGGAGTACAAGAAGGGTATTAGTCTTAGAGGGAAAGAAGTAGAGAATGATCAAAGCGGATTCGAAGAGAAGCAGTACTCTGACATATGGTCCAACGACGAGTACTTGCAGTTCATGTATGATCGATTGGTTCTAATCAAGGAGTTGCTTTCAGAGACTGGAGCTTTGTATCTTCATTGCGATTGGCATAAGAATCATCTCCTAAGGTGTATCTGTGATGAAGTATTTGGTCCCGGCAACTTTCGTAATGAAATTGTCTGGGCTTATCCAGGCAGGGAGATGCACATCACGAACAAGTTCAACGCCAAGCATGACACGATTTTCTTCGTGGCAAAGAGTGCCAGCGTAAAAATCAACATGGCTGCGGTGTCTGTTCCCTATGATAGAGAAGAACGACTGAAGGGCTTAAGGAGAAAAGTTCATCTGGATCCTGATGGTAGAGAATGGGTTTGGGAGACAAGGGGCCAATCTGCTGGACAAGAGGCATACAAGAGATATGTTGATGAGATCATTGAAGACGGTAAGGCGTTGAATGATGTATGGGACGATGTCCAGTTCTTGAGAGGCAATGATCCTTCAAGAACTGGCTATCCGACTCAAAAGCCGGAGGGGCTGATTGAGCGAATCATCAATGCTTCAACCAGTCCGGGTGACATTGTTTTTGATTGCTTCATGGGGTCTGGCACAACGCAAGCGGTAGCAATGAAGCTTGGCAGGAGATTCATTGGTGCTGATATCAACCTTGGCGCCATGCACGTCACAACGAAACGCTTGCTCGGAGTCGCGAAGGGAGTGCAGGAGGAAGCACCTCAGCTCGAGTTTCCGCGCGACGGCGAGAAGGAGAAGGTCAGTATTTTCTACACTGGGTTTTCTGTCTACAACGTGAACCAGTACGACATCTTCCGCAACGAAGTGGAGGCGAAGGACCTGCTGCTGCAGGCGCTGGAGATTCAGCCGCTACCCGGCAACTCCATCTACGATGGCGAAAAGGATGGGCGCATGGTGAAGGTGATGCCGGTGAACCGGATCGCCACGCGGGCGGACCTGAGCACGCTGGTGGCCAACTTCGACTACAAGGAGTTCGACCGGCGCCAGGCGAAGAGCCCGAACAAGCCGGTGGAGCACCTGCTGATCGTGTGCATGGGCCACGAGCCGGACCTGAAAGCGGCACTCCAAGCGGGCGTGCCGCACAAGCTGGACGTGGAGATCGTGGACATCCTGCGCGACAAGCAGGACCTGCAGTTCAAGCGGGAGGCGGAGGCCAAGGTGGTGAAGACCAAGAAGGGCGAGCTGGTGATCGAACAGTTCTACCCGATGAACCTGTTGCAGAAGTTGAGCATGCAGAAGGAGACGGTGGAGGACTGGCGCGAGCTGGTGGAGAGCGTGATGGTGGACTGGAACTACGACGGCGGGGTGTTCGAACCGAAGCTGGTGGACGTGCCGGACAAGAACGAGCTGGTGAAGGGCAACTACCCCATCCCGAAGGACGCCGGCACCATCAAGGTGAAGATCACCGACCTGCTCTCCGAGGCCCTGGAGATCGAACTGCGCTGAGCCATGGCGACACAAAGACGTAGGGCCGCCCCCGCTGAGTTCGACTTCCCGTTCTACCAGTACCTCCAGCTCTACTATCAGGCGAACCGGGGCACCATCCACCGCAGCTACAAGCTGCTGACCAAGAAGTTCCTGGAGCACAACAACCCGGCAACCGGCGGCTGGCTGCGCCAGCCCCAGTACGAGGCGCTGGAGATGTACGTGTTCCTGAAGGAGTACCTGGACAACCGGATGCTGCACGAGGTGTTCGACGACTGGTACCGGAAGCAGGGTGCGTTCGCTGGGCGTGCCCAGAGCAAGGTGGGCCAGCGGAGCATGCTGGAGCTGTTCGAGGACATGGACAGCCAGCAGTACAGGCAGGTGTTCGAGACCTTCCAGCAGTTCCAGCTGAACTACCCGAACTACATCTTCGCGCTCACCATGGGCCTGGGCAAGACGGTGCTCATGGCCACAAGCATCTTCTACGAGTTCCTGCTGGCGAACAAGTTCCCCTCCGACCCGCGCTACTGCCACAACGCGCTGGTGTTCGCGCCGGACAAGACGGTGCTGCAGAGCCTGAAGGAGATCCAGACCTTCGACAAGAGCAAGGTCGTTCCGCCGGAGTACGTGGCGTGGCTGGACATGAACCTGCAGTTCCATTTCCTGGACGAGACGGGCACGAGCCTGAACGTGCTGGACCGGAGCCGGTACAACCTGATCATCTCCAACAACCAGAAGATCATCCTGAAGCGACAGCACAAGGAGAAGACGAAGGGCGAGCTGCTGTTCGCGGCGGACGTAGAGAAGTACCGGAGCAAGTCCACGACTGACGAGTACGCCGACCTGTACGGCGACATCGAGGACGAGGGCGACCTGATCGGCAACCAGCGGTTCCAGAAGTTGCTGCGGCTGGAGCAGCTCGGCGTGTACGTGGACGAGGCGCACCACGCGTTCGGCGCCACCCTGGAGAAGGACCTGATGCGCAAGGGCAAGACGAGCCTCCGCCTCACCATCGACGAGCTAGCCGCGAGCTTGAAAGAGACCGGCACGCGCGTGGTGGGCTGCTACAACTACACGGGCACGCCGTTCGTGGAGAGCAAGGTGCTGCCCGAGGTGGTCTACGCTTACGGCCTGAAGCCGGCCATCGACGGCGCCTACCTGAAGCAGGTGGACATCAAGGACTACGAGAACACCAAGGCGCGCGAGTTCATCCACGCCGTGGTGAAGGACTTCTGGGCGGAACAGAAGGGCAAGCGCTACGAGGGCATGCTTCCCAAGCTCGCCTTCTTCAGTAGCACCATCGAGGAGTGTACCACCGAGCTGCGCCCGGCCTTGGAACACGTCCTGGCCGATATGGGCATCCCCATCTCATCCATCCTCGTGAACGTGGGCGACGAGAAGGTGACCACCAACGACGACATCCGGGAGTTCAACCTCTTGGACACGCCCGGGTCCGAGAAGCAATTCATCCTGCTCGTGAACAAGGGCAAGGAGGGCTGGAACTGCCGGTCGCTGTTCTCCGTCGCCCTCCACCGCAAGCCGAAGAGCACCGTGTTCGTGCTCCAGGCCACCATGCGCTGCCTGCGCGCGATCACCTCCATCCAGCAGCGCGCCACCGTCCACCTGAGCGTGGAGAACAAGGCGATACTCGACGACGAGCTGAAGCAGAACTTCCGGCTGTCCATCAAGGACATCACCGAGCGCCCGGACGACGACGAGCCGGTGCAGGTGCGCGTGCGGGTGCCGAAGATCACGGTGAAGCTGAAGCGCATCCGCAAGCTGTACGTGAAGAAGGACAAGGAGCCGCCGACCGGGTTGGTCTTCGGGACGGACACGCTGGACGAGAGCAAGTACCGCATCGTAGTGGGCGTGCAGCGCTCCATCTCCAGCACCAACCGCATTGCGGCGGACGTGACCGAGGAGTACAAGCGCCGGGATAAGTACACCGCGCTCACCCTCGTAGCCGAGCTGTCACGCTACATGAACAAGAGCCCGCTCATAGTGCAGGAGGTGCTGGAGCGGAGCAAGGAGGGACTACCCGCATTGGTGGATCTCACCAACAAGTACAACGAGGTGGTCTACGACGTGCTGGTGCCGAAGCTGTTCGAGGCCTTCTACGAGTTGGAGGCCTACGAGAAGCAGGAGGAGGAAGAAGTTGACCTAGTGAAGGACCCCGGCGACGACGGCTGCTACTGGGTGAAGGGCAAGAAGCACCTGATCGTGCCCATGGCCAGCCCGGAGTACAAGAAGTTCTCCACCCGCTCCTTCCACCTGGACAACTACGTCTTCGACTCCAAGCCGGAGAAGGAGATGTTCGACACCCTCCTCGCAGACAAGCGGGTGGACCGCGTCTACTTCACCGGTATGCTCACCCACGGCCAGAGCGACTTCGCTGTGCCGTACATCGACCCGGTCTCGCACACCCTGCGCACCTACTACCCGGACTTCCTCGTGCTGAAGGGTGACGGCTCCTACATCATCATCGAAGTGAAGCGCGACGACCAGATCGACGACGAGGTGGTGCTGGCGAAAGCCGACTACGCGAGGCAGATGGCGGTGGCGAGCGGAATGACTTACAAGATGGTGAAGGGGACGGAGGCTAATAAAGGGATGAACTGATGGCTGAGCAGCGGGACTTGGTCTTCCTCTGGATCAATGAAGGAAAGGACGGCATCTTTAAGGACCAGAGTGTCAACTTTGGGTCGGAGATGGTGTTCAAGGTGACCCGAGAGGGCTCCAACCTAACACTTGATGCAGCTGAGAATCCGAGCTTCATACAGGACTTCTTCAGGCTCGTTGATGGTGGTGTCGATAACGTCACTGCGATAGTCGGCAAGAATGGTAGTGGTAAGACAAGGCTATGTCGCATTATTGCAAATCTGGCCGGCGGTGGCAAGCCAACATGCAGCCACCTAGCAGTCATTCGCCTCAGCCGCGATAAGCAGACTCTCGGTTACGAGGTGTATGATGCGACCTCGAATGGCGATGTGCTTAACACTGCGATTCCCCTTGCTAATTCGAGTGTTGTTCGGGATAACATACCCGACCTTGGTGTTCGCGATGCTGTTTACTATTCTCCGATCATTGACCTCTCCAATCTGGATTCTCTCTCGCCCAACACATCCTATCAAGATGTTTCATCCAACGACCTGCTAGTAAGAGATCGACGGCGCGCCCAGCAGACCATTGAGCGGTTCGACAGCACCGAGCTCTTGGACATTGCTCGGTCACGTGACCTCGAAATGCAACTCACGCTCTTAGAAAGCCCTATAGGCCAGGACGTCCTATCTGAAGTGAGTGGAGCGGTTCAGTCCATACCTGGATACCGGGTGCATCTCATCAATACAAAGTTCGAAGCTCGGTTCGAAAGAAGAGTTACGGCGAAGTACTTAGGACTGGTAAACGAACTATTCAAGTTAGCCAACCAGGAGGAAGAACGCATTAATGAGGAGTCTAGATCCGGCCCCACCCCAAAATCATTTGAGGAGCAAGGTCAAGCCCTTTTCACCAATCGCTTCGGCGTCTACATGCTACGTTCATTCTGCTACCATTTGGGTAACAGGATCGATCTGGAGGCCATAGTAGACATCGCCATAGAATCGCTTAGCTCAACAACATTCCCTGAGGCCCTAGCTGAGTTCTTTGGCGCGCATACCTTCTTCGACCCTGAACCAATGGTTGCCGTTATCGGCCTTGCAAGGGGCATCCAAGGATCAGTCCTGTGGGTTTTCCCAGGAAAGGGAGAGCATACCTATCAAATGCCTGCGACTGCCTTTCTGAAGTTGTTCAAGGCCTATCAAGCGGTCAAGGGCATCCTGCTTGCGCTGAACTCATACGGCCATAATGACGCGGAGCACCAAGGCTTCTTACGCTTCGACTACCTATGGACATTGAGCAGTGGCGAAAAGGCATACCTCGACTTGTATGCACGTTTGCTTTACGCGCGCCAGCAGTATGAATATCGAATAGACAGTCAAAAGGGCATCTGGCCACAACAACTGTTTGTCATCTTGGATGAGGGGGAAGTCGGCTTCCATCCTGCCTGGCAACAGGGCTATGTCAAGCGCGTACTCTTTGCCCTGCCCAAACTCTTTGGGAATAGCCGACACGGTACGGTGCCACGCATGCATCTCATCATCGCCACGCATTCGCCCGTTTCTCTTTCGGATGTCCCCTTGAACCATGTCGTGGCGCTCCCCACCAAGGAACAAACCCAGCAGGGTGTGAAACTGACGGATCGAACGTTTGCCGCAAACATCCACAGCCTATATCGACACGGCTTCTTCCTCAACACGCACTTCATGGGTGATTTTGCACATGACAAGATTCAGGCGGTCATGAATGACCTAGTTGATGAAAAGGCAGTCCTTTCTGATAGTCGTCGGGATGTGATCAGAAGGACGATTGATATGATAGGTGAACCTGTGCTGCGCGAACGACTGCTAGCCCGGTTGCACTCGAGGTTCCCTGAAGGCATGAGCGACGAAGAACAGATCCGCTACCACCAGCAGAAGATCAAGGACATCGAATCAAGGAAGCGCGATGCGGATCATTGACAAGGATGTGACCGGGAAGCCGATGTCTAAGCTGGCATCAGAGTTTCATGCCCTTTTGAACCCAAGAGACAAGAACACCAAGGAATTTGAGGCGGGTTCGCCTGCTGCCTTGCTGGAGAGTCTCTTGGCTCAACAAAAGAAGGTCAAAGGAGGTTACATCGGAGTGCTGGACCACATGTGTGCGAAGTTGGACATCCTGTTCACTGGTGACCCCCAAGCACTAATGAACCTGCACTCTGAACTTGAAAAGAAGACAGTAGGCACTGAGTCGCTTACGAGCGCTGCATACAAGGGGCTATTGACCCCGTTCGTAGCTTGCTACAAGGGTTTTCGGAAAGGGACTGGTGGGGTCTTGGCAAAGTGGTTCGCCGCATTGAACGTGGCGGTCTGCCCTTACTGTAACCGCCAATGGGTGACGCGTTTGATCGGCACGAACAAGCACCTGTATGATATTGACCATTACTTCCCTAAGTCAGTCTATCCGCACTTCGCATTGTCATTCTATAACCTGATCCCATGCTGCACTATATGTAACCAACGAATGAAGCACAAGCGAGAGTTGGTCTTCGGCAAGCATGCCCATCCCTACGTTGATGATATGGATGCCCATGTCAGATTTGAGATTGAGGAGAAGACAGTGGATCAGTTCTACAAGAAGGATGCGGAGGTTGCCATTGAGATCAAGCCAGTGCCGGGCGCAAGCCATGTAGGTGTCGGGAGGGCAGACAGCAACATTGATTTCTTTCAACTGAAGAAGCAGTACGCGACGCACAAGGACTATGGCAGGGAGTTGATGCAACGAGGCATCATCTATAGTGAGAGTGTGATCGATGATATCTGGTTGAACAACGGGAAGGTCTTCCAAACAAGGGAGGATGTCGTTCGAATGGTGATGGGTAACTACGTGCTCTCTGCGGATATCCATAAACGCCCACTCGCGAAACTGACAAAGGACCTGACAGAGCAGTTCGGCCTGCACAAGAAGAATAGCAAGCCGTGACCATGCCCTCTGCTCGCAACATAGTCTTGGACACAGGGCATGGCGTGCTCGTGAGCGGTGATTCAGTGAATGTTATCCAACAGCAACTGCTGCCTGCTTTCAAGGGCAAGATCGACCTCATCCTCACCTCGACGCCCTACCCGCTGAACCCACGCGAGTGGGTATCAGTAGGTATTTGGGACAAGGTCCAGAGGCAGATGTAGCAACTTGGCACAGGCTGTGCAATCGGGAAAGCTCGACGCCGAACGAGTTCTATCTTCGGAACCTGACATTTAACCCCAATGCGAGCACTCCTCCTCTTAAGTCTCCTCACCCTCTTGCTACCCCAGGCGGTACACGCTCAGGGCCTCAACTGGAACCCCGAGGCATTCGCTAAGCGGGAACAGATCCAGCCAACTCGGGATATTCTGCCCACAAGCGCCTCGCTGAAGCGATACGCCCCGTTCGTCCACAACCAGTACGGCTCCACGTGTGTGGCCTTTTCCCTCGCCTCCGCGCGCACCATTCTCCACGCTAAGCGCAACGCATGGACCGACAAGGACGTGATCTCGGCCAACAGCTTCTCCCCGTGGTTCATCTACTACCGAAACAGGGAACCCGCTGACAATACGGCATCCATGGGATTGGACCCCGACAAGGCCTTGACCGACCTCCTGAACAATGGGGTCCAACGGCTGCTGAAGGTGGAGTATGGCGAATACTACCCGTTCTCCGAGCGCATGCTGACGAGCTATTATCCGCCGGCCTACACTGAGGACGTCCAAGAGGCAAAGAACTACACCCTTGAAGCCGTATTCCGCCTGGAATCGATGGACGAGATCCGGTTCGCACTAGCGAACGGGATGCCTGTGATGATCGGCATGATGCCCTCCGCCTCGTTCGAGCGTGCCACCGGAGCGGCAGTATGGAGCCCGGGTCCGAGTGAGCAACCCGACCCGGCAAGGGCTCACGCTATGGTAGTTGTGGGATACGATGACCAGATGTACGGCGGTGCCATCGAGGTCCTCAATTCATGGGGTGCCGCGTGGGGTAGCGGTGGCTACATCTGGATACGCTATGCGGATGTATTGCGCTTCACTGCAGGGGCCTATGCGCTATCCGACACGGCCGCCAAGCGGTTCAAAGCGGAAGCGCCCCAGGGTCAGGCTGTACAGGAAAGCATCGTTGCGGACAGCACAGGCTGGCGGGTAATGACAGAGTTCAACTTCAAGTGCGGAACACCGGAAACGACCATTTCCCAGTTCAGCGGCTTGGATCCCGCGCTTTTGGTAAAGTAGACCAGGATGAGGAGTTGGGCTCTGGTACATTTCTGGACAGTTGTACTCATGATCAGTACAGCTAATGTGCTGGGTCAATCGGAACCGTTTGAAAGGTTCAAAGCCGCTCTGAACAGCGGCGATAACCTTGGGGCCTTGGCCGTGGTGGCTGCTGGGCAGGACACCACGTTGCGCACCGCGGAATACATCGGATCAAAAGCAAAAGAACTGTTCGAGAGCGCCCAGGGCACCAACAATCTGGAGTGCGCTGACGCCTTCACTTCATTGCTGTATACAAGAACGCTGATCAACCATGCCCAAGATGGCAACGCAGTCCTTCGGATACAGCAGAACATGTCCTCTTATGTCACTGAGCGATATAAGGCACTGGACAGGGACTGTCGGGCGAAGGTATTGAATGGGGTGCTCGAAAAGTTGAATGTGCTGCCCAGCTACATGGGTGCTCTAGCAGTGACATACATGGAACTGTTCCCTTTGATGGAGGAGGGGGAGGTCAGGGGTTTCCTCCGGGGAAGCACTTGGGTGAAGCCCCTTCTTGAGAAGCATGAGCAGCAGCTAAACAGCACATCGAGTTTGATCGTTGGGCAGTTTGCTTACGAATCCTTGGCGGTATCCGCGGCTGTCACGTACGCACGTTTGCAAGAAGGGGTCACCTTCTCGGGAATTCCAGATTCACAGGAGTATGTTTCAATAACCCAGCGCTTCGCAAAGGAGGCGATCGCCTCCAAGTCGAAGACCGTAAAGAATTACTCAGCTCTCATGTCGATATCCTATGTGCTGCTCATGATGGATGAGCAGATCGTCAGGGCTATTGTAACAGAGGAGAGCATGGCCGAACACCTCGGTCTGATGGATGAGATTGTACGCGGACTTCAGGGCATGGACCTACCACGGTCAATGAGTAGCCTTAATGACCAGCTTATCCCCTTGTATTACTCAGCACTGCTCAAGGTCTATTCCGTGCCGTATGCTCCTGAGAATGCGCGGGCTACTGTCTTGCGTGTAGCTGAGCTCGTCGCGAAGGAACGTGACCGTATCAGTGCCATGGTCGGTCCTTGTGAGCTTGCGCGTGCGACCGCAGCCCTCATGGTTCATAGTATCATGTACAATTTACAGATCGAAGAAGCTTCCGAAACGCTATTAGAGTATATGGCTGAAACCGATACGGTCTTCACAACCTGCGCTCTGCATCTGGACTCGGATGATTACCCGGACGAATGGGGTGCATTTCAGAAGAGCCTGTCCTATTGTGCTTCGCTAGGGGAGTACAGGGCATGCACGTCGATGATGTCCATAGCCGCAGGCGTACTGAGCCAGGAGACATATGCGAGCATGCGATCGGGCTGGATGGATTTCATGCTGACCACGTTCAATAGCTCCATACGTCACGATACGATCACCAACGCACTCCGATCGACGAGGGAGATGTCTGAATTTGTCAGTAGCTACGTTGCTGCAAAGGACGGACCGTACACAGACGAGCAGGGTCTTTTTGTGTTGCTCCATCTCGCCAAAATGTCGGAGTATGGAACCCAGAGCGCTCATGACCCCTGTGCGCTCATTGACCGCGTTGGCCGTGATCTGAAGCAGTATGGGGCTTCCGCTGGGCTGCTCAAGTTCGCTCAGGTCCTGAATGCCGAGTGTGGCGATCTGGACAATGATGTGATCAAGTTGGTGCGTGAGTTTGCAAAGAGTGACTACGGCCCCGAGTTCGCTGATGCGCAGATGTTCGGGTTAACGATACTGTTTGTAGCGCCGACCAAGAATATACGCAGGGACGATTATTGGAGGTATGTTGAGCTGGCCGATCAGCGCTACGGTGAATGTAGTCCACATACTCTTCGCGCGATAGGCGATGCGTTGTGGTTATACCAAGGAATCGCACAACCACTTGAGGTAAAGCAATTGCTTGACCAGTTTTATGCGACTTATTACAGGGCAGATTGTGGAGTGCTAGCCAGTTGGTTGCCTGCGTTCATGAATACGAAGAGTTACATATCGAATAATATCGCCCTGAGCAAGGTTTTCGAAACGGACATGAGAAGGTTATTCGGCGATTTAAAGCCTGAGGACTGTCAGAGTTTTGAGGATATGATGGCTTATGTCAACTGGATGTGTTCTTCATGGACGAGTTGGATAGAGGCTGAGCAAAATAGCCGGAAGGCACTGGCAGTATTGAATAGTGTTGGAGGTGATGACCCCGAGCGATATTTCGCTGAGCGGCGCTCTAACTATGCAACGACCTATCGCGAGAACCTGATACTGACTTACAGCACCATGTGCTCGGCATTTACTAATGTAGCGGATCCTAGGCCGGATTCACTTTGCCACTACGCAGGATTGATGCAGGGGTTGCTGGCGACGGACGCCGGTCTGGTTGAGTCCTTAGGAACTCATGTTCAGGCAAGACTGGACCAATGTGCCGCCCTTCGCGGAGAAGCGAAAAGTGAATTTGATGGGTTTCTAAGTCGTGATGAGCTCGAAGCGATCAATGCGGATGGATTTGCTTCCTACATCCAGTGGTATCAGTCGAAGGTACAGGACACCGTCTTTGCGATCAGCTCGAACTATCGTCCCGACGAGTACAAGGAGCTGTTGGCCAGTATGCGACCGATCGAGAGTCACACTTGGTTCCTTCTTTCGATCGCAAAGAAGCATGGCCTACTATCGGTGTATTATGACCTCATCATGAACTGGGCGCTTTGGACCCAAAGCACGATACATAAGCAATATTTGTTGGAGGTCCTTGAATCCTTACACGAGCGGTATCCAGAATTGAGTGGATCCTTAATGAATACGCGGTCGCTGGAGCATACGCGGAGCGATATGGCTATCATCCTTCAGGATAAGTATATGAAGCAAAGTGTTGTGGACTACCGATATTTAGGTTTGATCCAGTCCAATAATATGCTCGATTATTCTTACATGTGGGTAAACACGGATGCCATTGCTCTTCAGCAGATAATTAAGGAGGTGCTGAAGGACTTAACCGATAATCGTATAGAGAATGGCAAAGAGGCTCATGCCTGGTTGGCATTGGCAAAGACAGTCACCGTTTTGGTCCTGGAGAATGGCACAAACGCCCAAGTGGAGGAACTCCGCTCACTCTTAGCGCTACAGCGGAAGGCGCTTCGATCATACGGAGAAGCGAACGAGAACACGAATGAAGGCCGAGAGTACAGTGTTCTTATTGACCTGTTGAGGGCAAGATCGAAACCAGGGACGCTCAATACTGCCATGGAATCGACCCTACTCGACCTGATAACGCCACGCGCTGGTTCTGAGACGATCGACGCTGGGCGGTTGGTCAGGGCGTATGCCGCAGTGCTGAAGCACCATCCTGACAAGGTCGCGAGCGATACGGTTATTTCAATGGGCTTGGAGCGGCTGAGCTATCCCATCTGGTACGATATGTTGTACAAGCAGGAGAAGCTGGCAACGACTGTTGTTGAAATGAACCTGAGCTCTTACTGGAGGGTACTACGTGGTGTGCTAGCGGGCGTGGAACGGCGTCAGAATGTAGATCTGACCCGTTCGTGGATCGAGACGCTCTACGTACAGTATGACCTTCTGGTACTTGATAAAGGCGTCCGTGCCTTGGATGAGATAGGTTTTGACGAGCCGCTGTACAGATTGCTTGTTGAATGTTATCGGTCATTGCCCGAAACCGAACGCCCCATGGGGGATGAGTTTGGGCAGTTGGTCTCGTTGTATGACCAGCTGTTCCTCGTGAAGAACGGTCCTCAGCCGGAGGTCGATTGCCCAACGGCGAAGAGCACCGAGCGTTATTGGCGGATGCTCTCTGATTCTCGCCCCATGGATCTAAGGACACTTCAAACGAGAGAGGCCCTCCGGCGTTATGCTATGCTGGCATGTGACGCTCGCGATGAGGAACCATTAGTCGGACCTGACGAGGATAGGGATCTATGGCTGCGGCTCCCGCTCCCTACTGCAATACTGGAGTTTGAGCGGGATGTCGCGGCAGGTGTGTACAGACTGGAGATGGTCACTGCGGATTCGGTATACGAAGAGGTGATGGGGAGCATCATTGAAGTTGAACAGTCATGGAGTCAATGGATGGAGCAGTTCGAGTCTGGGTCGAATATCAGCGTGACCGCTGATGTCCCTGAGTTCTGGCAGCCGGTCGTCACTTTAGCGGCAAAGGACCCGACAGTAATGCAGTATATCATTGTCCCCGATGGGATCTACTTCAATGTCAATCCTAGTGTATTGCCCCTCGAGAGGACAGGACAGGTCAGGGTGGACGTTGTGGTCGATCTGGATGAGTACTTGCGACCAAACGTCCCGACTAATCGAACAGGTTCTGTTGTGCTTGTGGGAGGCCTCGATTATGGTGGCCAGGAAGGACAGCGGTTTGCGCTTGCGGAACAGTTGCGTTCAGATCGAGGATTGGACCAAAAGGGGGGGTGGGTGAAACTCCCAGGTACGGCCCGAGAAGTAGGATCCATAGCCGATAAGCTTAGATCAAGAAGTGCGTCCGTTGATCTTATAACTGGATCCAGCGCGAGTACACGAAGGCTTCAGGGTCTCGCCTTTCCTCAGGCAATTCACTTTGCCACGCATGGATTCGTTGACAAGCGTGATGGAGGGCGGAAGGCTGGTTTGGTGCTCTCGGGGGCGAATTCAGCATCGACTAGTGATACACTAACAGGCTCGATCGGTTACCTATACGCGGAGGACATCAGCGAGCTTGACTTATTTGCTTGTGATCTGGTGGTTCTTAGCGCATGCCGAACGGCTCTCTCCTCTGATGGCCAAGGTCAGGGCGAGATCATCAAGGCATTCAAGGATGCGGGCGTTTCCAAGGTGATAGCTAGTTCCTGGGCTGTGCCGGACGAGTGTACATCATTGTTAATGGGATATTTCTACGATTACTACTTAACGGGAGTGCCTGCATCGCAAGCCCTTGCCGAAGCTCAACGCAAGGTGGCGGTCCACTTTCCGAACAGTCGTGACTGGGCCGCTTTCATGGTGTATCACTAGTGATGGTCAATGGGAAATACTGTCAAGGGCCACAGGGGTCTCCTACAGGGGAACTATGAAGGAAGGCTTCATCACGGTAATACGAACTTGCTTCTAGAGAGCCGGCTCTTACGGGAGCTCAAGGGCAGGGTCAACCTCATTCTCACTTCGCCACCCTACCCCCTCAACCAGAAGAAGAAGTACGGGAACGAGCAGGGGGAGGCCTACAAGAAGTGGTTCACGGAACTGGCGCCCCTCTTCAAGGAGCTCCTTGCGCCGAATGGCTCCATCGTAATGGAGATCGGTAACGCCTGGGAACCCCAGCGGCCAGTGCAGTCGCTCCTCCACCTGGAGTCCCTCCTCGGGTTCGTGAAGGCTGCTGACCTGCGCCTGATCCAGGAGTTCATCTGCTACAACCCAAGCAAGCTGCCCAGCCCGGCCCAGTGGGTCACCGTGAACCGGATCCGGACGGTGGATTCCTACACGCACATCTGGTGGATGGCGAAGGACGACTTTCCGAAGGCGGACAACACGAAGGTGCTGCGGCCGTACAGCAAGAGCATGCAGCAGCTTCTGAAGCGCGGCACCTTCAACGCGGGCAAGCGCCCGAGTGAGCACCACATCTCCAAGGGTGGCTTCCTGAAGGACCACGGCGGATCCATCGCCCACAACCTCCTGGAGCTGGAACACCTCGACGGCGACCGCGACCCGCGCCTCCCCCACAACGTGCTTTCCTTCTCCAACACCAACTCCAACGACTACTTCATGCGCACCTGCCGGGAGCAGGGCATCACGCCCCACCCGGCGCGGATGCACATGGGCGTCGCCGACTTCTTCATCCAGTTCCTCACGGACCCGGGGGACCTGGTGTTCGACCCCTTCGCCGGGAGCGGCACCACCCTCTACGCGGCCGAGAAAGCGGCACGGAAATGGATCGGCTGCGAACTGGATGAGGGCTACATCGAACAGGCCCGGATCCGCCTGAGCGACCCCGCACTGAAGGAGGCGAGGAAGCCCATGAAGGCCAAGTCGACCACCAAGAAGAAGACAACGAGATGAGCATCGAATCGCAGCTGAAGGCCATTGCCCAGGTGGACATCCTGAAGGAGGGCGCCAAGGAGGACCAGTTCGTGGGCCGCCCGTTCTTCCTGACGTACGACCGGGCGCACATCCTGATCAACGACTACTGGAAGAACAAGGTGGGGGGCGTAGCGCAGGGCTGCCTGTTGCTGGCGTTTTACCAGAACCCGAACGACACGGGCACTGCGGAGGTGCTTTTGTTGCGGGCGCTCGCCCCCACGAAGTTACCGACGGACAGCGACGTGATCAGCTCCATGGTGGAGTACTACAAGGATAACCTGGAGACGGGTGGGCCGGGCACCAAGTTGGACGAGTTCACCCGGTACGAGTTCAGCTTCAGCGGCCTGGAGTGCCGGGTGCTCGGCACCTTCTACAAGTACAAGGGCAGCGCGGACATCGAGTTCGGCGCGGACGTGGAGAACTTCTACGCGGCGAACAACTACAAGGTGTACAAGGCCACGGGCGATGTGCTGAAGTACATCGTGAACCAGCGCGCAGGGGAGGAGATCGCCGGGAACGAGAATGAGTTCGACCTGGGCACCGTGCGCTACAGCTCCAGCCGCCGGTTCGACCGCGAGAGCGAGGTGTCCGTGCCGGTGTTCATCAACCCGAAGGACTTCCTCGGCAAGCGCACCGCGCTGTTCGGTATGACGCGCACCGGGAAGTCGAACACGGTGAAGATCATCATCCAAGCGTCAACGGAGATCTCCGACAAGGCACCGAAGAAATTGACGAGCACACCAGCGGACGAGAACGCGCTCGCCGAGGTGCTCGACCCGTTCACCGAGGCGGGCGCGCCCAAGTACCCGGTGGGCCAACTGATCTTCGACATCAACGGGGAGTACGCCAACCCGAACATGCAGGACGAGGGCACGGCGATCTACGAGCTGTACCGTGAGAAGGTCGTGCGCTACTCGGTAATGAAGAAGGACGGCTTCAAGGTCATGAAGGTCAACTTCTACCGGGATGTGGAGAACGGCTTCGAACTCGTACGGTCACATCTTGCTGACGCATCCGGCAACTACCTCGACAGCTTCCGTTCGGTTGATCTTACACCGCCGGATGCCGGCGCGTTCGATGACAAGACGCGTTACGAGCGTAAGGTGGCGGCCTACTACTGCATCCTGTTCAAGGCCGGGTTCAAGGCCCCCGACAATTTCAAGGTGAGGTTCCAAGGCAATGCGGAGATTAACGCCATGGTCAAGGAGGACGGTAGCCTCGACCCGAGCAAAGGCATAACCTTGAACGAGGCGGCGAACTGGTTCTCGGCTGTGTGGGACAAGTACAACGAGGACTATTTCAGCAATTACAAGAAAAAGAAAGGACACGAGTGGGCGGACGACGATCTGAAGGCACTACTCGTGTTCCTCACACGCAAGCGTATGCCGGGCAAGGAAGTGAACATCGACGGCTACCTGCGCCTGCGCAGCCTTGCCGAGTTGCACACGGACTCCATGGACAAGCCGTTCGAGCAGGACATCACAGACAGCTTACGAAGCGGAATGATCGTGATCGTCGACTTGTCCCAAGGCGACCCACACATACAGACTCTCTATTCTGAGAAGATCTGCAACCACCTGTTCCGGGACTCCATGCGCCGGTTCGTAAACAATATCCCGAACAACTACGTCCAGTTCTACTTCGAGGAGGCGCACAACCTGTTCCCGAAGAAGGAGGAGAAGGACCTGAGCCAGATCTACAACCGGATCGCGAAGGAGGGGGCGAAGCTCAACCTGGGCATGGTCTACGCCACGCAAGAGGTCAGCTCCATCAGCTCGAACATCCTAAAGAACACCCAGAACTGGTTCATCGCCCACCTGAACAACGAGGACGAGACCCGCGAGCTGAAGAAGTACTACGACTTCAACGACTTCGTGGACTCACTCGTCCGCTTCTCCGCGAAGAACGACAAGGGCTTCGTGCGGATGAAGACCTACTCGAATCCGTTCGTGGTGCCTGTGCAGATCAAGCGCTTCACCGCCAAGAAAGGGAGCTGATGGGCTACGCGAGCAGGCACGGGAAGCGACCGATGGAGCTGGCGTCCAAGTCCGCCCACTCCCATGTGATCAACGACCCGGAGGTCAAGAAGTACCTGGAGGGCTGCCGCCTGCCCCAGAGCGTGGAGGACATCAAGCTGGACGATGACGTGCTCCACAAGGTGGAGGAAAAGGCGAACCCCATCACCCACGTGGTCGCGATCGACGGCGGCACCACCGAGGTGCCCGTGAAGCAGTCGTTCCCGTCCTCCACGGTCACCTTCTTCCAGTTCGGCGTCAACATGTTCTCCCTGGCCGACCTGGATTCCATCGCGGCCGAGCCCTTCATCTCGCCCGCCCAGATCGACAAGCTGAAGCAGATCGAACGCTTCAAGCTCGTCCTCCCCACCAAGAACGTCTCCCTCAAGGGCAACAAGACTCTCACCGACTCCATCCGCTTCACCCTCAACGACTTCTTCCTCAAGGAGCGCAACGGCAACCCAGGCTTCGGCGACACGCTCCGCTGGTTCCTCTTCGCCGAGTACACCGGCAAACCGCTGGAGATTTACGAGATCTCCAAGTGCCCCCACTGCGAGCATCCCAAGGTGCCCATCCAGCGCGACAAGCTCGACAAGTACATGCGCGTCCGCTGCATGAACTGCCGCGACTACCTCTACCTCATCGACGCCTTCCGCCTTCACGAGGCCATCGACGACGAACTCGGCGCGGGCGGAATCATCGGCTACGTCACCACCCTCGTGGAGCAGATGATCCTCGTCCACTACATCCGCTTCATCCACAAGCTCCAGCCGGACATGCTCGGCAAGGTCCTCTTCCTGAAGGACGGCCCGCTCGCCTTCTTCGGCCAGACCGCCAACATGCACAAGCCCATGCGCGCGCTGTGCAACTTCCTGGAGCAGAAGCACAATCTCTTCCTCGCCGGCCTCACCAAGAGTGGCCCCTTCGTGGAGCACCTCATGGAGCTGACCATGGACCCGGAGAAGTTCCCGAAGGGCTACTACCTAATCCCGGACAACAAGTACATCTACAACTACATCCAACCCGGTGACCCGCACACCGCCAAGCCGTTCGCACGGACCTCTTACTACAGCTGCAACGTGTTCTACCGCTCCGCCGATGGCGGCATGCACGTGGTCACCCTGCCCTCCGCGACCGAAAAGGTGGTGAACGCCCCGAACCCCGATGACTTTAAGAACATCGACGCCGTCCTCACCTGCATCGGCAAGCTGAAGTGCGACATGTACGACAGCGCGCTGCTCCCCATCGCGCTGGTGAATAAGCTGGTGTCGCTGTCCAACCACCCGAGCGCGGTGCTGCTGCAGAAGTTCGCGATGGGGGCGATGAAATGAAACACTTGAACAACGAGCCATGTCAGTGAAGCACGCCATCTGGAAAGTCGGATCGCAACCCGTGTCCCTAGCGCTTGATCGACTCGCATCCGAGGACCTACTCGAGCAAATGATCGTCGAGGACATGTCCATATTGTCCCCGGACTGGATGCTGGTCGGCAGGCAGATCAAGACGCGTAACAATGGCATACCGGACCTGCTCGCGATCGCACGGGATGGCTCCATGGTGGTGATCGAGTTGAAGCGGGACAAGACGCCCCGCGAAGTCATCTCCCAAGCGCTCGACTATGCTTCCTGGGTTGAACGCCTGAATGCAGATGAGATCAGCTCGATCTACTCCCGGACTCACGCTGGTGCCTCACTCGCTGCTGAGTTCCAAGCCCACTTCGGCGCCATACTTGATGAGGAGATGCTGAACGCCTCGCATCAGGTAGTCGTAGTTGCGTCAGAATTGGATGCCCTCTCCGAACGCATCGTTCAATACCTCAGCGACCGCGACATTCCGATCAACGTGCTGTTCTTCCAAGTCTTCAAGAACGGCACCGACCAGTTCCTGAGCCGGTCCTGGATGATCGACCCGGCAGAAACCCAGATCAACATTGCGAATGCTACAAAGCAGGAAGGAAAGGAGCGTGAGCCGTGGAACGGGGAGTACTATGTCTCCTATGGCGGGTGGGATGCCCGGTCTTGGGAGGATGCTCGCAAGTACGGCTTCATTAGCGCGGGCGGTGGCCCATGGTACAGCCAAACCTTGAAGTTGCTCGAACCGGGCGCCCGCATTTGGGTGAAGATCCCGCAGGTGGGCTATGTGGGCGTTGGTCGTGTAGTGGGGCCGGTCAGCGATCTAGAATCGTTCAAGGTGAAGACGGATTCCGGCGAGAGACCAGTGACCGACGTGCTGAAGCATGCGGACCGCCTGCTTCTGCAAGCGAGCGACCCTGAGAAGGCTGAGATGTTCGTGCCCGTGGAATGGTTGGATTCCGTTCCCGAAAAAGAGGCGATCACCGAACTCGGTCTGTTCGGCAATCAGAACACGGTTTGTAGGCCCACGGTTCCCAAATGGCGGCACACGGTTGAAGTGCTCAAGCAGAGGTTTCCGAACTACGACAAGTAGTACTCGGTGGAGTTCAGCCGGCCGTCCTCCACTCTACCACCAGAAAGTGCTCCACCGCACAGCCGCAGCTCAACGCCGCTTCCAGCCAGCGGATCTGGGTAAGGGTCAAGTGTCACGCGCCGCTTTATCCAAGCCATGGAGGCCGTGGGCCTGAGCGGCTATAGGGCCGCCAAGCAGTTTGGGGGCGGCGCGGCGGTTCTTCACAGGGGAGTGACCGGCTGCACGTGCATATACCGCCGTGTCCTGGCGTAGTGATCTCCGAACTTGCCCCCATGCACCTCCTCTCCAAGTCCACCTACATGCGGGGCCGGCAATGCCCCAAGGCGTTGTGGCTGTACAAACACCACCGCGAGCTGCTGCCGAAGGTGGAGGCCGCCCGCCAGGCCGTGTACGATACCGGCACCGAAGTGGGGTTGCTGGCCCAACAGCTCTTCCCCGGTGGCGTGGACTGCACGCCCGAAACGCCGTACGACTTCGCACCGGCCATTGCGGCCACGCAGCAGGCCATCGCCAGCGGTGCCACGGTGATCTACGAGGCGGCCTTCCTGCACGAGGGCGTGCTGGCCGCGCTGGACATCCTGGTGAAGGATGCCGAAGGATGGAAGGCCTACGAGGTGAAGAGCAGTGCCAGCGCCAAGGAATACCAATGGCACGATGCGGCGCTGCAGGCGCATGTGATCGAGGGCAGCGGACTCCCGCTGGTGGACATCAGCATTGTGCACCTCAACAACGGCTATGTGCGGCAGGGGCCGATCGACGTGCGGCAGCTCTTCGCCATCACCAGCGTGAAGCAGCTGGTGGACCGCGAGCGG
>Ga0315900_10002626_pt1 | contig 27129 bp, 23 predicted proteins | sample LakEriMetagenome_FD_203521 | JGI IMG/M metagenome (GOLD analysis project Ga0315900, IMG submission 203521) | Freshwater fungal communities from buoy surface, Lake Erie, Ohio, United States - Buoy 12 MA114 | ecosystem: Environmental > Aquatic > Freshwater > Lake > Lake biofilm | place: USA: Lake...
CTGGTGTCAGAAAGGCGGGCTGATGCTTCCGGCCCAAATCACACGCCCGATTCTGCAAGGGTATCAGCTCCATCTCTGGGAACACCGCACCCGAAGCGGCAAACACCTGGCCGCTGGCATGCAGATCGGCCGCCCGACCGCTGTTCGTGGTTTGTTTCGCTGGTTGTGCCGCCAGGGTCTGCTCGATCACGATCCCTCCGCGCTGCTTGACCTGCCCAGAGAGGAGCGCTGCTTGCCCGCCAATACCCTCAGTGAGGCGGAGGTCATCGCCATCCTTCGGGTGCCGAACGTTCACGACCCGCTTGGTGTGCGCAATCGTGCGATGCTGGAGGTGCTGTAGTCCACGGGCATCCGTCGCATCGAACTGGCACGGCTGGAACTGCGTGACGTTCACCGGGAACGGCAGACGCTCTATGTGCTGGGCAAAGGCGGCAAAGATCGCGTCGTTCCTCTGGGGCGTCCCGCGCTGGCCTGGCTGCTGCGTTACTTGCAGGAGGTTCGGCCCTTGCTCTGCCTCCAGCCGGAGGAGCAGGCCTTGTTTCTGACCGGCTACGGTCACGGGTTCAGCACCGGCTCGCTGGGCAGTTTGATCAAGCAGATGATTCACCAGGTCCATCCCCGCCGCGCGGGTGGTTGCCACCTTCTGCGCCATGCCTGCGCCACGCACATGCTGGAGCATGGGGCCGATGTGCGGGTCATCCAGAAACTGCTCGGTCAAGCCAAATTGGAGACCACCCAGATTTACACCGAGGTTTCCATCAAGCTGTTGCAGCAGCTGCATCGGCGTACGCATCCGGCCTGCCGTGAAAAATCCTTCCCTGACGGTCCGGCAACGGGTAAGAGACAGGCGTCCCATGCGCCTGATCCTCCAGCTTTGCCTCTGCATCCTTGTTCTCCTGGGTGCGCGGACCAGTTCTTGTGGCAGGATTGTCTGCCATGAGCCTGCCACGGCAAGCCAGACTTTCATTCGGGTGACTGAGACGGACCCGGACGCACCTCCCCTGGGTGTCAACCCAGGCGGCTGGCTCTGCCATGACGCGACAGGCTTCGAGGATGGCCCCAATCTGTATGCCTATGTGAAGCAGAGTCCTTGGACCGTGTTCGATTCGGATGGGGTGAAGGCTGTCGTGTATTTCCGAAAAACGGAAGATTATGAATATGCCACCAAGGTGCAGAAGAACTCAAAGGATGGCGGATTCTATAAGGGTGCGCGTTTAATCCTACTTCAGAAGAACGATAAACGAAATACTGTCTTTTTAAGCCCGGCGTGACAGGAATAAAGAACGTTGTTGAGGATGGCGTTCGATACGACAAGGGTTCCTTCATCGGCACTGATGCAGCTTGGTTTTTTTGATAATACAACTCATGCCAAGAGCATAACCGATTGGTTCAATTTCGGCGGTAGCCTGACGGATGTGGCTAAAGGGGGGGCTGGCCAATATCGGAAATAGAACCGCTATGACAGCCTCAGCTCAAATTACCTCCAAGACCACCACGGAAATCACCAAGCAAGTTGAGAAAGCTGTGGTAGCGAAGGCCGAACAGGCGGCAACTGAGGTGGGTCCCGAAATTCGAGCCAGTGGCGGAGAGTTCTGAGTTTAGATTGGGAGCGGGTTGGGAATAGCAACCCAGACACCCCAATAGCCAGTGAAAGCAAAACGCAAAAGACATGACCTGCAGTTCAAGGCCCGTGTGGCTTTAGAGGCCCTCAAACGGATCAAGACAGTGCAACAAATCGCCAAGGACTTCGACTTGCATCCCGTGCAGGTCACGGAGTGTAAAAAGAGGCTCAGTTCGCAGGCCGGCAGCGTGTTTGAGAGCGGCAAGGAGCGCGAGGTCGAGGACTTCAGCGCGGAGCGCAGCGATCTGCACTCCAAGATCGGCGAACTCACCGTGAAACTGGACTTCGTGGTAAAAAATCCAAGCAGCACGGAGTGTGGAGCGGGCTGCCGGACTCATTGAAACTCGACACGCGAAACTCAGCATGAGAACCCAATGCCAACTGCTGGGAGTGGCACGCTCCAGCCTGGATTATGTGCCAGTGGGGGGCGGCGCTCAATGCGCAGATCAAGCGCCAGCTTGATGAACTCTACCTGCGCGAGCCCTGCCTGGGATCACGCAAGCTGGTCACTGTGTTGGCGCGCGATCACGGCATTGAGGTCCATCGCAAGCGTGTTCAGCGTTTGCGACTTGAGATGGGCCTGGAGGCCATCTACTGCAATCCACACACGAGCATCGCCAACAAGGCAGACCGCATCCATGCCTACTTGCTGCGTGAGTTGAGCATCACGCGTGCCGATCAGGTGTGGTGCGCCGACATCACCTACATCCCGATGAAACGCGGCAGCGTCTATCTCTGCGCGGTGATGGACTGGCACACACGCTGCGTGTTGGGCTGGGCGGTGAGCAACGCGATGGACACCTCGTTTTGCCTGCTCGCGTTGGGGCGAGCCAAAGCACGGGCGAAGTGCGTGCCGGAGATCTTTAACACGGATCAAGGCAGCCAGTTCACCAGCGCAGAATGGACGGGCAGGCTCAGCAAGTGGGGCGTGAATATCAGCATGGATGGCAAAGGGCGCTGGATGGACAACGTGTTCATCGAGCTGCTGTGGCGAAGCCTCAAATACGAGGACTCTACATCAAAGAATACACCACAGTGGACGCGCTGGAAGAGGACATCGAAAGCTGGATGACACGCTACAATACCTGGCGGCCGCACGAGACGCTTGGCAACCTTACACCCAATGCGGTGTATCGTCCAAATCACAAATCCAAGCCATCGATCGAAGGGATGCAACGCGCCGCATAATCCCCCCCCCGGCGGCGACCGCAATTGAGGCTGCTGTGAACATGGAGGCGAGCGTAGCGAGCTGACTGGTTCACAGCAGCCTCAATTGCGGAGCAAAGTCCTTGCGCAGCCGCCATCCAAGAACGAAACAAATCACACCCAAGCCGTCGCCAAGCTAACTTAACTTTGCGTTTCCCTGGCCGAAAAATGGGGCCACCTCAAATTCAATTCGCCCACCTTTTTGCGGGATCGCGTCGGGAAAAGGGAGCGGATGTTGCCCACGCTAAAGCCTTTGAATCTCAACCGTCTGCTGTCCCCATGCTGTTGCAATGTCCGGATCCGGTCCTGAAGTGCGGCTAACTTCGCGGTTCAAAATCCCCCCAATGCCCAATGCCGAAGCAACTCGCCGCAAGGATATTCCGTCATTCGAGCTTCGACATTCGTTCGTCATTCTTCATTCTGAATTCGTCATTCGCCGCTCCCTTACCTCCCATGATCTCTCTTCTACTCATCGACGATCACTTCGTCGTCCGCAGCGGCCTGGTGGCCTCGTTGGAGCTTGAGGATGACCTTCAGGTCGTCGGCGAGGCGGATCGTGGCGAGAACGCGGCACGGCTTTTTGCGCAAAAAAAGCCCGATGTGGTGCTCATGGACCTCCAGCTCCCCGGCCTCAGCGGCATCGACGCCACCGCGGCGCTGCTGCGCGAGCATCCAGCGGCTCGCGTGCTCATTTTCTCCACGTTTGCCCGCGATGAGGAAATCCAGGCCGCCTTGAAGGCCGGAGCCCTCGGTTACCTGCAAAAATCCTCCTCCCGCGACGCTCTGCTGGCCGCCATTCGATCCGTGGCGAAAGGGGAGCGTTCTTTGCCGCCGGATATCGCCCAGAGACTCAAAGACCGCCTTGCTGAGCCCGAAATTACGCCGCGTGAGCGGGAGATCCTCACACGTGGCAATGCCAACAAAGAGATCGCCGCCACGTTGGGCATCTCCGAAGACACCGTGAAGCAGCACGTGAGCCGCATCCTAATGAAGCTGAAGGTCAATGACCGTGCTCAGGCGACTGCGGAGGCCATCCGGCGTGGGCTGGTGAGCGTGTAAAACGAACTTGGAAGTTCGTTTTACGTCACGGTCTCCACCGCGAGCAGTTTAAGGCCGTGCGGCACGAATTTCTCGAAGTCGGCGATGTTTCGCGTCGCGACGCGGACGCCTTGGGTCATGGCGCAGGCGGCGATCATGCAGTCAGCGTGACTGCCGCGCTTGCGGCCGGTGTAGTGAAAGAGGCGGGAGGCCTGCTCGGCTTCCTTGACCGTGAAATCGAGGATGCGTCCGCCGACGATGGCCTGCACGGCGTCTTTTTGCGCCTTGCTGTGCGGGCCGTTGAGAAACTCCGACCACGCGATGGCGCTGACGGCCAGTTCTTTGCCATCCACCAGCCACTTCCGCACCATCGCGATGTGCGGTGATCCGATGGTGACGAGGTCAATGAGGAGATTCGTGTCCAGATGGATCATGATTCCCACCAGTGGCGTTTAGCCTCACGCTCAGCCTTCACTTCCTCACGGAAGGCCTCGGCCTCCTGCACGGTGAGACCGCCGCCGTTTTGCAGCCAATCGAGGGCTTCTAGGGGTTTAGGGCATTGGGCTTTCATATCGTCTTCCTCCTTAATGCGGCGCACCGCTCTGCGCATGACCTCAGCTTTCGGGACGCCCCATTTCTGCGATAGGAGATCCAGGACGCCGAGCGTGAACGGATCCAAAGCCATGCTGGTTCGGGTAAGACGGTAACTCATGTGGTAATGTGTTAACTCTCCTTTGTTTTTCAAGCGCCCTTTTCGCCTTTTCTCCCCTCACGAAAGTGGGATGCCCGGAATGCTGAAAGTGGTCTCCAGATCGCGTTCATAAGGCATGGCTTCCTTCAAAGTCCCTTTCGTCCTTTCAGTCCTTTGCGTCTCTTCAGCCCTCGCCCAAAACGATGCGGCTGGAAACGATGCCTCTGACAAGCCCGCCTCCGCCCCGGTGATGCAGTGGCGTTTTGATGATGGCAAAGAGTCAGGACCGCGTGCGCCGACCTACCCCGGCTTTTCCGAGACGAACAAGGCTCGCCTCTTTGACGTGAAAACCCCCATCAAGGTCGCTGACAGCCCGGAACTGCGTTTTGGCCTCAACGAAACGATCACGCTGGAGGCCTGGGTGAAGGTCGCGGATGCCTCGGGCACGCCTTACATCATCGGGAAGGGCCGCCTCGGCACGAAGGAATTCGGTGCGAACAATCAAAACTACGCCTTCCGCCTCCAGCATGGCAAAGCGGGCTCGCAGATCGGCTTCCTCTTCCACAGCGCCGATGTGCCGGGGAAAAAGGGCGAGTGGCATCGCTGGTGGTCGAAGGACACCGTGCCCACCGCGGGCTGGCATCATGTGGCCGTGACTTACACCTACGGGAAACCCAAGAGCATCAAGGGCTTCATCGACGGTCGCGAGACCGACGGCACCTGGGACATGGGCGGCGCGACGGATCGCGGCCCGGTGACCGATGGTGATGCGGTGGTGATTGGAAATGGCTCGACGATGGCCTCGTCGCACGCGTTTGAAGGCTGGCTCGACAACGTGGCCATCTATCGCGGCCCCATCGACACCGAGGCGCTGAAGGCGAAGTATCAATTCATCCCGCCGCCTCCGCCGGTGGCGAAAAAAGACGTGCCCGCAGGCCGCGTGCTCGTGCAACTCGCCGAGGAAGGCATGCCAGAGGCCAACGCATGGCCCAGCGAGCCGCCGAAGGTCGGCGAGACCTACACCGAGGACGTGTTCGGCTTCTTCGAGGTGCCGCAAAAGTATGTCGAGACCGGCGTGCGCGGTGACCGTCATGTGCCCTTCCTTTTGCGTGCCGCCGCCAGCGTGACCTTCCCCAAAGGCAAGCACCGCCTGCTGCTGCGTGCTCGTGGAGCCACGAATCTCTACATCGACGGCAAAACGATGCTGAAGACGCCTTTCCCACCGAAGGACAGCGACGGTCATCACCTCGTCGCCGATCAAAAAGACTACCTCGACCTCGGTCCCGACTTCCGCTTCGTGCCGCCAGGCAATCGCGAATCGTGGTGCGAGTTCGAAGGCACCGGCAAACCGCAGTTCATCGTGCTCGAAACGCTCGTGGGCAGTTACGTCGGCAAATCCATCCGACGCCCCGAACTCGGCGAAACCATCGTCGCATGGTCGAAAGAAGGCACGCAGACCTGGCAACTCGTCTCCGCCGGAAAACGCAGCGTGCCTTACAACGACGCCGGATGGGCCGCGTATGAAAACGAACGCACCGCGCACTACGAAGTCATGAACGACAAGCGTCGTGCCGAACTCCGCGCGAAGTCCGATCCCTATTGGAAAACACGTCGCGAGGCCGCGAAGCAATGGCTGGCCAAAGCAGACGCCGTGAAGGTGCCTGAATTGCCCGAAGGCATGCCGAAGCTCAACGACATCGACAACTTCATCGGTGCCACCATCGCCAAAGTGAAGTCGCAGACCTCGCACCAGGGCAGCGTGGACTTCTTCAAGCAGGTGCAGCCCATCCTCGAAACGAAGTGCCTCGAATGCCATCGCGGCGGCAAGGCCAAAGGCGATCTGCAACTCGACACACTCGCCGCAGCGATCAAAGGCGGCGAAAACGACGGCGCGGCCATCACCCCCGGCAAACCCGATCACAGCGCCATCTTGAAACGCGTCGTCTCCACCGACGAAGACGAGGTCATGCCACCCAAAGGCGCCAAACTCACCGCCGCCGAGGTCGAGGCACTCACCACGTGGATCAAAGAAGGTGCCGTATGGCCCGAGATCCGCGCCGACCGCACGGAAGTCACTGCTTTGACCGATGACCTGACCTTCTTGCGCCGCGTTTATCTCGATGTCGTCGGTGTTCCGCCGTCGCTGGAGGAAATTGAGAGCTTCATGGCCGATGTGAAGCAAGACAATCAGACAAGGGGACAATCAGACAAGGAGACCTCAAAAGCCGGCGTCTCATTGTCTCCCCCTCTCCCTGTCTCATTGTCTGCCCGTCGCAAAGTGATCGACAAACTCCTCGCCGACCCCCGCTGGGCCGATCACTGGATGGGTTACTGGCAGGATGTGCTCGCGGAGAATCCGAACATCCTCAACCCCACGCTGAACAACACCGGCCCCTTCCGCTGGTGGCTCTACGAATCGCTGCGTGACAACAAGCCGATGGACTTCTTCGTCACCGAACTGCTGCGCATGAAGGGCAGCGAGCGACTCGGCGGACCGGCGGGCTTTGCCACCGCCTCGCAGAACGACGTGCCCATGGCCGCGAAGGGCACCATCATCGGCAGCGCCTTCCTCGGCGTCGAAATGAAGTGCGCCCGCTGCCACGATGCCCCCGCCGCGAAAAGCACGCAGGAGGACCTTTTCAAAATGGCCGCGATGCTGAACTCGAAGGAACTCGAAGTGCCTTTGACGAGCAGCGTGAGCCTCGACCGCTTCAAAGCCACGGGCCGCAAGCCGCTCATCAACATCACGCTCAAAGTGGGCACCAAGGTGCCGCCGAAATGGTCGTTCACCGAGTTCTGCGACGAATCCGCCGCAAAGCTCGCCGAATATCCCGACGACACTCGCGATCAACTCGCCGCGCTCATCACCGCACCGCAAAACGAGCGCTTCGCCCAGGTCATGGCCAACCGCCTCTGGGCCCGCTACATGGGCCGCGGCATCGTCGATCCCGTCGCCGATTGGGAGAAGGGCAAACCTTCGCATCCCGAGTTGCTGAAGTGGCTCGCCCACGAGTTCGTGCGCGGCGGTTACGACATGAAACACCTCGCGCGGCTCATTTTGAATTCGCACGCCTATCAACGCGCCACCGACACCGAGCTCAAAGAAACCAGCCCGCTGTTTGCCGCTCCCGCGCCGCGTCGCCTCATGGCCGAGCAGATTGTGGACGGCCTCTTCGCCGCCACTGGCAAGCCCTTCAAGACCGAAGAAGTCTGCCTCGACATCGACAACACGCGTGATTTGAAAAACGCCATCCACATGGGCAAACCGCGCCGCAGTTGGATGCTCACCAGCACCAGCAACGAACGCGACCGCCCCAGCCTCAGCCTCCCGCGCATCCAGGCCGTGGGCGATGTCTTGAGCGCCTTCGGCTGGCGCGGTGCACGTCAGGACCCCACCAGCGTCCGCGATGCCGCACCGAACGTTCTCCAGCCCGCCATCATCAGCAACGGCACCGTCGGCGTCTGGCTCACCCGCCTCAGCGACGACCACGGCGTCACCCAACTCGCCCTCAAAAAGCAAACCGTCGATCAACTCGTCGATAACCTCTACCTCAAGCTCCTCACCCGTCTTCCCACGAAGGAAGAGAAAGACCTCTATGTGAAGCATCTCACCCCCGGCTTCGAGTCACGCATCACGAATCACGCATCACCCGCTCCTCGCAGCAACCGCGCTCCCGAAAAATACGTGTCTTGGTCCAACCACCTCGATGCTGAAGCCACAATCGTCCGCCAAGCCCAAGAAGCCGCCGCCCGCAAAGGTGACCCTCCTTCCACGAAGCTCGACAACAACTGGCGCCAGCGCCTCGAAGACATCCTTTGGGCCATGCTCAACGCACCCGAGTGGGCTTTCAGTCCGTGATCACACACCTTGAAACTTTAAACCTGAAACTTGAAACTCGTCCGACCATGAAACGCCGCTCCTTCCTCACCTCCGCCGCCGCGCTTGGCGCATCTCCTTTGTTTGCCAACAACACGCCCGTCCACATGCCGAAGGGCAAGGCAGAGCACTGCATCTTCATCTGGCTCGGCGGTGGCATGGGGCAGATCGACACCTTTGATCCAAAGGACCTCGGGGATAACCTCGGCAAGCCTTCGAAGCCGGGTTCGCTCTACAACTCTATCGAAACCAGCGTGCCCGGCGTGCGCCTCTCCGAGCACCTCGGCAAAACGGCGAAGGTCATGGAGCATGTCACGGTCATGCGCACCGTGAACCATCACGTGATCGACGAGCACGCCTTCGCGACGAACATCGTGCACACGGGCCGAATGATTTCCGGCAATGTCACCTACCCCAGCATCGGGTCAATCATCGCGAATCAGCGTGGAGCGGCGGATAAGAATGTGCCGGCCTATATTTTGATCGGTTATCCGAATGTCAGCCGTGGTCCCGGCTTCCTCGGTGCCAAGGCAGGTTATGTTTACCTCACTGATACCGAGACTGGGCCCGCAGGCTTCACGCGGCCTGATTTCGTCGATAACGACCGTGCCGCAGTTCGTCAGGATTTGCTCAAACCGCTGATGGCTCGTGCTTTGAAAAACAGCGCCGCTGCGGATTACCAGATGGCTCAGGAAGAGGCCCTGCGACTCGCCGGACCGGGCTTTATGAAGCATTTCAATCTCAAGGAAGAGCCTGCATCTCTGCGCAACGACTACGGCGGCGAATTTGGCCAGCGCTGCCTGCTTTCGCGCCGTCTGGTGCAGGCCGGCGTGCGCTTCATTGAGGTCTCTCACAACCTCAATTTCATGAACGGCACTGGTTGGGACATTCACAATGAAGGTTTCAAAAACCAGCACCTGCTCATTCAAGAGCTAGATACGGCTTTGTCCGCACTCATTCGTGATTTGAAGGACAAGAAGCTCCTCGACAAGACGCTCATCGTCGTCGGCACGGAGTTCGGTCGTCCGCCGGAGTTTGATGGTCGCGGGGGGCGCGGGCATCAAGGCACTGCCTTCTCCATGGTGCTCGCTGGTGGTGGCCTAAAGCACTGCGGCGCGTATGGCGTCACGGATGAGCTGGCGAAGAAACCCGTCGAGAACCCCGTGCCTCTCGTGGATTTCCACGCTACGATCCACGCTGCCATGGGCATCAATCCCGCGCATGAGCTGATGGATGGCTCACGCCCCGTGCCGATCACCGATGGCGGAAAGCCCGTGGCAGCGCTGTTTGGTTGATGAGCATCCAACTGAATCAAGCCGTGGCCTGGAAATTCCTCCACCGCGGATTGGCGCTCGTAGCTTCTGCGGCTATGAAGCATCGCATGTTCTCCATCCGCAGCCTTAAGCTCGCCTTTTCAGTCCTCACTGCCTTCATCCTGGCCGCGTGCCAGATGCCCGCCCCTCGTGTGGCACAGCCTCAGACAGGCTATGGCGGTCCGTTCATGCTCGGCGTCGATGTGCTGGCCTCACGCGGGTTTGACCTGATCCGCGGCAAGCGTGTCGGGCTCATCACGAACCACACCAGCCTCACCAGCCGCGGTGAACGCACACGGAGCGTGTTTCAGCGCGGCCTCGGACCGAATCTTGTCGCTCTGTATGCGCCGGAGCACGGCATCGACGGCACCATCGGTGCCGGAAAACACGTCAGCACCCGGCGTGATCCGGTGACAGGACTCACGGTCTATTCGCTTTACGGACCGACGCGCAAACCGACCCCCGCGATGCTCGCGCCCATCGACGTGCTCGTGTTCGACCTCCAGGACATCGGCTGCCGCAGCTACACCTACATCAGCACCATGATCGTCGCGATGGAGGCCGCTGCGGAATGCGGCAAGCAGTTCGTCGTGCTCGACCGGCCCAATCCCCTCGGCGGCTGGCGTGTAGAAGGACCACCGCTCGAATCGAAATGGAAGTCCTTCGTCGGCCAGATTCCCGTGCCCTATGTCCACGGCATGACGGCGGGCGAACTCGCGATGATGGCCTGCGCACGCGGCTGGGTGTCGCGCGTGCCGCGTCTCGACGTGGTGAAAATGCAGGGGTGGAATCGCGGTATGACGTGGCAGGACACCGGCCTGCGCTGGCACCCGACCTCGCCGAACATCCCGCATTCCATCTCTCCCTTCTACTACGTCACGACTGGTATCCTCGGCGGCGCGACCTCAGTCGATATCGGCATCGGAACCGACGAGCCCTTCGGCTACGCGGGCGGTGCGGGCGTGAATCCGAACGCATTGCTCGCCTATTGCCAGCGTCTGAACACGCCGGGCGTCAGTTTCTCTGCCTACTCGCGCAACGGCTTCGGCGGTGTGCGCATTCACATGAGTCCGCGCAACACGACCGACCTCACCGCGCTCGATGTCCTCCTGCTGGCCGAGATCAATCGCCTGAGCGGCGGCAAGGTCGTCGGACGCATGAGCGGATCAAAGCTGAACCTCTTCAACAAGGTCTATGGCAGCGAATCTCTCTACCATGACCTCCGTCGCGGCGTGCCCGCCACCAGTATCGTCGCCCGCTGGCAGGGCTGGAATCAGAGCTTCCGCTCGCAAAGGCAGCGTTTCTTGCTTTATCCTTAAATCCGACCCGAAAAATCATGGAAGACCTCGCCATCGCCCGCGCCTGCGCCGAATTCGCCGACGACAAAAAAGCTGAAAACATCCGCATCCTCGACCTGCGGGGGCTCTCCCCCGTCATCGACTACTTCGTGCTCTGCAGCGCCACCTCCGCCCCGCAGCTCCGCGCCGTGCGCGACAACATCGAGGACGAGATGAAGGAGAAGCATGGCCAGCGTCCGCTCTACAAGGATGGCAACTACGACAGCCAGTGGATCATCATCGACTATGGCAACGTCATGGTGCACATCCTCACTCCCGAAAAACGGGAATACTACGCACTGGAGGAACTCTGGGGCGACGCGCCCGAAGTCGCGCTGAAAGCCGACGAACCCGCGCCCGAGCCCAAGCCACGTGCCAAAAAGGCCCCGGTGAAGAAAGCTGTGGTAAAAAAGGCGGCGACCAAGCGTGCCACGAAGAAGAAAGCGGACTGATTTTCTGCTCGTCAGGCGCGTGCGTCTTCGCTAGACAGCAGGCATGAACGTCCGCGTCCTGCTCGTCCTCGTTTCCTGCGCCCTTAGCATTGTCACCGGCCTCGTGATCGCACGCGGCGGTGGTGGTGCCGGTGGCGCGACCCGCCAGCGGCCGCTCATCGGCCTGTCGATGGACACGCTCAAGGAGGAGCGCTGGCAGATCGACCGCGATCTCTTCACCAAAGCCGCGCAGGACGCCGGAGCGGATGTTTTGGTGCAGTCTGCGAACAGCAACCACGTGGTGCAGATGCAGAACGTCGAGAGCCTCATCACGCAGAAGGTCGATGTGCTCGTCATCATCCCCAAAGATGCCGCCGCCATGGCCCGCGGCGTGGAACTCGCCCATGCGGCAGGCATCCCCGTGCTCTCCTACGACCGCCTCATCACCGGCTGCGACCTCGACCTGTATCTGACCTTTGACAACGTGAAGGTCGGCGAGTTGCAGGCCAAGTTCCTGGCGGATCGCATCCCGCAGGGGGGGAAACTGCGCCTCATTCGCATCTACGGCGCGAAGACGGACAACAACGCCAAGCTCTTCAAACAAGGCCAGGACAACATCCTCCAACCGCTCATCGCCGCAGGCAAAGTCGAGGTACTGTTTGAAGACTGGGCGGAGGATTGGAAGCCGGAGAACGCCAAGAAGATCACCAACGCCGCCATCACCAAGATCGGCCCGAACTTCGATGCCATCCTCGCCAGCAACGACGGCACCGCCGGCGGCGCGATCCAGGCGCTTACTGAAGAAGGCCTTGCCGGCAAAATCATCGTCACCGGCCAGGATGCCGACCTCGCCGCCTGCCAGCGCATCGCCCAGGGCACGCAGGCCATGACGGTTTACAAACCCATCCAAAGCATCGCCACCAAGGCCGCCGAACTCGCGCTCAAGCTCGCCCGAGGCCAGCCCATCATCGCCCGAGATGCCGTTCCCAACGGCCAGATCGACGTGCCCTCCGTCCTTCTCGAAATCTCCGCTGTCACGAAGGAAAATCTGCGTGAAACCGTCATCAAAGATGGATTCCGCAAGGAAAGCGACGTGTTCCAACTCTCACCACCATGATTCTTCGCGCCGAGAACATCACCAAACGCTTTCCCGGCGTCACCGCGCTCAAGGAAGTCTCGTTTGACCTCAAGGCAGGCGAAATCCATGCCCTGTGTGGTGAAAACGGTGCTGGCAAAAGCACGCTGATCAAGTTGCTCTCCGGCATTCATCCGCATGGCAGCTACGAAGGACGTTTCGAGGTGAACGGCACCGAGGCGAAGTTTGAAACGATCAAGGACGCGGAGAAGGCCGGGCTGGCGGTGATTTATCAGGAATTGGCGCTGGTGGAGGAAATGACGGTGGCGGAAAACATCTTCCTGGGCCGAGAACCACGACGTTGGGGCGCGTTCATCGACTGGCCGCGCATGTATCGCGAGGCGCAGGCATTGCTCGATCGTTTCAAGGTCAGCCTCGATCCCGCCGCGCCGGTGCGCACGCTCGGCGTGGGGCAGAAGCAGCTCGTCGAAATCATCAAGGCGCTCGCCAAGGACTCGAAGGTCCTCATTCTCGATGAACCCACTGCCGCGCTGGCCGAACATGAGGTGCTGATCCTGCTCGAAATCCTGCGCGACCTCCGTAAACGCGGCATCGCCAGCATCTACATCTCCCACAAACTCGACGAGGTATTCGGCGTAGCTGACCGCATCACCGTGCTGCGCGATGGCACCACGGTTTGCACGCAGCCGGCCGATGAAACGAACAAGGCCGAGGTGATCCGCCAGATGGTGGGCCGCGAGATCGGCGATCTCTTTCCCCGCCGCAGCACGCAGCCCGGCGAGGTCATCCTGCGCGTCGATTCGCTCACTGTGGCCGACGTGGAGACCGGCGCCACCAAGCTTCGCGACATCAGCTTTGAACTCCGCGCCGGCGAGGTGCTAGGGATCGGTGGTTTGATGGGAGCGGGCCGCACGGAACTGCTCATGCATCTGTTCGGAGCCTGGGGCCGCGGTGTCTCGGGCAGCGCGCAGCTTCGCGGTCAGTCGCTTGGCGGTCTCACGCCGGAAATGATCATTCAAAAAGGCCTCGTGCTCGCCTCCGAAGACCGTCGTCGTTACGGACTGCATTTGGAGCACGAAATCGGCTTCAATCTGTCGCTGTCTTCACTCGCCAGCATCACACGCGGCGGATTCATCCAGCGAAACGCCGAGATTCGCCGCAATCAGGACGTCTTCAGTTCGCTACGCGTCAAGGCAACGGGTTTGGAGGCCATCGTGGGCAAACTCTCCGGTGGTAATCAGCAAAAAGTGGTGCTCGGCAAGGCGCTGCTCACGGAACCGTCGGTCATCCTGCTCGATGAACCGACTCGGGGGATCGACGTTGGTGCCAAGCTCGAAATCTACGAGATCATCAACCGGCTTACTGCCGCAGGAAAAGCCGTCATCCTCGTTTCAAGCGAGCTGCCGGAGCTCATCGGCATGAGCGACCGCATTCTCATGCTGAACGAGGGCCGCATCGGCGGCTCCTTCACCCGCGACGAAGCCACGCAGGAAAAACTCATGGCCGCGGCCATGGGACATGCGGGCTGATTCTTTTGAAAAGCATCCCTGGTTTTCGCGTTCGACCATCATCTCATTTCCAACCATGATCCGCACTCTACTCGCCACCCTCGCCCTCGCGGTCACTGTCAGCGCCGCGCAGCCGCCGAACATCGTCTTCATTTTCTGCGACGACCTCGCCTACCAGGCGATGAGCTGCTACGGCGACAAGCGCAAGCTGCTCGAGACGCCGAACATGGACCGCCTCGCCAAAGAGGGCATGCGCTTTGACCGCTGCCTCGTGACGAACTCCATCTGCGGTCCGATGCGCGCTGTCATCCAGACCGGAAAGTACTCGCACGCCAACGGCTTCTACAACAACAGCAACAGCAAGTTCGACAGCAGCCAGCCCACCTTCCCGAAGGTGCTGCAAAAGAGCGGCTACCAGACCGCCGTCATCGGCAAATGGCACCTCATGACGGACCCCGTGGGCTTTGATTACTGGAACGTCCTCCCCGGCCAGGGGGCCTATTACAACCCGCCAATGACCGAAAACGGCAAGCAGGTGAAATACGAGGGCTACACCACCGACATCATCGGCGACCTCACTTTGAAATGGCTCGATCAGCGCGACAAATCGAAGCCCTTCATGATGATGAGCCAGCACAAGGCCCCGCATCGCGAGTGGGAGCCGCCGCTGCGGCTGCTCGGCTTTGACAACGACCGCGTCTATGAGGAGCCGGAGACGCTCTTCGACGCCTACAGCGGACGCAGCAAGGCCGTGAGCGATCACGACATGGGCATCGACCGCACCTTCACCGAGCGAGACGCGAAACTCGTCGTTCCGGGTAATTTGACCGAAGAGCAGAAGAAAGCCTGGAACGCCTATTACGAGCCGCGCAATGCCAAGTATGCCGCCGCTGCGCCGACCGGCCGCGATCTCGTGAAGTGGCGTTACCAGCGCTACATGCACGACTACCTCGCCTGCGTGAAGGCCGTCGATGAAAATGTGGGCCGCGTGCTCGACTACCTCGACAAAAACGACCTCGCCAAGAATACCGTCGTCATCCTCAGCAGCGACCAAGGATTTTATCTGGGCGAGCATGGTTGGTTCGACAAACGCTGGATCTTTGAGGAAAGCCTGCGCAGCCCGCTGCTCGCCCGCTGGCCTGGCGTGATCAAGCCTGGCAGCACGAACAACCAGCTCACCAGCCTCCTCGACTTCGCCAGCACCTTCCTCGACATCGCGCAGGCGCCCATGATGGAAGGCATGCATGGTCGCAGCCTCGTGCCGCTCATGAAAGGCGAGACGCCCGCCGACTGGCGCAAGGCGCACTACTACCACTACTACGAGTTCCCCGTGCCGCACCGCGTGCGCCCGCACTACGGGGTGATCACAGACCGCTTCAAACTGATTCACTACTACGCGCCCGATGTGAATGACTGGGAATTGCTCGACCGCGAAAAGGATCCTTTGGAGGTGAAGGACTTCTACAGCGATCCCGCTTACGCGGAGACGGTGAAGGAGCTCAAAGACGAAATCACGCGCCTGCAGAAGCAATTCGGTGAAACGGTGCCACCGCCCCGTTTCACGCACGGTAACAAGGCCTTTGACAACGAGCCTCAGCCGCCGGAGCAGCCGAAGAAGGGAAGGGGACGGGCAAAAAGAAGAAGGCGGAATAGAGGATCACCGCCACATCGTCTTGCTCAGATACCACTCCACGAACTGAGGGCCGTAAAAGACCCAGATCATCGCGCCCATCGCCAGGTAGGGACCGAAGGGGATCTTCGCCCCCCATTCCGCCCGGCCAGTGACGCGGTGAATCAACGCGAAAACCGTGCCCAGCACCGAAGCGGCCAAGATTGTGAACAGAACGGCCTGCCAGCCGGTGAAAGCACCGATCATCATCAGGAAGAGCACGTCGCCGAAGCCCATCGCCTCGCGCGGGATTACGACTTCAGTGGTCTTCGCGGTCAGTTTGGTCACGCCTTCGAGCGGAAACTCCTCCAAGCTCGTGCCGTCGCGCACCTTGAGCTTTTCCATCCATAATTCAGCAGTGGCTGAGCCAAACGACCGGTCGTTCACCTGTAAAGCGGTGCACGAGACAACCATGCGGTCCGTCGCGCGCATGAAGAGATCGGCCCAGTCATACTTATGCTCACCAAAGACGACCACCGGCGGTTCATTGTCGTCCGGTTGAGACACATCCCAGGTTACCTCCTTTTCAAACACAAACTTCTTCCGTCCGAACGCCAGTTTGCCCAGTTCCACAATCAGCCAAAGGCCGCCAAGACCGAGTGCCGCGCTCGCCAAAGAAATCAGCAGGCCGTTTGTGTGCGTTTCCTGGTCCACCAGTTCCGGCACCCACCACGCGGCCAGCACACCGGCAACCGCGCCGCCGATGGTGATCGTGTGCGGCAGGATGAAATGGTCGATGTCAATGAAGGTGCCCGAAATGAGCAGGCTCATGAAAATCCACAGGCACAGCACCTGCGGCCCCCACAGCTTGATCAAGGGCCATGGATTGCCACCGGCGGAAAAATCGCCGCTGACCTTCAAAAAGACGAGGTAGAACATCACACCGGTGAGCAGCTCGACGAGGAAATAACGCACCGAAATTTTCCCGCCGCAGTTCGCGCACTTGCCGCGCAGCAGCAGCCAGCTCAGCAGCGGAATGTTCTGCCACATCGGGATCTGGTATTTGCACGAAGGGCAGAAGCTGCGACGCGGCTTGTTCACCGAAATGCCCAGCGGCAGGCGGTAAATGACCACGTTCAGGAACGAGCCGATGCCAGCGCCGATGTAGAAGGCCAGGAAATGCAGCAGGGTGTTGAGGACTTGGAATCTCGTCATGATGGATGGCGGAGTTTGCAAACTTGCCCCGCCGTGCGTGAGTATGGAAGCAAAAACTCCGCATGATCTCAGTTTCCCGAGTTCTGATTCCTTTCCTCGCCCTCCTCGCCTGCTGCGCCGCGAGGGAGGAACGCCGCAGCGCCCTCATCCCGAGCCGGTCCATCGAGCTGGCAAAGCAGTTCGACCTGGTTGATGTGCGCGCCTTCGTTCCAGGCATCGCCATCGACCTTCGCTATGCCACGCCGCACAATGTCGCCAACCGGCCGATCTACCCGCCGCGCATGCCCTGCCTGCTGCGGGTGGAGACGGCACAGAAGCTGAAAAAAGCCCAGGAACTGCTCCATGCCCAAGGTTACGGCCTGCGCGTCTGGGACGCCTACCGTCCGCCTGAGGCACAAGAGACACTGCACAGTCATGGCGGCGGCACCGGGATGTTTTTATCGCCTGAGGAAGGCTGGAGCCGGCATTGCGGCGGCATCGCGGTTGATCTCACGCTCGTCGATGCGCAAGGCCGCGAGCAACGCATGCCAACCTATTTTGACCAGGACTTCAAAAACGCCAGCCACCACTACCGGGGTGGTGATCCGGTGATCAAAGAAAACCTGCGCATTCTCAAGGAGGCGATGAAGCAGGCCGGATTCACCCAGCTTGAGTCCGAATGGTGGCACTTCGACGACGCGGACTACATCTACAATCCCCAGCCCATCGTTTTCGGCCGGGAACTCGCCATTCCTGTGCTGTGAGCATCCGCAACGACGCCACTTTCACCGTCATCGACGAGTCGGAGGACTACATCGTCGTCAACAAACCCGCTCCGCTGCAAATCCATCCCGGCGATCCGAACGGCCCTCCCACCCTGTGGCACCGCCTGTGCGATCTGCTTTCGTATGAAATCGCCAACGGCGGCCAGGTTTCGATCATCAACCGCCTCGACCGCGAAACCAGCGGCGTCGTGCTCGTGGCGAAGACGCAGGTGGTCGCACGACTCTTCGGCATGGCGATGCAGGAGCGGCGCATTCACAAAACCTACACCGCCCTCGTCCACGGCTGGCCTGAGTGGAGTGAACATGCGCTCGACGCGCCGATCCTTCGTGCTGGCGAGGTGCAAAGCTCGGACATCTGGGTCAAACAAATCGTCCACGAGCACGGCGTGCCCTGCCGCACGATCTTCCGTGTCCTTCAGCGCTTCGAGCGTGATGGCATGAAGTTCGCCTTGATCGAAGCGAAGCCAGAAACGGGCCGCATGCACCAGATTCGCGTGCATTTGAGCCATCTCGGACTGCCCATCGTCGGCGACAAGCTCTATGGCCGCGATGACCGCTGCTATCTGGAGTTCATCGACACCGGCTGGACACCAGCCTTGGAGCAAAAACTCATCCTGTCACGCCAGGCGCTGCATTCCTCCAGGCTTGAGCTCAATCTCGAAGGATACCCGAGTTTTTGGGAGGCACCGTTGCCGGCGGAATTCACGCTTTAAGTCCACCGCCGCACCCGGCTGTCGAGCTGGAACACCTGGCCACTGACGTTTTCCATCGTGTGCAGGAACACGATGAAGCGTGCCGCATCTTCCAGCGTGTTCAACCGGCCCAGCGCATGTGCGTTCAGCAAATTTTCGCGAAATGCCACGTCCTGAAACAAATGCCGCGTCATTTTCGTCTCCAAAAAGCCCGGCAGGACGCAGTTCACACGGATGTTTCGAGCACCATACTCCTTGGCCAAACTCTGCGTGAGGCCGATCAAGCCGGCCTTGGCTGCCGCGTAGTTGGTCTGGCCAAAAGGACCGCTCATGGCCGAATACGAACCAATGTTCACGATGTGGCCATGCCGCTGCTTCGCCATGAGCTTCACCGCGGCCTGCGAGACGAGAAACGCGCCCTTCAAGTTAACATCCACGACCTGATCGAACTCCTCCTCGCCCATCTTCGCCATCGAGGCGTCGCGACACATGCCTGCATTGTTCACCAGCAGGTCAATCTGCGGCACGTTGGTGAAAAACGCCTTCACAGAAGCCGCGTTAGACACATCAAGGTCCTCTCGACCCGGCGCGATCACTTCGAAGCCCGCCTGCTTTAGTCCATCGCAGATCACTCCGGCCAAATCGCCCGCGCCGCCAGTGATGATGGCGGTGCGGGGCGAAGATACCGGCGCATCCATGCGATCAACCAAGCGTGAAAGCAGGCAGCTTCACGATCTTGCCGCCTGCCATGGCGGATTCGTGGGCGCAAAGGCCGACGCAGGTCCAGTTGGCGGATTGGACGGCATTCGGGAAGGGCTGACGCTTTTCGGCGAGGGCGGAGGCGAACTCGTGCGCGAGGTGCGGATGGCTGCCGCCGTGACCGCTGCCCTGTGTGAAGCTGAGATGCGTCTTCTTCGCCAGATCATACACGCCTTTCGTGGTGAAGCGGCGGATCGGCGCGGGCAGGCGTTTTGCAAAGTCGGGTGCTTTCACGAGCTTCGGAATCTTGTGCTCCGGCAGCTTCGCCCGGTGCATGACGAGCGGTTCATGCTCGATGAGCGGCCATTCGATGGTGGCCTTGTCGCCATACACGTCGATGCTCTCGCGATATTGGCGGGCGGTGTCAAAGAGGCTGCGGATGATGCGGGCGTTCACATCGGTGCCTTTGAACTTGATGTGCGCGGTCTCGACCGCGAAGGGGCTGCCGTAGCACTTTTGCAGTTCCTTGCGCACGGTGCCGGAGCCGAAGCAGCTCACATATTCGGCCGATTTGCCGATCAAGCCGGCCACCGGGCCGACGCAGTGCGTGGCATACCACATCGGCGGCAGACCGGGCCAGTAGTTCGGCCAGCCGTCCATGTCCTGCTGATGGGAGGCCTGCACGAACTGCAACTTGCCCAGCTTGCCCTGGTCGAGCTGCTCCTTCATGAAGAGATACTCGCGGGCATAAACGACGGTCTCCATCATCATGTATTTGAGTCCGGTCTTTTTGACGAGGTCGCAGATCTTTTTGCAGTCCTCGATGCTGGTGGCCATCGGCACGGTGCAGGCGACGTGTTTGCCGGCTTTCAACGCGGCGATGCTCATCCAGCCATGGTCGGGGATGGGCGAGTTGATGTGCACCGCGTCGATGTTCGGATCCTTGAGCATCTCCGCGAAGTCCGCGTAGCGCACCTTCACGCCGAAAGCCTCGCCGATGGCGTTGAGCTTCTTTTCATCACGCTGGCAGATGGCGTAGCAGGTGGTGAGCGGGTGGCGCTGCCAGATGGGGATGAATTCCGCCCCGAATCCGAGGCCGACGACGGCGATGTTGAGCTTCTTGTCAGGCATGATGTTGGTTGGTGAAGTGGTGTGAGTTTATAGGCGTGACCGGCGGCGGATGGGAAGGACAAAGTTTGGGGGGAATCGGACGGTGAAAATGAAGTTTCAGGTTTCAGGTTCAAAGATTCAAGTTAGGTAAAGGCCTAACCATGTTCACTTCGGACTTTGATTACCACCTGCCGCCTGAATTGATCGCCAGCGAGCCGCTGGCGGACCGTTCGGCGTCGCGCATGATGGTGGTGCATCGTGATTCGGGAAAGATAGAGCACCGGATGTTTCGCGAGATCGGGCAGTTTGTGTCCCGCGAAGCCGGGGACATGCTCGTCTTGAACGACACACGGGTGGTTCCGGCGCGCTACTTCACGGATCGCGGCCATGAGGTGCTGCGCGTGGAGCCAATCACTCCCACGCGCTGGCGCTGCATGGTCAAACCAGGTAAGAAGTTCCGCGTCGGCCATACTTTGGCGATTGGCGAGGCCACCGGCACCGTGGTCGAGATTTTGGAGGAAAACGGCGACCGCATCATCGAGTTTGACCGTGTTGTGGACGAGTCCAAACACGGGCATCTGGCCCTGCCGCACTACATGGGCCGCGAAGACCAGCCTGCGGACCGTGAACGCTACCAAACGGTCTTTGCGAAGCAGGAGGGCTCCATCGCAGCCCCCACAGCAGGGCTGCATTTCACGCCGGAGGTGCTGGAGACGCTGCCGCACACGTTTGTGACGCTGCATGTCGGCGTCGGGACGTTTCAGCCGGTGAAGGTGGAGAAGATCGAGGATCACAAGATGCACTCGGAGGTGTATGAAGTGTCAGAATCGACGGCGGCGGCGGTTCAGGCGGCGAAGCGTGTGATTCCTGTCGGAACCACGGCCATGCGCACGCTGGAAACCGTCGCACGGGACCATGGCCGTGTGATCGCCGCCCGTGGGAGCACGGACATCTTCATTCATCCCGGCTTCGAGTTCCGCGTTTCGGGCGGATTGCTGACGAATTTCCACCTTCCAAAATCAACACTCATCATGCTGGTCAGCGCCCTCGCGGGCCGAGAGCTCATCCTGCAAGCCTACGCGGAAGCCATTCGTGAGCGTTACCGCTTCTACAGCTATGGGGACTGCATGCTGATCGTATGAAGCAAGCGGGCGGTCAGATCCCTGCCGCGGCGCGGGCGATCTTCTCGCAGCTCTGCACGTCGAGCTTGCCGGAGGCGAGGACGGGAATGTCGCTGACGCGGATCATCTTTTTGGGAATCCAGAGGGGCGGCATGCCTTTGTCGAGGAGACGGTAGCGCAGATCGAGGATTTCCTGGTGCTCAGGGCCGCCCGGCATGCTGGTGAGGAGGATCAGCGCCTCGCCTTTGTCGATGTCGGGCACGCCGACGACGGCGATCTTGCGCACGGTCTCGTTTTCGAGGCCCATCGCCTTCACCAGAGATTCTTCGACGGTCTCATGCGGCACCATTTCACCGGCGATCTTGGAGAAGCGGCTGAGGCGGCCTTCGATGTAAAGGAAGCCGTCGAGATCGACGCGGCCGATGTCACCGGTGCGGAACCAGCCGTCGTGCAGCACGTCGGCGGTGCGCTTGGGATCGTTGAGGTAGCCTTCGAACACGTTCGCGCCCTTGAACCAGATCATGCCGCTCTGGTGAAGTGAAACCGGCTGGCCGGTCTCGGGATTTGTGATCTTCAGCGCCATGCCGGGCACGGTGTGGCCGACGGAGCCCTGACGGTGGCTGGGCAGCCAGGAGTAGCCGCTTTCCTCATCACCCAGCGGTTCGGGATCAGGCAGGTTGATGTTGGAGGCGGGCGAAGTCTCGGTGAGGCCGTACCCTTCGAGCACCCGCTTGCCGAAACGTGTCTCGAACGCCTCGGCGAGGGTGGTGGGGAGCTTTTCCGCGCCAGTGACGCAGAGCTTGATGGATGCCAGCGACTCACGGTTCACGCCGCGCAGATAGCCGCGCAGGAAGGTGGGCGTGGCGATCATCAACGTGACGCGGTATTTTTCGATGAGCTCGGCGAGCTTCTTCACCTCCAGTGGCGTCGGATAGGTGACAAGGTGCAGCCCGTAGATGATCGGGAACCAAAGCGTGACCGTGCAGCCGAAGCTGTGGAAAAGCGGCAGGCAGCCGAGGATGCTGTCATCGCTCTTCATGCCGAGGCGGCTGCCGAACTGCATGACATTGGCGATGATGTTGCGATGCGTGAGGACAACGCCCTTCGGTTCTCCGGAACTGCCGCTGGTGAAAAGCAACAGGGCCTCCTTCCGCCCGCCCTTTTTCGAAACACCGAGCACGGTGGCAAGCACGGCGGCGGGGAGGATTTTGCTGAGCACGAGCCACTTGGCGATGCTGATCTTCAATTTTGGCAGGAGACGCTCGATCAGGATGAGCTGCTTCATCGGCGGCCAGGGAAAGCTCTGCATTTTCCGCACAAAGATGTCGGCGGTGAGGAAGCGGTCGATCTGCCCCTGACGGATGGAGCTGTCGATGGCGGCGCGGCCGGCGGTGAAGTTGAGATTCACCGGGATTTTGCCCGCCATGAGGACCGCCACATTGCAGATCAGGCCGCCGAGGCCCGGCGGCAGGATGATGCCGACCCGCTCCTTCTTCGTCTCCTTTTTCACGACCTGGGCCAGGGCGAGGGCGATGGCGAAGACCTTGTCGAAGCGGATGATTTTATCGTCCTTGCCATCGACGACGCTGTTGCGCGTGCCATGTTTTTTGAAACCCTGGATCAGGGCGTAGCCGAGGCTGATGTCGAGCTCCGGGTTTTCGCTGAAGCTCTGCTCCGCCAGCAGCAGAAGGCTTTCCTGATAGCTGGCGAGGTTCACATCCGGCCCCTGCAGCAGTTTCCCGAAGGTGAAGATCGTCTCAGCGTCAGTGAAGCGCCGCTCAATTGGCAGCGCGGTGTCCTGCCGATGATGAACATGCAGCGGCAGCACCGGAATCTCCGCCTTGAGGAGAAATTCCAGCTTCGTGCCCGGCACGGTGGTCATGGGCGATGACATCGCGGCGGCCTCGGCGGGCAGATAGACGACGATGGCCCCGCCTTTGACCGCGTCCGCCATGGCGCGGCGGTAGGCGGAAACCTCCGTCTCGCCCGGAGTGAACTCCATGGCGTGAACGTTGTCCTGTTCCAGATGCACGCGCTGGAGCGGATGCAGCGCGGCTCCCTTCTTGACCAGATAAATGAGTTCCCTGCCCTCCAGCACGATTTCCAACCGGAGAAGGTCAAAGTAGCCCAACTGGCTGGGCAGGATCATGAATCCGCCGCCTGATGGCAGGTTTTCTTTGCCAAGGATGGTAAGGTCTTTGAGCGTGACGGGCTTTTCGGAGGCCATGGGAGAGGAGCGCGTGAAGGACATTTGCATCTAAACGGGAAGCGTCATGCATGCCAGCAGGAAAAGGGCCCGTCGAAAAGGGCCCGTCGATGAGGTCGCCATACCTCAGCCTGCATCGCCCCCGGCATCCTCGATTGCAAACCCGCGGAAACACTGCAAACAAACAGCACCCATGCCCCCTCCCCCGCGCCCGCCCCGCCGTGAATCCTCCGCCACCGCCGCTCCGCCGCCCGGCAGCGAGCACTGGCCGCGTCCATGGGCGCAGATGAAGTATTTCTCATTTCATCCGGCGGTTTATCCGAACATGATCCGCGCCGTCTCGCCTGACGCCGGCCCCGGCGATCTCGTGCATGTGATGGACAAGGAGGGGCAGCTCTTTGGCAGCGGCTTTTTCAATCCGAAAGCCCGCGTGCCGCTCCGCGTGCTGCAGCATGGCGAGGACGTGCTCACGGAGGAAAAGCTCGACGCCCGTCTCGACGCTGCTCTCGACCTGCGCCTGAACACACTGCGCCTCGACAGCACCACCGACGCCTGGCGGGCCGTCCATTCGGATGGCGACGGGCTGAGCGGGCTTGTCGTGGACCGCTACGCTGATGTTTTGTCGATCGAAGTGACAACCCTCGGCATCTGGCGTCGTCTCCGCCGCTGGTTGCCGAAATTGCACGAGCGGCTGGGCACAACCCAGCATGTCATCGAGGTCGATCCCGACATCGCCCGCATCGAGGCCATGCGCTGGGCCGACGTGCCCGAGGCGGACGATCCAGCGCCCCGCAGCGTGCGGATCCGCGAGAACAACGTGCGCTATCAGGTGAGCTTCGAGGACGGACACAAAACCGGCTTCTTCTGCGACCAGCGTGACAACCGCCTCAAGTTCGCGCACCTCGCCAAAGGGCGAAGCGTGCTCGACTTGTGCAGCTACACCGGAGGCTTCGCCCTCAGCGCCAGGGTGCTCGGCGGCTGCGAGGATGTCACCGGTGTCGATCTCGACGAAAAAGCCATCGCCCAGGCGAAGAAGAACGCCGACCTCAACCAGGTCCGCCTCGACTGGGTTCACGCCGACACCTTCACCTGGGGCCGCCAGATGCAGCAGAACGGGAAGCAATGGGACACCGTCGTGCTCGACCCGCCGAAGCTCGTCTTCTCCCGCGATCCCGAGGAAGGGCAGCTAGGCCGCAACAAATACTACGACATGAACGCCGTCGCCCTCGGCCTGCTGAAGCGCGGAGGTCTCTTCGTCACCTGTTCCTGCTCGGGATTGCTCGATGTGGCGGAGTTCGAGGACATCGTCATGCGCGCCGCGCACCGCAACAAACGCCGGCTGCAAATCCTCGACCGCACCGGCGCCGGCGCCGATCATCCCGTCATGTCCAACTGCCCGGAAGGCCGCTACCTCAAGGTGCTGTGGTGCCTGGCGTGGTAAAGGCCTGGAGAGCAGACGGCTCGTCCGCGGTTTGGATCACTTGGCGAACTTCTTTCCCGACTAATAGCAGACCTTGGTGCTGACGAGCCGGCTGCGTTTGCCCGCAGCCATACGCTCCCATGTTCGCACCTGTTGAAGCGGAAAGCCTGATTCAGATGGTGGCAATTTCAGGCGGCTTTGGGCGTATGATAAGGCCCCCATGTCATTCCTGGCCCAGCATCCGGTTCTTCGTCTCGTCGCCTCGCCTCAGCATCTGTGGAGAACGTTGTCCCTGGGCATCAAGACGATCTGGCTGCACAAGCTGCGCTCGTTTCTGACCATGCTCGGTGTCGTCTTCGGCGTGGCATCGGTCGTGGCCATGCTGGCCATCGGGGAAGGCGCCAGCCATGAGGCGCAGGAGCAGATTCGCAAGCTTGGCAGCCAGAACATCATCCTGAACAGTGTGAAGCCCCCGGACGGGCAGGGCTCCACCACGGAGGCGCGCAGTTTCATCAGCGAATACGGCATCACGCTGCGGGACATCCAGCAGATCCGCCAGACGGTGCCGGGCATCAGCGTCGTGGTGCCCAGCCGCTTCATCACCGAGAACATCTGGAACCTCGACCGCAGCGTGGACGGCCAGATCATGGGCGTGCTGCCGGTCTATCCGCAGATGCGCAACCGCGAGCTGGTGCAGGGACGCTTTTTCACAGACATCGAAATGGACGGACGCGTGCCGGTCTGCGTCATCAGCCAGACCGTCGCGGCCAGGCTCTTTCCCCTGTCCACGCCCACTGGCAAATCCGTGCGCGTGAAGGGCTACTACTACAAGATCATCGGCATCATCCAGGACGAGGGCCAGATGGTCGGCACGGACGCGGGCAGCACCGTGAACAACGCGCAGGCGCAGATCATGATCCCCTTCGCCACGCTCATGGACCAATATGGGGAGACCTTCTTCCGCTACCGCACCGGCAGCTTCGAGGCGGAGAAGGTGGAGTTCCACGAGGCGGTCATCCGTGTCGAGGATGTGAACCAGGTGGAAAGCCGCGCCGAGGCCATCCGCCACCTCATGACGAGCAATCACAAGAAGCAGGACTGGCGCATCATCGTCCCGGTCGAGTTGCTGAAGCAGGCGGAGCGCACGAAGCAGATCTTCAGCATCGTGCTCGGCAGCATCGCCGCCATCTCGCTGCTCGTCGGTGGCATCGGCATCATGAACATCATGCTCGCCAGCGTGACCGAGCGCACGCGGGAAATCGGCATCCGCCGCGCCCTCGGCGCTCGGCAGGCGGATATTGTGGTGCAGTTCCTCATCGAAACGGTCCTGCTGGCCGGTGCGGGCGGCGTTCTCGGTGTGGCGCTCGGCCTGGGCATCCCCATCGCCGTGCAGAAGTTCGCCGGCGTGACCACCGTCATCAAAATGTGGTCGCCGATCCTCGCGTTCTCGATCTCCGTCCTCACCGGCATCGCCTTCGGCATCTATCCCGCCCGCCGCGCCGCGAAGATGAATCCGGTCGAGGCGCTGAGGCATGAGTGATGAGCTGGGCGGAGATGAGGCACGCTCAAGGAAAAGCCTGGCCGGTTAGGTGCCGGGCGTCTTCAAGACTTGTTTTGTCAATTCTTTGCACCCGACCTCGTTTCCCATCTACCCAACCCTGAGAGTGGAGGCTGATTACGCGGTTCTCGCGGAGCTATCACGCGGCCTCAGCGGTGGGGACATTCTGAATGTGTGCGTGAACGCGATTCATGCGGGGAGCACGGATGTGGATTCGGCGAATTGGAGGTGGACGCAGGAGATGATCGAGGCGGAGATTGCGAAGGCCAAAAAGGCGAAGGCGGAGCACGCGGGGGAGAAGACAGGGCCGATGCGCAGGATTGGGGTTTCAATCGCTGACTGAGGCTTGCCAACCACTCACGGCACGCTGCCTCGGACTGATCCAGACAATCATCAAAAAATTCCGCAGAATAGTCTCTCTGCCGCACACGTCTCATTATCATGCGCCAGTCCGGATTTGCACGCGCCAGGCTCTTGCAAGGCCTGGTGCCGGGACGGGGAAGACCATCGTCCACAGATGGGCTGGATCGTTTGCTCACAAACAGTCTGGCATGTCAGATGGACTCTTATTTGGAATGGCTGGCGGTTAAGGGGCAAAGCCCGCGCACCATCGAAAC
>Ga0315900_10002628_pt1 | contig 27119 bp, 28 predicted proteins | sample LakEriMetagenome_FD_203521 | JGI IMG/M metagenome (GOLD analysis project Ga0315900, IMG submission 203521) | Freshwater fungal communities from buoy surface, Lake Erie, Ohio, United States - Buoy 12 MA114 | ecosystem: Environmental > Aquatic > Freshwater > Lake > Lake biofilm | place: USA: Lake...
GTCGTTTTGAAACAGCAAGCGGCACCTCACCATGCAAGCAATCATACTCGCCGGAGGCTTTGGCACAAGGCTAAAGTCAGTCGCTCGCGATACCATCAAGCCGATGGCACCGGTTGCTGGCGCGCCGATGCTCGCGCGGCTGCTTCGCTACATGGCGGGGCAGGGAATCACTCAGGTGCTATTTTGTCTTCATCACAAGCCGCAGCAGGTGATAGATTTTTTTGGCAGTCATTACTGCGGCATGGCGCTGAGCTATCTGGTGGAAGACAAGCCGCTGGGTACCGGCGGTGCGCTTAAAGAAGCGCTTCGGCGACTGAAACCAGATAAGCCGGTTTTTGCACTCAATGGCGATTCACTGGTCATGCTGGATTACCACAAGATGATGCGGGCGCATCTCGCCTCTGGCCGGCCGATCACCATCGCAACCAAAAGCATGCCCGATTGCCGGCGCTACAGCCAGCTTCAGATTGAGCGCGGCATCGTGAATCATTACGAGCTTTACGGCGATGCCAAGGCAGGCCATATCAGCGTTGGCTTTTATGTGCTTTCGCCGGATATTTTTGCTGATGATATTGCCATGTCATCCTTGGAAAACGTAAGCGATCAAGGGAGCCTGGCGTCGAATGCAGCTGGATTTTCAGAAAGCAGTTTTTCGTTCGAGCGCGATTTTCTCGTGCCTAACACACCCGAGCTTAAGCCTGCTGCCTTTGCTGAAGTTGATTATTTTATCGATATCGGCGTGCCGGAAGATTATGCGCGGGCGCAGCACGAGCTGCCGGATGTGCTAGGTGCGCTGCAAGCCGCGTGAACGCGTTGACTCACGGTGCTCACTATAGCGGGCTGAATGACCAATCGATAGCTCAAGGTAATATGACTTACCACTCGAAACCTTGATGTTCTCTTTGAGAGTGCGCATGATGCGCTCAATATCGGTGCTTTGATTTTCGGGCATGTGCTAAACGTCCAGTTCTTTGAGTACTTCGCCGCCGCGCTTTGCCGTTTGTTCAGAAATGAAATTGAAACGATGCTCGGGTTTTTTGCCCATCAGCTGCTCAACACGTTCACGCGTGGCATCAGCATCCGACTCGTCGATTTCAACGCGCAGCAAGATGCGGTTTTTAATGTTCATCGTGGTTTCTTTGAGCTGCGCCGGCGTCATCTCGCCGAGGCCTTTAAAACGGCCAATTTCCACGCGGCTGTTAGCTTTGGCGTTTTCTTTCAGGATGCGCTCTTTATCCGCATCATCCTGCGCGTAAAAATGCGAGGTGCCAATGGTGATGCGATAAAGTGGTGGCCGCGCAAGGTAAAGATGGCCGCCGCGAATCAGCTCAGGCATTTCCTGATAGAAATAGGTCATGAGCAGCGAGGCGATATGCGCGCCGTCCACATCCGCATCGGTCATGATAACAATTTTATCATAGCGCAGGCTGTCTTCTTTATAATGAGAGCCGGTGCCGCAGCCCAGCGCCAGCTCCAGATCCGCCAGCTCCTGATTCGCTTTGATTTTATCCACTGTGGCTGAGGCGACGTTGAGAATTTTACCGCGCAGCGGGAGCACCGCCTGCGTCTGACGGTCGCGCGCTTGTTTGGCGCTGCCGCCCGCCGAGTCGCCTTCCACAATAAAAAGCTCGGTTCCCTTGTTAGAGCTGCTGGAGCAATCCGCCAGCTTGCCGGGCAGACGCAGGCGTGAGGTCACGGCTTTGCGCCCCACTTCCTTATCGGCCTTGCGGCGCAGGCGCTCTTCCATGCGCTCGATGATGGTGTTAATCAGCTTGTTAGCGTTTTCCGGGTTGCCGGTGAGGTAGTGATCAAAATGATCACGCATGGCATTTTCCACCAGCTTCGCCGCCTCAACATTCACCAGCTTGTTTTTCGTCTGGCCTTGAAACTGCGGCTCGCGGATGAACAGCGATAGCACCATCACCGCGCCGCCAAGCATGTCCTCGCCCATCGCCTGCACGATTTTCTTATTGCCGATCAGCTCGCCATAGGCTTTTAGCCCTTTGGAAAGGGCAGAGCGCATGCCGCTTTCGTGGGTGCCGCCTTCCGGGGTGGGGATGGTGTTGCAATAGGTGGAAATATAAGTTTCTTCGTCCGCCGGCCAATCAATCGCCCATTCAATACGCCCGGCTTTGCCAGCAAGTTCTGCCTCGCCGGTAAATGGCTCGCTGGTGACCAGCGGGCGGCCTTCCAGCTGCTGCTTCAGGAAATCCGTAAGCCCGCCGGGGAAGTGGATGGTCGCTTTTTCCGGCACCTCAGAACCTTCGGTAAGCAGTGAAGGATCGCAGTTCCATTCAATCTGCACGCCGCGGAACAGATAGGCTTTGGAGCGCGCGAGTTTAAACAGGCGCTCTGGCTTGAATTTACCTTTTCCAAAAATCTGCTCATCTGGCCGGAAGCGTACAATCGTGCCCTTGCCGCGCGCGACCTGACCCACTTTCTCGAGTTTGCTGGTGGGCTCGCCGCGCGAGTAGGTCTGGCGGTAATGAACCTTGTCGCGGATGACTTCCACTTCCAGATAGTCCGAAAGCGCATTCACCACCGAGATACCCACACCATGAAGGCCGCCCGATGTGTCATAGACCTTACCACCAAACTTGCCGCCGGAGTGAAGCATGGTGAGGATCACTTCAAGGGCTGATTTTTTGGGGAATTTGGGATGCGGATCCACCGGAATGCCGCGGCCATTATCGCGGATGGTAATCACGTTGTCGCGGCCGATCTCCATGTCAATCGTGGTGGCATAGCCAGCCACCGCCTCGTCCATCGCGTTATCAAACACCTCGTTCACGAGGTGGTGCATGGCGGTTTCGTCGGTGCCGCCAATATACATGCCGGGGCGGCGGCGAACCGGCTCAAGCCCTTCTAAAACCTCAATATCCTGCGCGGAGTAGGAGGTTTCTTTGGTTTTTTTCTGTGCAAATAAATCGGCCATGGGTGCTGCTTTTATCAGGAAACCCGCAGATTTCAAGGGTTTTTGCTATGAATATTATGATAGTGTGCTTATCTAGAATTCATTAACCAACATAGCGTATGATTAACGCATTTTATTGGAGATGCCATGCAAAATAATATCGACGTGCGTGATGCAATCGAGGCGGTGATAAAAACGGTTGCGTCTGCATGTGGAAATAATTTCGGGCAGTTTCAAACAGAAATTGGAAAAACCATCAGGCAATGCCAGACACGCTTTATCAGGAATGAAAAGCCTAATGCGCTTGGTAGGCTTGTGCAGGGCGGCTATGTTGAAATTGATTTGAATGGCGAGGAGCAGCCGGAGGCGTCCAGAATCATTGATAATATGATTGAGCGCGCCATGAAAGAAGCTGATATAAACTTAGAAGAATGGCGTGTTGACAATAGAGACACCCGCCGATTCACAAAAAAAGATCCTAAAACGGGGGCTAATACTGCGGGGCGGATGATTAAGTTTAAAATTCCTGACCACAAGGCAGCTAAATTTGCTGAATCTTTGTATGAAATCAGCCGTATTGTAGGGAATTCGCCTGAGCTTGCTGAGCAGTGTTATAAAGGTGTTTTATGCTCACAGGAGGTGATTAACCCCATTAAAGGTCTAACAACACAGAACGTAATAGAAGCTGGCGCAGTTAAGCCTTACGTGAAACTCAACATACCGGCGCGGGAAGACGCTCCATCATCTGGTTTGGCAAAACCAGCCTACTTTACTCTTCAGCTGGATGGAGTGCCTGAAAGCCTGGCAAAAGATATCAAATCGGAATTCGGCTTGAGTTATAAGGAAAGCGACGAGCGTAGGTCGCGTGACCTTAAGCATAGTTTTGCTGGCGGCCTCACGATAGAAATTCCCATCAAAGAGCCTGATTTTTCTCGTGTGATTGAAAAAATTAAAAATTATACGCCGCCATATGTCAGAAAAGGCGACGCGGGGATAGGAAGGCCAGCACTTCCCGGCATGTGACATCAGCGTCATAGCACGGTCATTGGTTTATCTGGCATATTCCATCAGAAAACCTGCAGATTTCATGGGTTTTAATGCAAGAGCTGGCGAATTTGATCGAGAGAGATGTTGCTCGTTTGTTTCTCGGCAGCATCGCAGGCTGCACTCAATAATAGCAGCTGAGCGCGCTGTTTTTGGTTCAGCGGTATGGTCAGTTCTGCCAGAGGATTTTTTCTTAAGATCAAGAAGCTCTCCAACATACCATTCATGATTTCTCTGGTGTTGCCATCAATTGACAGATGCTTCTCAAACAGCGTGAAAGCACCCTGCATGTCACTACCTTTGCATGCGGCGAGTAAACTAAGCAAGCGGATCATGCCGGGGCAGAAAACTCGCAGCTCTTTTTCAAGTTTCAGTAGCTGGGTGAGGTGCTCCAGTGAATTGATATTGAAGCCCAAAATATATTCCAGCACACCATAGTGATGATAGCTTTGTAAGCTCATCAGAGGATGTGGGGCTTTCAATGTAAGATTCAATTCGTATTGAACATACGCGCTAGGGGCTTCGATCAGCGTATCAACAGCAGCTCGTATGGCGTGCATTGTCTCTTCATCAACGGCCACTTTGCCATAATAGGCATGCAGCCTCATTAGCCTTAGAATGCGCCGGCAGTCATTTCTGATAATTTTGATGAGTGCATCGCCATGAAAACCGCATGTGAATCTCAGGCGGCCATCCATAAGATCCGGATAGCTATTGAAATAATCGTAGATTGTGCCATCGGAAGTCATTTGCATGGCATTAATGGTGAAATCTATTTTTCTTGCAGTTTCCTGCCATAATCGATCATTTCTCCACCCGCTTACATCGATATTGTCGAGGCCAAAACCATCCAGCGCGCTCACCACATCATATTTTCTGTTGTTGATGGTGATTTTAGTCAACTCAGTGTCTGTCAGGTCGTCGTAGTCAATTTTATGTTGTTTCAGTAAGGCAATCAGCTGGGCTTTGGGCGCCATGATCACACAGTCAACATCATTAGGCTTGCGACCAATCATCGTGTCGCGAACGGTTCCACCCATGAATCGTAAAGCGATTTGAGCGCTTTGCAGTAAATTAACGAGCCTCAATGTTTCTTCGCTGCAAAGCCAGTCCGGAATTTGCTTGAGACCGTACTGCTTTACAATCAGCGCCATGTCTTTCAGGTGCTAGCGTAGAAAATAAAATTCAGGCAGCGGTGACGGTTCAATGCAGTCACCATTTGCGTCTCTCGGGCCAAGTGTTTGTTCATCAATGCTGTCTAGCCACGCACAGTAGCCACCGAGCCATGTATTGGGTGGGCACAATTTGGGAGGAAATCCAAAAGCAATACACCAAGTGCTCCATTTCCTTCTTTTGACAACACTGGCTGGCTGAGAGCTGATATATTCGGTTTTGCCTAAAGTCAGGCTTTGTATCAGCCCATTTGGCCGCGATTCATGCGTGGCAGGTGTTTTGGCCGTAGCTGAATGAGAAGCACTGACGCAAAGCGCGGGCAGAGTGATCATCACCAAATGACGAAATTGCTGGCTCATTGAGTACTCCTGTTAATTTAGAAAAAATCAATAGCAAAGAAATATTGCAGTTTTGTGACGGTTTGATGGATTTTTTGTGAAGATTGGCGTGTTTATGCAGCGATTTGCAGCAAACGGTGCAAGAGCTGGCTGATCTCAGCCGAGATATTATCTTTATTTTTCCACTCATAGCTGAACACCAGCTTCTGATCCGGGCGGACTTTCAGTGTGCGCGGGTTTCGTTCGATGTGCTTCAGCAGTGCTTCGGGATTGGCAAACTGGTTTTTGTAAAACGAAATGACAGCGCCCTTCGGCCCGACATCAATCCGCTCAACACCCGCACGTTTGCAGAGAATTTTAAGCCCGAGCACCTCAATCAGGTGGTTGGTTTCTTCGGGGATTGCGCCGAAACGATCAATCAGCTCGGCGGCAAAGCTTTCGATTTCCTTCTCATCAGCAAGCTGGGAGGCGCGGCGGTAAAGCCCCATGCGCAGCGATAAATCTTCGACATAGGTTTCCGGAATGAGCACAGACAGGCCAAGATTGATGGCGGGGGAATAGTCTTCAGTCTCCGGTCTCCAGTCCTCAGTTTTTTCTTTGCTGGCGGCTTTAAGAGCGGCAACCGCTTCTTCGAGCATCTGCTGATACAGCTCGATGCCGACTTCTTTGATATGGCCGGATTGCTCCTCGCCAACTAGATTACCAAAGCCGCGAATATCCATGTCGTGCGAAGCAAGCTGGAAACCGGCGCCCAGCGTATCAAGCGTCTGCATCACCTCCAGACGGCGCGTGGCGGTGTCCGTGAGCTTGCGGTAATGCGGCAAAATGAAATAGGCATAAGCACGGGTTTTGCTGCGGCCAACACGGCCGCGTAGCTGATAAAGCTGCGCGAGGCCAAACAGATGTGCGTTGAAAATGACCATGGTGTTGGCGGTGGGGATATCGATGCCGGATTCGATAATGGCGGTCGATAGCAGCGCATCATATTTGCCATCATAAACATCGTTCATGATGGTATCCAGCTCGCCAGCTGCCATTTGCCCATGTGCTACGGCAAGCCGAAGCTCGGGCACCAGCTCGGTGATCTGCAGCTTGATTTCCGCCATGTCTTTGATGCGCGGACAGACGAGGAAGCTCACGCCGCCGCGATGTTTTTCGCGCAGCAGTGCCTCGCGCAGCACGACGGGGTCATAGGGCAGCACAAAGCTGCGCACTGCCAGCCTGTCCACCGGCGGTGTGGTAATCAGCGATAGGTCACGCACGCCGGTGAGCGCCATTTGCAGGGTGCGCGGAATGGGGGTGGCGGAGAGCGTGAGCACATGCACATCGTTTCTGAGTGCTTTGAGGCGCTCTTTCTGAGCCACGCCAAAATGCTGCTCTTCATCCACAATCACCAGCCCGAGGTTCTTAAATTCAATCTGTTTTGAAAGCAGTGCATGCGTGCCAACCACGATATCCACACTGCCATCTTTCAGCCCCTCGCGCGTTTGCTGCTGCTCGCGCACAGGAACCATGCGCGAAAGCTGGCGAACATTCACCGCAAAGCCCTCAAAACGCGTTTTGAAATTCCGGTAATGCTGGCGGGCGAGCAGGGTGGTGGGGACGATGACGGCGACCTGAAACCCTCTCCCCAGCGGGGAGAGGGCAGGGTGAGGGGGCGTAGAAGCAGAGTGAAAATTTTCCCCCTCACCCCAACCCTCTCCCCGCTGGGGAGAGGGAGAAACAGTAGCAAATGCCGCCCGAAGCGCCACCTCGGTTTTGCCAAAGCCGACATCACCACAGATGAGGCGATCCATGGGCTTGCCTGCGGATAGATCGCCCAGCACATCCTGAATCGCGCGCTCCTGATCTTCTGTTTCTGCATAGGCAAAGCGCGCGCAGAATTCATCGTAGCTGCCGGGCTGGATATCCACCACCGCGCCTTTCTTAATCTGCCGCTCGGCGGCGAGTTTCAGGAGCGCTTCTGCCGCCAGCGTGATACGTTCTTTCAGGCGGGCTTTGCGTGATTGCCAGCTTGCGCCGCCGAGTTTGTCGAGCTGTGCTTGCTCGTCTTCCATGCCGTAGCGGGTGATGACATCGATATTTTCCACCGGCAGGAACAACCTGTCACCGCCTTCATAGAGAATTTTAAGGCAGTCATGCGTGGCGCCCTGAACGCTCACCGCCACCAGCCCTTCAAAGCGGCCAATGCCATGTTCTTTGTGCACCACCAGCTCGCCAGCGCTGAAATTGGCTGCTTCGGCCATGAACACATCGGCGTTTTTCTTTTTCTTGCTGGCACGGGCGATGCGCTCGCCAAGCACATCCTGCTCAGACATCAGGATGAATGTTTCGTGCTCGAAACCATTTTCAAGAGGCAGCACGACCAGCCCCACAGTTTTACCTTTTACCTGCTTATAATCCGCCCATGATTCGAGCATCAGGCAGAAAAATTCATGCGAACTGAGCAGGCCATAAAGCCGCTCGCGAGAGCCGGCGCTATGGCAGGCGATCAGCAGAGGTTTACCTTGCGTCTGTTTCTGGCGCAGCTGGTCAAAAGGGGTGTTGTCGCTCTGGCCTTGCACCAGCGGCATCACCGGCTTGTAGCCGTCTTCTGATGCTGCAAATAATGAAAGCTCAGTGCAGCGCCGCGCTGAAAGCAGCGCTTGCCACTGCCTGCTGCTGATAAAACAATCATCGGGCGGTAGTGGCTGGTAGATGGCGCCTGAAGCAAAGCTATTTTTTTTGCTGCTGGTGGTTAGGGCTTCCTTTCGCGCTTCGTAATAATCACGAATCACTTCGCGGCGTTCGTCGATGATGGTGTGAATCTGCTGGCTGTAGCAGACCATCGCCTGCGGCGCATAATCAAAAAGGCTTTGCGTGTGTGAGTAGAAGAGGGGCAGCCAGTGTTCCATGCCCTGATAATACTGCCCGGCGGAAATGGATTCATACAGCACATCATCGCGGCTGACTGCGCCAAACAGCTCGCGGTAACGTGTGCGAAAAAGCTCGGTGCTTTCGCGGCAGAGCAGCACCTCGCTGGCAGGCAGCAGCGCCACTTCATCAATTGTGCCGTGCGAAAGCTGCGACATTAAATCATAGCGCTTGAGGCTTTCAATCTCATCGCCAAACCAATCCAGCCGGATGCCTTCTGTCATGCCGCTGGGCACAATGTCGATAATACCGCCGCGCACGGCAAATTCGCCCGGCTCAATGGCGCGGGCGCTGCGGCGGTAGCCCTGCGCCGCCAGCATGGCGACCAGCGCATCCGGCTTTAAGTGCTGGTTCGTGCGGATGGTGGCGGAGAATTTAGCGATATCGCTGGCTGGCGGCAGCCACTGCAGCGCCGCATTGACACTGGTAATAATCAGCCGCTGATGTCTGGCGGGTGTGAGCAGCAAGGTAAGCGCCTTCAGCCGCTCCGCCATGATGGCCGCCTGCGGCGAGCTGCGGTCGTAGGGCAGGCAATCCCATGCAGGAAAACGGATGATTTCAGTCTGTGGAGCAAAAAAGCTGACGCCTTGCTCGATGCGCGCCATATCGCGGTCATGCTCGGCGATGAACATGATCTCTGGCTGGGTTTTAAACAGCTCAGCCAGCGCCTGCGGCTGCGCGCTGGCCGGGATGCCATGTAAAACCGTCATTGCTTCAGGCGCTCGATGAGGCTGGCATAATGCGGCGGGAAGGGCTTGCCGGTGATCCAATCCCAGATATCCACATCGTTTTCTTCCAGTAGCTGCTCATAAAGATCAAGATCGCCAGCCGAAAGGGCGCCCAGGTGCTGCTCAACGAACCGGCTGAAAACGATATCCATTTCTTTGTTTCCGCGGTGGGTGCTGCGAAAGATAAGGCGTTTGCGGCGGGCGTCAGCTTCCATAGACAAAACAATGTGTTAATATTCAAATGTTAATATTTTTTTCATCTTATCACGCTAGCGTTGATAGCCTGAGGTCTAACTTTCGATTGGAAACAGCTATGCTCCTTGGCTATCGCAGCAACGATGCGGTTATCACCATCTGCCAGAATAATACCGCGAAGTCGATAGAAATCCGCGATATTAACAAGGTGGCTGAAGATATTCTCGGGGTTGGAAATGCTGAGCTGGCAGGGCAGAAACTGACACGCATATTGCCGCCAAGAATCGCCGAACTGCTGGCGGAATATGTTGAGTTTAGTGATGATATCAATGATGTGGGAAGTGTTCTTGGCAAGGTTCAGAGTTTTGCCATAATCGGCCGCGATGGCAGAGAAAATGGCTTGCGGCTGAAAGTGGTGCGCGCGGAATCCAGCGGGTCACAGATTGTTTTCAAGCTTGTGCTTCAGGATAAAATGGGGCTGAGGAAAAACGAAGCGCTGAGAACCGCGATTCAGGACAATCTCAAAGGCCATGAAGTGATTGACCCCGAAACCGGTCTTCCAGACAGGGCATCCCTAGGCAAAGATATTGAGCTGATGGGGTACTACAATAGCAAAAGCGATCTTCGAACTTGCTTTTCTATTCTTCAGATCGATCATTATGACGAGCTCTTTTCGCAGTATGGCCGGCCTGTCTGCCAATCCATCATCAAGCACGTGGCATTTATCTGCCGGCAAAACCTGAGGCCGGATGATGTGGTTGGAAGTGTCAACTACAAACGGCTGGGAGTGCTGCTGCTGGATACCACGCCAGAATCCGCTCGCATGGTGTTTAACCGCCTGCGCTGGCAGATTGCAGCGAATCCATTTTTGCTGCCCGATAAAACCACCATCGGCTTGTCTGTGAGCATCAGCTTTACACGGATTTCTGGCAGGGTTGATGATAAGCAGATTATTGATGAATGTGATCAGGCGCTTGATCACATGCAGGCCAATACTGCTAACGCGCTGATAGAAATCGGCGAAAACGAGAAGCGAAAAACCTGATTAATCGCAGGTAGACAACACGCCATGTTCTATTAAAATGCGCCCATGGTGGAAGCGCAGCTCCGTTATCTCTTTGAGCCCGTCACCCGCATCAGAGGCGTGGGCGGTGCTGTTGCGAAATCGCTTTCTAATCTGCTTCCTGCTGCCACACAGCTTTCTATTTCGTCACTTCCAATCATTCGTGACTTGCTGTTTCATCTGCCCATCAGTGTGATTGACCGAAGAGCAAGCTACCCACTTGCAGAAGCCCCCCACGGCGCTGTGACAACATGTGTGGTGAAGGTCGACGCCCATCTGCCACCGATGAGAAAGCGGTTTGGCCGTGCGCCTTACAAGGTCGTATGCAGTAATGAAACCGGGGAGCTGACGCTGGTCTTTTTCAATGCGCGCAATGAGTACATCAAGCAGGTGCTGCCACTGGGCAGCCAGCGTGTGGTCAGTGGTGTGCTTGAGCGCTTTGATTATCAGCTGCAAATGTCGCATCCTGATATCATTGCACCGGTCTCGCGATTAGCAGAAATTCAGCAGATCGAGCCCGTATATCCCCTGACAGCGGGCATGACGAGCAAGCGTCTTGGCAAGCTGGTTGATCAGGCGCTGGCACAATGCCCTGATCTGCCTGAGTGGATTGATCCTGAAATACTCAAAAAGAATAACTGGCCGGGATTTAAGCAGGCGCTGCAGCGCGCGCACCATCCCCAAAGCGCAGACGACCTCTCGCCGCAATGCCCCGCCAGGGCGCGGCTGGCATACGATGAAATGCTCGCGACGCAGCTTCACCTTGCCCTCGTGCGCTCTGCCATGCAAAGGCAGTCCGCAGTGGTTATTCGTGGCCACGACGCGCTCTGTACTCGAATGATGAGTCAACTGCCATTTGCGCTCACCAAGGGGCAGCAGCAGGTGCTTTCGGAAATTGCTGCGGATATGTCGTCGGGGCATCGCATGACGCGCCTTCTGCAAGGCGATGTTGGCAGTGGAAAAACCATGGTGGCATTGCTGGCGATGCTGAAAGTCGTAGAAGAAGGCCGGCAGTCCGCACTCATGGCGCCGACAGAGCTGCTTGCAAAGCAGCACTATGAGAATATCGCGGCTTATTGCCGCTTGCTGTCTGCTGAAAAAACAGAAAGCTTCGTTGTTTTTCTTACGGGCTCCATCAAGGGCGCAGAAAGAAAAAAAGCACTCGCTGCCATGGCAAGCGGCGAGGCGAAGATCATCATCGGCACACACGCACTGTTTCAAGAACAGGTACTGTTTAAAAATTTGTCGCTGATTGTGGTGGATGAGCAGCACCGTTTTGGTGTGGCGCAGCGTTTGGCGCTGGCTGAAAAAGGTGACAAACCACACCTTCTGCACATGACCGCCACGCCGATTCCGCGCTCGCTGGCGCTGACCTTCTACGGCGATATGGATATTTCTGAGCTTAAAGAAAAACCTGCTGGCCGTCAGCCGATCACGACCAGACTTATTCCTTCAGCGCGTGTGAATGATGTGTTGCAGCGGCTGGAGAATGCGCTTGAGCGGGGCGAGAAGGCCTATTGGATATGCCCGATGATCGACGATGATAAGGCGGATGCTGCTGATGATGATCTGGCAGCTGCGAAGCTGCGGTTCAAAGAATTCAGCGCGCGTTTCAAGCATGGTGTCGGTTTGGTGCATGGCCGAATGAAGCATGATGAACGAAACTTTCAGATGCAGCAATTTGCCGAGGGCAAAACACGTCTGCTGGTGGCAACTACCGTCGTTGAGGTGGGGGTGGATGTGCGGGATGCAACGATCATGGTCATCGAGCGTGCTGATCGATTTGGTCTGGCGCAGCTTCATCAGTTGCGCGGGCGCGTTGGGCGCGGCGATAAACCGAGTGCGTGTGTGCTACTCTATGCTGAAGGCAAGCAGGATCAGGATGAGAACAATATGACGGAGCGTCTGGGCGTTCTGCGTGAATCGGACGATGGATTTAAAATTGCAGAAGCAGACCTCAGGCAGCGCGGTAGTGGTGAAATTATGGGGTTCAGGCAAAGCGGCCAGCAGCGTTTTGCGCTGTTTGATTTGCTCCATCATCACGAGATGGTCGCGCAGGCACGGCAAGACGCAGCGCGCAGGATCACCACTGAACTCACGCATGAAAACAAGCTGCTGTTAGCACTCTTTTGCTTTCAAGGGGTTTCACAGCCGAATCGGCCGGACATTTTTTTGTCTGACCCGCCAGCGTCTACACCAATCCGAGGCTCAGCTTAATGGCTGTTTTGCTTGGAAAAACACATATCGACCAAGCTAATAAAAAAAATGTTTTTTTCCTGTTGACAGGCCATGCTCTCTTTGCCATAAAGGCGTTCCCTTACGGGGCGACACATTGAGTGTCTGTTTAGATAAAGAGTTCAAAGTCAAAACCTTACTCATTATCTGTTGGTTGATAGCGTGAAGAGCATTTAAGCGCAGGTGGTGGATGTGTTGCAGCCTCTGGTCTTTTTCGGATGATCAGAAGTTGTTGAAATTAACAGCACAACATCATTTGCGTACACTACAAACGAATAGAAATATTCGTTTGCTATGCACAAAATAACTATTTTGTATAAGTCCAAGGCGCATCAAAATAGGTGATGTTGTGCGTGTTTCCGAAAATTTGAGTCCCAGCCGTTTGGCTGGGAATATATATAATGACGCAAATGTTTGCCATGCAAATGTTTGGTTAGAATCAAAACTTGAGAGTTTGATTCTGGCTCAGAACGAACGCTGGCGGCAGGCTTAACACATGCAAGTCGAACGATGTAGCAATACATAGTGGCGCACGGGTGAGTAACGCGTGGGAACGTGCCTTTTGGTTCGGAATAACGTCGGGAAACTGACGCTAATACCGGATATTCTCTACGGAGGAAAGATTTATCGCCAAAAGATCGGCCCGCGTTAGATTAGGTAGTTGGTGGGGTAATGGCCTACCAAGCCTACGATCTATAGCTGGTCTGAGAGGATGATCAGCCACACTGGAACTGAGACACGGTCCAGACTCCTACGGGAGGCAGCAGTGGGGAATATTGGACAATGGGCGAAAGCCTGATCCAGCCATGCCGCGTGAGTGATGAAGGCCTTAGGGTTGTAAAGCTCTTTTGTCAGGGAAGATGATGACGGTACCTGAAGAATAAGCACCGGCTAACTTCGTGCCAGCAGCCGCGGTAATACGAAGGGTGCTAGCGTTGTTCGGAATCACTGGGCGTAAAGCGCGCGTAGGTGGCTTTTCAAGTCAGAGGTGAAATCCCTGGGCTCAACCCAGGAACTGCCTTTGAAACTGTAAAGCTTGAGTGTTGGAGGGGATAGCGGAATTGCTAATGTAGAGGTGAAATTCGTAGATATTAGCAGGAACACCGGTGGCGAAGGCGGCTATCTGGACAACAACTGACACTGAGGCGCGAAAGTGTGGGGATCAAACAGGATTAGATACCCTGGTAGTCCACACCGTAAACGATGGATGCTAGCCGTTGGGGGGATACCTCTCAGTGGCGCAGCTAACGCGTTAAGCATCCCGCCTGGGGAGTACGGTCGCAAGATTAAAACTCAAAGAAATTGACGGGGACCCGCACAAGCGGTGGAACATGTGGTTTAATTCGAGGCAACGCGAAGAACCTTACCAGGATTCGACATGCCCTCTATGGCCTCCCGAAAAGGAGGCCTTCACTTCGGGTGGGAGGAGCACAGGTGCTGCATGGCTGTCGTCAGCTCGTGTCGTGAGATGTTGGGTTAAGTCCCGCAACGAGCGCAACCCTCATTCTCTGTTGCTAACAGGTTAGGCTGAGCACTCTGAGAAAACTGCCGGTGATAAGCCGGAGGAAGGTGGGGATGACGTCAAGTCCTCATGGCCCTTACATCCTGGGCTACACACGTGTTACAATGGCAGTGACAATGGGTCGCGAAGTCGCAAGACGGAGCCAATCCCCAAAAGCTGCCTCAGTTCGGATCGTACTCTGCAACTCGAGTGCGTGAAGCTGGAATCGCTAGTAATCGTGGATCAGCACGCCACGGTGAATACGTTCCCGGGTCTTGTACACACCGCCCGTCACACCATGGGAGTTGGTTCTGCCTTAAGTCGCCCTTAAAAGCGCCCACGGCAGGGTCAATGACTGGGGTGAAGTCGTAACAAGGTAGCCGTATCGGAAGGTGCGGCTGGATTACCTCCTTTCTAAGGATTTTGTTTATTCAACATGTCTGGATTATCCAGGCCTCTGTATGTTAAACGAATCATCTTACATAACATGTTCGCCATCTGCGCTTAAATGCTCCTCTTCACAAATTAAAAACCCCCGGTCTCTTTCGAGCCGGGGGTTTTTATTTGTTCCGATGAATTTCGTATGCTATCCGATTATGTATGAAAACCACCCATTATTTCGACCGAAGGCGGTTAGATCGCCCATATCTGCGCGATGAGTGGTTAAAGCAAGCGCAGGAAAATCCGGAATATGTGGAATTACAGCCGGATGGCCGTAAACGGCACTATATCTATATTTCCGAACATCAAAAATACCTGAGAGTTGTTTTCGAGGGCGAAATGGTGCATAATGCTTTTTTAGATACGGCATTTACACGGAAAAAGAGGCATTAATGCAATTCGATTACGACAAAGAAACCGACTCTCTTTATATCAGGCTTGCGCCGGGCGGTAGCACAGAGTCGGAAGAAGTATCGGAAAATCTTATTCTTGATTATAATGCCGAAGGCCATGTTGTGGGTATTGACATTCAGCATGCCAGTACGCGGTTAGACATGAAGAGCATTCATGTTGAGGGCTTTAAGCCAATATTTGAAGTGAGGCCTAACATTTAGTTATCTTCCATAACATGTTCGCCATCTGCGCTTAAATGCTCCTCTTCACAAATTAAAAACCCCCGGTCTCTTTCGAGCCGGGGGTTTTTCTTTATATTATTTACATAGAAACTAGGCAGTTATTGTTGGCATTGAGCTTAATTGCGCTTCCAAACTCTGGTACTGGCGCATTGGGATCAGGAAGCGGTTCCAGCGGCACAACAATGTTTCTAGGTGGCCTAAGTTCCCTAAATCTTGTGGGATTACTGCGAGGGATTATCTCCCAATTAGCACTCAGTGTGCATTGAACACGAAACATTATTCCATCATAATATACAGGTTCAAAATCACGCTGAAATCTGTAGCAACCGAACATATCGACTGTAGCGCCTGGTCGGTCATAGAGTTGATTGTTGGTGGGGCCTCTTCTTACCGGCCCGCACTGCACTTGAACCCAGCGACATGAGCATGTGCCTTGATAATCAAAACCTCGTCTATAAAAATCCTCCAGATCTTTGAAATTGATAGCTTGCCCATAAGCTATTGTCGCTGATGACATGATGGCCAGTGCAGTAATCACAATATAAGTACTCTTCATAAACCCCTCTTTTTTTCTTTTTTTATAGGTCACTAGCAGTCGAAAAATTAACATGCGTAGTGTCATCATAGCATGGTCATGTGACAATTTGACGACATGTGCGTGAATTATTTATGACACGCTGCGCTAGTAAAAACCCCCGGTCTCTTTCGAGCCGGGGGTTTTTGCATTCTTTCGAATGTCTTTTTTTATGCGGTTTTCTTCAGAACCGTCGTATAGGTATCAAGCAGCATATAGATGCCCGAAATACCAATCAGCACGTTGATCACATGGCTGAGGCCGCCGAACATGCCAATCATGTTGATGCCGGTTAAGGTCACCAGACCGATGTGCACTGCGCCAACAATCACCATGAGTGTGGCTAATTTATGTAACGTCATAGTCTCCTACCTCCCTTAAGGTCGGGGTTAAAATGCTTTCTAACCCTGAAGATATGTTAACACAAATTGTTGCGCTGCACAATAAAATAAATATAAAAATGCTGCGCTGCAGCAATATGGTGGGCTGAGCCTAAAGCCGGGGGTGGCTAGGTTGCTCAGAAATGGCTTTACGCTGATGGCGAAATAGGCTTAGTTTACAGCGGGAGTTCTTCCCGCTTTTATGATCATTTCAGGAGAAAAAACAATGTCCAAGACCTCAGCGCAGATTGCCGAACTGGTTCGTGTATTTCAGGAAGAAGATGCTAAATTCGAAAATGGCAATAAATCAGCTGGTACGCGCGCCCGCAAAGCTCTGATGGACATCAAAAAAGCATGCGATACGCGCCGTAAGGAAATTCAGGCAGATAAAAACGCGGCCTGAGAGTAACGATTGAAAAGCCCTCGACAAAACGGGGGCTTTTTTTATAACAGATCGTCTGTATCTGCCAATGTCATGAAATCTTAACAGACGGTGCTCTGTCATTGCGTTAATCTTGCTTCATGCAGCATCAGACTGGTTATCACCCATACATTAGACTCAGCGACGAGCAGAAGCGTGCTATGGCTTGGTGCGCGGATCAGCAGGTGGCGCTGGCGCTCAGGCTTGGCAGCATTGGCAAGCACGAAGCCCAAAAACACCATCAAAACACGCAGGCAGATCTGCTTTGCGACCCTGAGCTACTTAAGAAAATAGTGATGGCTTATAGAAAAGCCATGGCGGGTGGCAAGGTCAGTAGCACCCGTATTATCCATGAGCACGATAAGCTGGAACCGCACGAGCCAAGCCCATCAGGGGCGGAGCCACAGGGGCATGGCCAGCCTTTGAATACGGCGATTGCTGGCCTGCTGGCATTAACCATGGCAGGCCCAATGGCGCCGGCGGTGGTGCAAAGCTATGTTACAGGAAGTGGGGCAGGGGCTGGCCAGCTGCCCGCGCCACTTCGCCGTGAGCATGAACTACCTGTTCATGAGCGCCCAAGGGTTGTTACAAAGCGCAAACGTCCTGCTGACTTGCATGACTTTGATACTGATGCAAAGAGGGATTCGGGGTGGCAGCGGTGAAAAAATCCATGGCGGCAGTTACGAGTGTAGCGCTGGGTGCCGTGCTGGCGCCTCAGACAGCGCAGGCAGACGTGCTGAATAATGACCATGCGCGCCAGCGGATTGCGCCGGCGCATCGAGAGGCATCCACCCAGCGGCGCCCAGCTTTGCCTCAGCAGGGGGCAGGGCAGGCCAAAGCAGATCTTGAGGTTTGTTGCGGCGCTGGTGTAATCATGGGGGGAGCTCTGGTGCTCATGGCCGCACGGCGAGGAAAAAAATCAGAAAATGAGCTTCTCAGCGAAGATTTTGACCATGCGCGGGATTGGTATCAGCCGGGGCGGGAAGACCGCCGCCGCTAAAAATCTTTGTATTCACAGCTAAAAACCCTATAATGCCGCGTTTTCTTAAGGAATTTTGCGGGCATGGCGCTTTCGTTTGTCAAAATGCATGGGCTGGGCAATGATTTTGTCGTGCTCGACGCGCGCGCAAGGCCTGTGGATCTGTCCGAAAAAACCATTCGGGCTCTCTGCGACCGCCGCTTTGGTATTGGCTGCGACCAGCTGATTGTGATGGAACCATCCACCAAAGCTGATGTGTTCATGCGCATTTATAATCCCGATGGCTCGCAGGCGCAAAGCTGCGGCAATGCCACGCGCTGCATCGCATGGCGGCTGATGGAAGAAACTCGCCAAAGCGAGATTATCATCGAGACGCTGGGCGGCCTGCTCAGCTGCACGCGCACGACAGATGGCCGCGTGGCGGTAGATATGGGCGCGCCGATCTTTGACTGGCAGAAGATTCCACTATCCAAAGAGGTGGAGGTGATGGATCTGTCATCCGTCATCCAACATCCGCCTTCGGGTATGGCGCTCAGCATGGGCAACCCGCACGCGGTTTTCCTAGTGCCGGATGCTGACAGCATCGACCTTGCCGCCGAGGGCGCAGCGCTGGAGCATCACCCACTTTTTCCTGAGCGCGCGAATATCAGCTTTGTGCAGGTTCTTTCACCGGATCATCTGAAACTGCGAGTGTGGGAGCGCGGGGCAGGGGCGACGCTTGCCTGCGGTACAGCGGCTTGTGCAGCGCTGGTCGCCTGCGCTGCAAAAGGCTTAACCGGCCGCATCGCCAAGGTCAGCCTGCCGGGCGGCGATTTAGATATTCGCTGGGATGAGGCGACTGGCCATGTCGTCATGACTGGCGGGGTAGCGTTGGTGTTTGAAGGTCAGTGGCATGGTTGAGGTGATGAATTTTGGCTGCCGGCTGAATAGCTACGAAGGCGAGGTGATACGCAATCAGGCCGCCAAGGCCGGGTTGGAAAGCGCGCTGATTTTTAATAGCTGCGCTGTGACAGCAGAAGCAGAGCGCCAGGTGAAGCAGGCCATCCGCCGCGCGCGCAAAGAGAATCCCGGCGCAAAAATCATCGTCACTGGTTGCGGCGCGCAGATTCACCCGCAAGATTATGCCGCCATGCCTGAAGTGGACGCGGTGATTGGCAATGAGGAGAAGCTGAAGGCTGAGAGTTATTCTTTACTGTCATCCCGAGCGCAGCCGAGGGATCTTAGATCCTTCGACTCCGCTAACGCTACGCTCAGGATGACAATTGAGGATCATCAAAAAATCCTCGTGAACGACATCATGTCGGTGAAAGAAACGGCCACTCACATGGTGGCGTCGTTTGATGGCCGGGCAAGGGCGTTTGTGCAGGTGCAGAATGGCTGCAACCATCGCTGCACATTCTGCATTATCCCGTATGGCCGTGGTAATTCACGCTCAGTGCCGATGGGGGAGGTGGTGCAGCAGGTGCGCCGGCTGGTGGAGCAGGGCTATCATGAGATTGTGCTCACCGGCGTGGATATTAGCGATTATGGCAAGGATCTTCCGGGTGAGCCGACGCTTGGGCAGATGATGCGCCGCTTGCTCGCGCTCGTTCCAGAGCTAAAACGACTGCGCCTGTCATCGATTGATGCGGTGGAGGTGGATGACGATCTCTACCGGCTGATTGCCGAGGAGCCGCGCCTGATGCCGCATCTGCATATCAGCCTGCAGGCGGGGGATGATATGGTTTTAAAGCGCATGAAGCGCCGCCACCTCAGGCATGACATTGTGAATTTCTGTCAGAAAGTACGCAGCCTTCGCCCGGACATGGTGTTTGGCGCCGACATCATCGCTGGCTTTCCCACAGAAACGGATGAAATGTTTGAAAACACCCTGCGATTGGTGGATGAGCTGCAATTGATACATCTGCATGTGTTTCCTTATTCAGCGCGTGCGGGAACGCCTGCAGCCAGAATGCCGCAAGTGCCAAAGCAGCTTCGCAAGGAGCGGGCGGCAAAATTGCGCGCAGCGGGAGAGAAACAGTTATCAGCATGGCTTGGCGCGCAGGTGGGGCAGGGTGCCTCGGTGGTGGTGGAAAAGCCGCGCCTTGCCCGCAGCGAACATTTTGCGATGGTGGAGCTGGATCGCGACTTAACGCCCGGCGAGGTTCGGCGTGTGATGATAAGCGGCGCGAGTAAAACCATGTTAAGTGGAGTGGTATGAGTTTTTTAGCCCGCCTTAAATCTGGCCTTTCCAAAACCTCCAGTAAGCTCACGGATGGGGTGGTCGGCATTTTCACCAAGCGCAAGCTCGACGACCTATCGCTTGAGCAGCTGGAAGAGCTTTTGATCGAAACCGACATGGGCGCCGCACTTGCCGCCGAGCTTTGCGCAAAGCTGGCCAAGGAGCGTTTTGAGAAAGATACATCGCCTGAGGAAGTGCGCGAATTTCTGGCCAGGGAAATCGCAGCGATTTTAGAGCCAGTGGCGAAGCCACTTTCCATGAACGCAGCGCCGCCCACGGTGCTGGTGGTGGTGGGGGTCAACGGCAATGGCAAAACCACGACCATCGGCAAGCTGGCGCAACAATATAAAGCCGAGGGAAAGCGTGTGATGATCGCGGCGGCGGATACGTTTCGCGCGGCGGCGGTTGAACAGCTCGCAGAGTGGGCGCGCCGCGCAGATGTTCCCATCATCACCGGTGAAGCCAATGCGGATCCAGCAAGTGTTGCCTTCCGCGCGGCGACCGCAGCGAAGCAGCAGGCCATCGATGTGCTGATGATCGATACGGCTGGCCGCCTTCACAACAAATCAAACCTGATGCAGGAACTTCAGAAAATTATCAGCGTGATTCGCAAGGCGGATGAAACTGCCCCGCATCATGTGGTGCAGGTGCTTGATGCCACCACCGGCCAGAATGCCATCAGCCAGGTGCAGACATTTAAAGAAATGATCGGCGTGAGCGGCCTGATCATCACCAAGCTGGATGGTACAGCGAGGGGCGGTGTTGTGGTGGCGCTTGCGAAAAAGTTTGCTCTGCCGATTCATGCACTGGGCGTTGGGGAAGGAATCGAAGATTTAGATGCTTTCCAACCAATTGATTTTGCTTCAGATATGGTCGGTCTTGAGCGCTTATAGATAAAATTAATGATTTCGTAACTATTTTTCGCTAATGTCAAAGAGTACTAAAGCGCCTGAGGGGGCGTATGTAGCGCATTGACGTATCAGGAGGATACATGGTAACCGGCATCGGCGGCCTGGTTGGGAGCCAATCCCAACAGAATACACAAAAGGCGAATAATCGTCTGCAGGCGGCGATCGCGCAGCTGGTCAGCGGTTCGCGCATTAATCGTGCCGCGGATGATGTGGCCGCGCTTTCGATCGCCACGCAGCTTCAATCCGAAGTGTCGAGCCTCAAGCAGGCCTCTGGCAACATTGCTCAGGCTTCCAGCCTTGCGCAGGTGGCCGATGGTGGCATCTCGCAGGTTCGTGAGGCGCTGGATAAAATCCGTTCGGTGGCGCAGCAGGCTGCAGCACCGACCACCAGCCCGCAGTCACGCGAGGCACTGAACCGCCAGGTTCAGGAGCTTGTGCAGGAGATCGACCGGATCGCAAAAAACACGACCTTCAACGGCAAAAGCCTGCTTGATGGTGGCTTATCTGGAAATAATGCGCTCTCTCTCACCAACCTTATAGGGGCAGGTGAGGCAGCGGATTCGGAAACGTTTACTCTTGAAAACCTCACGGCACGCAGTCTTCTCGGCGATGAGGGTATCGATGTATCGACAGCACAGTCCGCAGGGGCTGGGCTTCAGAAGCTCGATGCCGCTTCGCAGCGTGTTGACCGTGCGCGGGCGCAAACCGGCTCATTCCTGCAGACGCTGAACTATGCCGCGGCCAACATTGATTCAGCGGTTGCGAATCAGGAGGCAGCGCGTTCGATACTTCAGGATAGTGATTTTGCCGCGGCAGCGACAGAATCATCGCTGGCAAATATTCTGCGCAATGCGCAGATTGCCGTTCAGGCGCAGGGTAACCGTCTCCAGCCAAATGTGCTGAAATTGATTGGCTGATGAAAACTCAGCTTACCGATCAGGCAAAGATTGCGGGGCGCAAAGCGCTCATCGCCGTTTTTGATCGTGAGTATCAGGAGGGCGATACGCAGCTTCGATCGTATGAAAACGAAGATGCCGAGACACTAGCAAAAACGCTCGCCAAAGCTAAAAATCTGGATCAGCTCAAGGGCATAGCGATAGGGGTCGTTGGTAGCCACGAGGCTTTTTTCCCTGAGCAGACAGAACGTAACATACTGGTCGCAAAGGCAACCAATGCCTACATCAATGCGGCTTCCGAGGAACTAAAGCGCTCAAACAGTTCACAGCACGGACGCAGCTAGCGCCGGCACATTAAAGCAACTACTTCCCGATTTTCTTATCCATGCGCGGATCACTCATCAGCTTCATGCCCAGATAAGTGCAGAGCCAGCAAGCAAGCACAAACACACCAAGCTGCAAAACCCCGCTTGTGGGCGACATAAACGCAACAACTGCGCCAAAGCCCGGCACGGCCATCACGGCAACTACAAGTGTGGTCCACCACATCAGTTTATTGGCATTCGATGGTTTTTCCTCATGATGCGACATATAATTTCTCCCTAACGTGTTATACAGCAGAACCATTTTTTATTTTCGCTTATCCAGACCTACAAATTCGCGCGGTGCGCTGCCGGTAAAGAGCTGACGCGGGCGGCCAATTTTGGTTTTTGGATCTTCCATCATCTCTTTCCACTGTGCAACCCAGCCTACCGTGCGTGCAACGGCAAAGAGCACGGTAAATAGTTTGGACGGGATTCCCATCGCGCGGTAGATAATGCCGGAATAGAAGTCCACGTTCGGATAAAGCTTGCGTTCGATGAAGTATTCATCCGAAAGCGCAATGCGCTCCAGCTCGACCGCGATTTTGAGCAGCGGCTCGTCCACCTGACCAAGCTCTGCAAGAACTTCCTGGCAGGTTGCGTGCAGCACCTTTGCGCGTGGATCATAGTTTTTATACACACGGTGACCAAAGCCCATCAGCTTCACGCCAGACTGCTTGTCTTTAACTTTCCTGATAAACTCAGGAATGTGTTTCACATCACCAATTTCCTGCAGCATATGGATAACCGCTTCATTGGCGCCGCCATGGGCAGGGCCCCAGAGAGAAGCAATACCAGCGCCAATGCAGGCAAAGGGGTTGGCACCTGATGAGCCAGCAAGACGAACGGTGGATGTAGAGGCGTTCTGTTCGTGGTCTGCGTGCAGGATGAGCAGCTTATCCATGGCGCGAACGAGCGTTGGGCTCACTTTATATTTTTCGCATGGCGTGGCAAACATCATGTGCAGGAAGTTTTCAGAAAAACTCATCTCGTTTTGCGGATAAATGAACGGATGGCCGATTGAATATTTATAAGCCATCGCCGCAAGTGTGGGCATTTTTGCAATCAGCCGGAATGCCGCGAGGTCGCGCTGCTCAGGGGCGTTGATATCCAGAGAATCATGATAAAACGCCGAAAGCGAAGCTGCCGCGCCCACCATAATCGCCATGGGGTGTGAGGCGCGCGGAAAGCCACGAAACAGGAAATGTGCCTGCTCATGGATCATCGTATGCAGGGTCACTTTGCGGTCAAAGGCCGCTTTCTGGTTTTTGTTTGGCAGATCACCGTTGAGCAGCAGGTAAGCCACTTCCAGAAAATCGCAGCGATCTGCGAGCTGATCAATGTCATAGCCGCGATAACGCAAAATACCTTTATCGCCATCAATGAAGGTGATTTTGGATTCACACGACGCCGTGGACATAAACCCGGGATCATAAGTAAACATGCCGGTTTCAGCATAGAGCTTGCTGATATCAATCACGCTCTGCCCCTCGACCGCATCATAAACGGGCAGGCTCACGCTCTTCCCATCGACACTGAGTGTAGCTTGACGCTTTGACGGGTGGCTTGTAGGCACAGCTTTTTCTACAGCGGACATTAAACTCTCCTTAATAGGTTTTTCACAGTCAGCAAGACTTTGGCAGATAAGTGTAAATAAATCGTTGATTTTACGGCGCGCCTGTTTATCGATGCTGCTCAGTTTGAGTTGCGCTTGCAGCGTTGTTTCGCTAGAGATGCGCCTATGCCGTTTATCAGTGCGATTAAAAAATTCATTCATACCGAGTCATCTGCCGGCATCGTGTTGATGTCGGTTGCTGTGCTGGCGATGGCGCTCGCCAATTCGCCTGTTGCCGATCAGTATTTCCGCTTGGTAACGCCGCTTCAGGTGCCGATCAAAGATGGCCTGATGGCAATTTTTTTCTTTCTCATTGGCCTTGAAGTTAAGCGTGAGATCGTTGAAGGCGAGCTTTCGACCATGCGTAAGGCGGCGCTGCCGCTGATTGGCGCTCTGGGCGGAGTTGTCCTTCCGGCGGTGATTTATGCATCCATTAACTGGAATACCCCAGAAATTCGTGGCTGGGCTGTGCCCTGCGCAACGGATATTGCGTTTGCGCTTGGGGTGCTTGCGCTTTTTGGCAAGCGTATGAATGTTTCGATTAAAATTTTTCTCATGGCGCTTGCGATTATTGATGATATGGCGGCGGTCTTGATTATCGCGCTGTTTTATTCCGGCGGGCTTAACTATCCGGCGCTTGGCATTGCTCTGGCCTGCGCGCTGGTGCTGTGGCGCATGGCGCAGGGCGGCGTTTCAAGGATTCTGCCATACCTGCTGGTCGGCGTCATCATGTGGGTGGGGATGCTCTATTCAGGCATACACCCGACGGTGGCCGGGGTGATGCTTGGTATGCTGATGCCATTGGCGCTGGCCAAAATCTGCATCCACGCGCTGCATGGCTGGGTGGCGTTTGGTATTATGCCGATTTTTGCATTTGCTAATGCGGGTGTTTCGCTTGCGGGCGTTTCTTTTGAGCAGATGGCAAATCCCGTTCCGCTAGGTATCATTGCAGGGTTGTTCCTTGGTAAACAGTTTGGTATCTTTGGTTTTGCTTGGCTTGCGGTAAAGCTTAAGATTGCCGCGCTGCCTGAGCGCACAACATGGCTTGAGTTTTACGCAGTCTCTATCATTGCCGGGATTGGCTTTACCATGAGCCTTTTCATCGGTATGCTTGCGTTCAGTGATCCTTCACTGCAGGTTCAGATGCGCCTTGGTGTATTGACGGGATCAGTGATTTCCATGGTGGTTGGTATAGTCTTTATGTGGGTGGCGCTGCGGCGCAAGTTAAGTGTTGCTTAATATCTGTAGGATAAAGGTTTGCCATGTCTACGCGCCAACAAGCGATCAGTTACATCATGGCTTTATGCCTCGCCGCCTCATGTGCGCCCGCCAAGCGTAGCAAATGGGAGGATATCGACTACTCCCGTGTTTACCGCGCCTATGAAGGCCGCCAGAATGATACTGGCTATATTCCCCCTTCTTCTGTTAACAGCTGCATGGATGATGATTTTTGTAATTAGCCGATAAACCCATCGGCAAAACAATCAGCGTGTGAGGTCGTCGCCAAGTTTCAGCTTGGGTGTTTCCTTCTGTGCGAGTAGATGGCGGTAAACCTGAAGGTTCTCCAGCACCCGCTGCACATAATTGCGTGTTTCTCTAAAGGGAATTTTTTCAATCCACTGCACGGCGCTTTCGATATCATCGCCCGGCCGGCCAAATTCATTCACCCAGCGCCTGACATTGCCCGGCCCTGCATTGTATGAAGCGATGGCCAGTATGTAAGATCCATCATAGTGATTGATCATACGACTCAGATAGAGACTGCCGATGATCCAGCTATAGTCAGGCTCATAAAGGCGCGCAACGTGATAACCAAGAGCGTTTTTGCGGGCAGTTTCCTTGGCGGTGCCTGGCAAGACCTGCATCATGCCCATCGCATTGGCCGGGCTTTTAGCATCCGCATCAAATTCGCTTTCCTGACGTGTAATCGCCAGCAAAAGAGGCCGCTCCACGGCAATTTTTTCTGGCGTATCCGGAATAGGATAGCCAGCATTAAGAAGCACCGCGTTATGAAATTGCAGCGCTTTTTTTGCGGATCGAACGCTGAGATGGGGCTGGCCTGCGGATTGCCCGATCAGCGCCATCATGGCGGCATCTTCTTTGCTATCGGTTTCTTCGATGATGCTGGTCAGCAACCGGCTGGCCAGATCATGCCTTCCCGCACGGATCGACAATAGGACGGCACGGGGTAGCTCCTTGCGCTCAAATGCCGCTTGCTCAGAGCTTGAAATACGCGGCTGAGAAGGAAAGCGCAGCGGCGCATGGCCATGCGCTTTTAATGAGGCGAGCTGTCCGTAGAACGCAGTGGGGTAGCTGCTGGCTCGCTCATACCATGCCTGCGCATCAGAAGCATCGCGTTCTGCTTCGGCAGCTCGGCCAGACCAATATGCGGCACGCGCACGGCTTACTGGAAACCGGACATTCTCATACATGGTTTCAAAAATGCGCCGCGCCTCCGCTGGTCGCTTGAGAAATTCAAGTTTAAGCCAGCCTTCCAGCCAGCTGGCATCCACATAATCCGGCCCCTCTGTAAGTCCATGATGCTTGAGCAGACGAGCGGCCAGCTTGTAGTTCTCTTCATCGATCGCTTCGCGCACCTGCCGTTCGCGGTAATCCCACCATTTTTCAGGATATTGCGGCGGCTCTTCCAGCATCAGAAGAATCTCGCGCACGGCTTCGTCATCGTCTTTTTTCGCGCGGTAGCGAAGACGATCAAACAAGAGTCCCTGGTCTTCTTTGAGTGAGGATGGCACGTGAGCCACCGCTTGCGCAGCGTGTTTATCGCCACGGATGAGCGCGATACGCGCTTTCATCACCAGTTTTTGTTTCTCATCGAGCAGGGGTAGCAATTCCTCGGCGGCGGAAACTTTATCTTCAAAGAGAAGTCGGCTGGCGCGTTTGGTGTGATCCTCTGCCTCAAGTATGGCTGCGTGCTGCTGTAATATCCGCTCGCGATCATTCTTATCAAAATCCCCTTCGATCCAGCCCTCACGAATCAGCTGGCGATAGTTGCTTTCATCCACCCCCAGAGCGGAACGCTGCCTCGCTTCGCCGAGTGCGAGTTTGCCACTGCCTGTGACGGGCGCATGTTTTTCAAACCAGGCGATGATATCACTATCAGCGGCGTGGGCTTTAAATATGGCCTGCTCGGCGCGCGCCATCAATCTTCGGCGCTGCGGCCAGCTGGGATGTTTTTCCAGAAAGCTGGTAATCTCGTCGAAGGTGGCGCCAGACTCCGCATCATGGTAGCTGAGCCACTGCACCAGCCGCTCCATGGCTGGCTCGCCGCTGCGATCTGCGTGCAGGCTTGCATCTCGCCATTGTTTGCGTTCGGCAAACACGAACGCGCTGCGCAGATGTTCGCTATTGGCGGGTTTAACCTCGGCAAGTGCGGGGCTGAAGGATGTCCCCAGAAATATCCAGCTAAAAAAAACTAGTCGCAGCATCATAAGCACATTACTCTACAGCCTGAAAAAAAACTGGCAATGGATTATGCGGTGCTAACACCTGATGTCATCAGTCTGAAGCAATATTACGCCAGCCCCGGCGGCGAGCTTGCAAAGCGGCTCATCGTTCAGGC
>Ga0315900_10002630_pt1 | contig 27102 bp, 9 predicted proteins | sample LakEriMetagenome_FD_203521 | JGI IMG/M metagenome (GOLD analysis project Ga0315900, IMG submission 203521) | Freshwater fungal communities from buoy surface, Lake Erie, Ohio, United States - Buoy 12 MA114 | ecosystem: Environmental > Aquatic > Freshwater > Lake > Lake biofilm | place: USA: Lake...
CGGACTTCTCCACGATTTCGTCGCCTTCCTCGTACTCAGGTGTAAACGACACGCGCATGAACGCGGACGTTGTGTAGCTGTCGCCGGGATCGTTGAGCAGCGTCCCAGCGGCGTCAAGACGCGTCACGCGAATCGACACTCCCTGAATGCTTGCTGCGTAGTCTTGGGTTGACATTGGAACTTTTCTCCTTAGATTGCCGCGCTTAGGTCTACCCTAACCGCAATGTGGATCGATGTATCAAAGTAAACTGCCGCGGGGCGGATTGCCTTGAGGCGCATGTCATTCTGGTTACCATCTACGTCATACGCCTGGGACAGGTTGTCGTTGACCACGTCGATCTCGCCGACGTAGGTCTTCACGGCGCCTGTACCATACATCCACTTATTGGTGTCAGAAGCCGTGGCTCCAGTTGCACCCGTGGGTCCTGTGCCGGAATATCCGGTGCCAATCACAATCGGAGTTCCACTTACGGTTTGAAGGTGGTTTTCCTTGTGAAAGATCATGTAGCTGCTGGAGAGCAGCGCGGCAGTGTCGCGTGTCATGTGAATGACTCCCTGCTCTCCGCAGGGCGATGCCTCGCCGATCTTGTAGTCAAGAAGCGCGAGCGCCCGCGCGGCGTTTAGCGCCGTGCCGCTGTTGAGCACGGTTGCAGTGGAGTTTGAAAGAGCCAGGTTGGGGTGAGTCTCACCCTTACGGATCGCGCCGTCCCAAAGCTCCTGCTCGACGGCCTTCTGAGTTACTCCCTCAAGTTGAAGCTTGATGCGCTCGATGCGATCGAGGCCAAGAAAGCTGAAGGTTGAGATAACCTCCTCGAGCTCGACGAAGAACGGGTCGATCTCGGTGTAGTAGGTGGGAGTCGCGTTTGACGCGACTGTGTCCGACGTTGTGTCGGTGGCGTCCCAGTTGGTAGCGGCGTACAGGTCGGTCGCCCACTCTTGCGCAAAGCCGCGAATCCAACGATCCTCGTTGGATGAATCCTCCGGCTTGGCAACTGAGAATAGGCCGTAGTCGGCAGGAACAATCTTCAGGGCCTCGACTACGCCGTTCTTTGGAAAAGCCATTTGATGAATCCTTAAAATCTTAATACCATCCGAGTTGCTCCTCCGAGGTCCGAAGACCCCGGAGGAGCGAACTCATTGGACGATGCTACTGGGATCAGTACTCGATCGCCGCAGCGGTGGCAGCGCCGGTCGTGTCGCGGAGGGCCGCGGCGACACCGTTGACCGAGATGGTCGAGGTGACGGCGAGCGACTCCACGCCAACCTTGGCGACGCCCTCGAAGGTCTCAACGAACATCTTGTAGTCGTTGGTGCCGACGAGTGTCGAGTCACGGATGATACCGAGGTCGAGTGTACCACCGTCGAGGAACAGGAATGTACCCTCGGCGAAGATGTACCACGTGAACGTGTCGGGGAACTCGTTCATCGCACCAACGCTCTGCGAACCGAAGACGTCGAGGTCGTGCGAGAACGTGATGTTCACGCCACGAGCCGCGAGGTAGCCCTCGATCTCAGCATCGGAAGCGGCGATGGTCCCGTCACCAGGCATTGCCAGCGCAAGGTCGGCACGCATCGCGTCCTTCATCCAGGCCGGAGCGATGACTCGCAGCGGCATGGAGGGGTCGAGACGGTGACGGTTGCGGTAGGCAGCGCCGGCGCGACCGACCTGCACGAGGAAGTCACGAGCAACGCCGATGAGGCTGGTGCTTGTGATTTCAATCGAGCCGGCGGTGAGCTTGCTGGCGAGGTACTGCTCGGCCTCACGGGCGTGCTGGATCAGAGCGAGCTCGTTGTGACGGGCGATGAGCTCTGGGTAGGCACGGGTCATGAGGTTACCGAACTGCAGCTGCAGTGTCACGGCGTCGGTGGCGACGGTGAGCTCTGTAGCGGCGCTTACGGTAAGGCTGGACTTGACGTCGGTACCAGGGCTGGTGTCGGTCGCGTTCGTCCAGACACCAACGGCGTTTCCATAGCTGGAAAGCACCGGGGGCTGGATGTAACGGATACCGCCACGGTCGGCCTGGAAGCGGACGAGTGCGTCACGGATCGGACGATCGGTCGAGCCGAACCCGAAGATGTCATACTTGACCTCGAACGGGGTGCTGTGACCACCCGACGCGATAATCGCCTGGGGATCAACGACTGCGTTGATCTTGGCGACGTTCGAGTCGGTATCCTGGTTGAGGACGCGAGCCTCGGGGTACTTGGTTGTGATGGACGCAACGATGTGCTGCTCGCCATCTCCACCCTTGACACGGCGCAGGCCGTGCAGACGGGATTCCATGGCGCGAGCGATCTCGCTGTAGTCCGCCATCACGCCACCCGCTGTGTACCCAGGGATGTCGGCACCCGCGGTGATTGTCACCGGGGCAGCCTCGCGAACCTGGATGTTCGGGCGACGGTCAGCGGGGGCCTGGACTTCTACGTCCATGCCCTCTTCGTGTGCGGCGGCAGTCATTGATGCCTCCTGACCTTCCTGCTCCACTTCTGGAGCGTCTGTGATTTCTTGTGTGCTTGCTTCAGCGGCAGGCTCGGTCTCGACGGCTGCTGTTTCCTCAGAAACGGCGGCCTCGGCCTCCTCAACTACCTCGGCGGTTGTTGTCGTGGTTGAAAGTTCGGACTCTTCCTCAGTGGCTGTAGATGCCTCCATCATGGGGGCCTTGTACTCCTCTTCGTCGTCATCGGACTCAGCCGGGGCCTCAGCCTCGATCTCGACCTCAACGGCGGGAGCTTCCTCCATGACTTCCTCTTCCTCATCGCCCTTGACGCGCATGGCGGCTTCGGCGGCGCGGGCAGTAAGCTCTTCAGCCTGTGCCTCGCGACGCTTTACCTCGCCACGCACGGTGTCGAGCATATCAGCAAGAGTGGTCATAGCATCTACTGTCTCTGGGGTTGGATCCATACCCTCAACCGTTTCAAACTCGGCAACGATCGATGCCTGAAGCTCGGCGACTTGTTCGTCGCCGAGATCAGCAATCGTGTCGAGCATTTGCTTGATACGGTCCACTGTCCCTCCTAGGGCCAGCTCATGATGAGTCTCTTTTTGACTCATCTCGGGTTTCTGTCCAAGGAAAGGGACTCACGCGCGAAAGGCGGAGGCACTTGCCTAGGTCTCATAATACCAAGGTACGACTACGTCAATAGTCGCAGCATGGTGCTCATTTCCGACGAGACCTCGCTCTGCGAGTATACATCTCCGCCGGACATGAAGCTCTTAAGGTTCTTGGTGGCGACGTCGGCGTCTTCCTTGCCGATCTTCTTCTCCACCCGGTCAATCATGTCCTCCATCATGTCCTTGAGTACGGGTGGCAGGTCGCTGTAGCGAACCTTGGCACCCGGCTCCATGAACGGTAGAGGCAGGTTTGAGATCAGCGAACCTAGCGCGGCGGCGGAAGTCCTAATGTTTTCCAGGGCTTCTGGGTTCAGTCCACCAGAGTCAAGGCGGTCGATCACGGATAGGAGATCAGCGGCGGCCGCCACGGCGGCCGAGTAGTTACCGGCGTTGTCCAGGTTCTCTGCCTCCTCGACCTTCTCCACGACGTTCTGAAGGCCGGACGTGCCGAGGTCCTGCTTGAGGCGGGCCAGAACCGTACGGAACTTGCCCTTGATGTCACGGGGCTGATTCTTACCGGACACATAGATGCCTGGTTGACGCGCAGCGGTAACTGCTTCTAGATTTCCGCTATTCTGTGCCATGTTGCCTCTCAGGTCTCGGGCTGGTCATCCTGCGCGAGTCGCGCCTTGGCGGAGGCCACTCGGGCGCTGATGTCTGCGACGTCCTCGTCGATCGCCGCGGCGGCCTTCCACTGCTCGGGGATAAGCTCGGACTTGCCGAGGGCCCGGGCCCGCTTCATGATGTGGCGGCGAACCTGGGCGCGCTTGCTCTTCTTCGAGCGACCGTATGCCTGGATTGCGTTCTTGAGATCCTCAACGTTGCGGATCGGGTACGAGCCATCGGGGAGGGCCTTGCCCTCCTTGGCAAGCCTGTCGCGAACCCGCATCGAGATCGCACCAAGCTCGGCCTCGGCGCGGGCCGATGCAACTCGAGCGGATAGGTCAATGTCGAGATCAACTATCTCGATGTGCTTCTCCGTCTTGAGAGCCTCGAACTTGGCCCTGGCCTCGGCGGCCCTGGTGGAAAGCTCGGCCTTGTCATCGGCGTCAACCGACGCGTTCGCCGCGTTCTCGAGAGCCTCGATGCGGGCGGCAAGCTCGGTCACCGGGTCGGACTTCATCTTCGCAAGAACACGGGCTCCGGCGGCGACGAGCGCGTACACCTGGCCGGATGCAACGCGGGCGCGTGCGATCGGGAACCCGGGAACGTTTACCTGGCAGACCGCGACGAGCTCAAGCGCGCCGTTGATCGGGCGCCAGTCGCCGGACGGCGCCGACGCGCGAAGCGCGCGGACCTGCTCAGGAGTGGCAGACGGGCGAAGTGCACCGGCGACCCAGATGCCGTAGGCGTCCTCACCAGCGTGAACATCGGCGATGGCCGAACCGGTGTCGTCGTAGTGCTTCGCGGCGTCGACGGCGCTCGCCTCGAGCGAGGCGTGGCCGCCGGCAAGCGTAAGCTGGCCAACGGGATAGTCCTTGCCGTCATCGGCGCGAACCACTCCTGTGTGGAAGTACGAGTACTTGCTCTTGCTCCGCGGTGGGCGGGTGCCGTACGACATTCCGATGTGGTTGGTGTTCCACGCAGCGATGTGACCAAACACGCGGCCGGCATCGTCAACGGTCAGCGGGGTTGCTCCGCTGAGCTTGGGATTCGAGAACCAGGTAGCTGGCGGCACGGTCGGGATCGACCCTGCAACCGCTCCGCATGCGACGATCGCATTCGCCTCGGTCTCGTCCACGTCTTCGGCGTAAACGCCGTCGGGGATGCTGTTCATCTTGTCCTCCTGGCTTTCGCCTACGGTAGTGTTCTCGTCTAGATAGATTCTGCATTCCTGGAACGCAGGCTTCGGTACAATTGTAACTGCCATCACTCTGGCGTGATCGATGACGATCTTGTCACCGCCGATCTTCTTGGTCTTCTTCTTGCCCTTGGCTGCGGCGTCCTCGTCGTCCGCCTCGGACTCGCTGGCCTCAAACCTGTCGAGGTCAGCAGACACGCCGCGGACGAAGCCCTCACGCACCATGCGCTCGACCTCCTGGCCGTAGGAGCTGCTGTCGAAGACACCGTAGGCATTTCCAATGCCCTCCTCGGTGCGCTCCATTCCGTCGATGCGCCCAACGACTACCGAGCCGTTGTGCCCGTCGGCGGTGTGAATCTGCCATAGAAGCGGAAGTGGGAGCTCGCGGATCTCAATCGAGCCTTTCTTAAAGATGCGGCCGTCGCCAGACTCGGCGTCCTCGGGAATGACGAGCGGTATCGTGAACCGAGCGCCGTCCTTCTTCTCGATCATCTCGAGCTCGATGCCAGCGGCAGCCGTGAGAACTCGAGCACGAGCGTCGGCGATCCGAGCGCGGGTATAGACGTACCTGACGACGTCCTCCTCGGATGGAACGTAGAGTTCCTCGAAGAATCCGCCGCCGCGGACTCCCTTTCTCTTCCTGCCAATGTTGAACTTGCTGCCGGGCCACACGCCAGTCGCCTCCTTGTGGCGAAGCGAGCAGTAGCCTTTGGCGCGGATTCCCATGTACTTGCGAAGCTGACGGTAGCAGCGCGTCCAGTCGCCAGGCGTGTTCCAGCGAATCTTAAGCGCGCCCTTGCCGTACAGCCAGTAGCGACGAAGCTTCTCGGCGCCACCGCGGTTGCGGTCTAGCCCGCCCTCACCAACGGCGACTACGGCGCCCGACGCCGTGACGCCATCGATCTGCGCCAGCGTGTCCTGAAGATCTGCACCAGACAGAGGGACAACGGGAGGTGGAGTCGGCGACGTGAGGTCCGCGAGGATCTGGTCATCGCGCACCCACTTCTTGTCGACGCGCTTGTACGTCGCCGGAGTCGTTGACTTCGCGCTCGCAGGCACGATTGCGACGAGATCAAAGACGGCGCGTGGATCCTCGGGCGAGACGATCGCCATATACATCGGCTGGACGTCGGATGTCTCCGGAGTCATCGGCTCGTCGTCGGTCACCGTTGCGGCCGAGATCATCGGGTTGTAGTACAGGTTATAGATCGGCTTCTTCTTGAAGAGCTTCGAGTAGAGCGGGTGCTCACGAAGATCTACGAAGTCCTCCTCAAACTGAACGCCAGAGCGGCGCTCGAGGTCGCGGACAAACGCTTGACGTGAGGCACGTGCGTCGGCATCGGTTGGGACAGGGCGACGCGGCGACGGTGCCTGCTGCCTCTCGCGCTGACTCTTTACCCACGCGGGGAAGTCGCCGATGACCTGCTGAAGTTGGTCGGGTGTTAGCGCAGGCAGACCTTCGGGAAGCGTCGCGTTCGGGCGATCAATCGGTGCCCTTGGTTGACCAAGAATACCGCTTGTGTCGAGCCTCGAGTCCTCGGACGGCACCTCCATCGTCTGAGGCGCCATGTCCTCGGCCTTGGTGGTGTCCTTTGCCGGAACCTCGGTCTCGCTGCCGTCGTCAAACCTTACGCGAACGGACTGTGTATCGGGGTTGATTCCGACGATGTTGCCCTGGCGGTTTTGGCTGTTGACGGATACACGCGATCCCATCGCGGCGAACTTGCCCGTGGCGTCGCGGACCTGCTTGCGCGCCTTCTGCGAACGCTCCTCGGGAGTGTACTCGCCGTCGCCCTGCCCCTGCTTGGGCGCCTCGGCGGCCGAGACAACTGCGTCAATCGTTTCCCAGTCCATGTCGTCGGCCGCGGCAGCGACGAGCATGGCCTCGTCCTCGTTGAGGTCAAACACGGTGACGGGGTCGAAGGGCCTCTGCTGAAGATGCGCCGAAAGAATAAGAGCCGAGTCGCTGTCGATGAAGATATGCGACTTCTCAACGAGGTCGTCATCGTCGTCAATGGCAAGATCGAGGGAGTAGACGTCGGCATCTACGAGCCCAAGATCGTCCCACGAGCCGCCGTCCCAAACGCGAACGTCTCCAAGCTCGTCAATCATGTAGAGGCGATCGATGCCACTTTCATCCATGCGAACGCGCGCAACAAACTCACGGACGGGCTCACCATCGATCTCGTCGTTGGAGAACGCGTCAACGTCGGCGTCGTAGCGAGTGGCGGTCTCGTACTCGTAGGACTCGTCGTCTGAGGAAACGATGAATCCGCCGGCGATCGTGCCTTTCTTTCGCTCGCGCTCGACAATCGCCTGTGACCAGCGCCACGCGGCGTCTCCGCCCCAAAGCGCCCACGCGATGCGACCGTTGGACGGGAAGTTGTCCTCGCCCGGGTCCCAACCCTTCGCCTTCTTGTCAACCTCATGGCGTGGGAAGTACTTGGCGACGTGGCGAACCTTCCTAAGGCCGATCTGCCCACCGTTGGCGAGAATGCGCGCCGTGTTGAGACCGACGGGAGTTCCGCCGCGGCGATGCTCCTTGCGCCACTCAAGCGCCTTCTTAGCCTCCTCCTGCACACCCTTGGGAATGGTGTACATGCGCCCGGAGGCAACGACAACCTGAACACGAAGATCAGCGAGGGCGCCCGTGGCAAGATCGTAGTAGACTTGATCTACGTTTACATCTGCTTTAGACCAGACCTGTGCGGAGGCCAGAACCGCCAGCTCTCCGATATTCTCAACCATGTTGGTGGAGCGGTCAATAACGACGGCACTGGTGCCATCGGTAAAAAGCAGGTGGTTGGCTGATTGGCCAAAAAGCTTAGTCATCTCGTTAGCACCTCGAGCTTACTTTATATCATCTGTGACGGGGCCACCACCGACCCATGCGCGGCAGGTACGGGCAGACGCGCACTTGAAGTCGAAGGCCTCGCAGTACCCAAGCTCCCCGGCCTCATCGATGAGGTCGAATTCGTCCGCACGCGATTCATCGACGAGACCACCCTTGATGCAGTCCTTCATCTGAGGGCTGATGATGAATACCGCGCAGTTACCGCAGCGCTGCCTCTTTGCCTGCTCAACCGGGACCGACCACTCGTCGGCAAGCTTCTTCCAGTATCCGCGGTTCGCCTCGGCGGGGTTGAATGGCCCGTACATCGCCGTGTCAATTGCATTCTTGCGGTTCTTCAGGTTTAGGGCAATGTCCTTGGTTGCGGGCGGGCACTCAAACGCCGCGGCGGTTACGGCCTTGCGACCGCCAATCTTCATCTTGCGGTCGTTGCTCTCGGCCTCGTCATACTCGGCGATTGCGTCGATGTCAACGTCCACGTTGTAGAAGTCGGGGTCGTCTACCTCGTCAAAGAACTGCTCGGTGACGGGGAACCAGGCCTTGTTGTCGCGGATGTAGGTACTGCCCTTGTCGGCGCTACCGTATACCAGGTACTCGACCTCACCGGTGCCCCGGTTGATGATCGCATACATGTCATCGTCCTCGGCCTTTGCCTCGGGCCACTGCCTCGGCGCCTTGAGTGGATTTTCAGCCATAACCGTCCTAGTCGCTTCCCTTGAGTACAGACCAATCAAAGCCGATGATCCAGTCAGAGTCGGATTCCTCGACGGGTCTTATTCTATACTGTATCCCACCGCTCGAGAACGTTGCAATGCCTTGATCATCAATAAACACGAGCATCGTGTCCTCGTCGAGTCTGTACGACCGCATGATCCCGTCCGTCGCCACCGACACCATCTCGACCCTCTCGTCTCCAAGGTAGTGAACCTCTGTGAAGAGTCGATAGATGAGACGACCTAGGCCGGAGGTTGGGCCCTCAAGAGCCTCAAGTACGGCGTAGCCGCCAATGAGGTTTGTTCTCCTAATCCGGTCCTCTAGGGTGGGGGGCTGGAGTCTTCTCTTGCTTTTACTTTTCTCTGTCATTGTAGTCAACCTTCACGCTATTATATCGCTACACCACGGATGGTGGCACGAACTCCTGAGCGATCCTTTTTCTAATTTTATCGATGAGATCTGTTCTACCTTCTTTTTCAAGATCCATAATCAAACGAAACACGAGCGCCATGACGTCCGCCTCGAATTTGTCTTCGACACGGTTGATCAGATCAATAAGAGATGTAGACCCTGACGTAATAGCGTCATTCTCGAGGTACAGTCTTGCCTGCTTAATGGCTCCTTCGAATCCGCCGCTATACGCGCCAGGCCCCATGACAACTCCAAGAGGCGTGTACCCGTACAAATTCCCGCTCATACCTCTCTCGGCAAGTTGTTTATAGATCTCAATCGCCTCGTCGATGCCGATCTGCCTTGGGGAGGGAGGGATGCCTGGTACGGCGTCATCGTAGTCGACAGACGGCCGGTATTCGTATAGCCTGCCGTCGGGATGAACAATGAGCAGATTTCCGTTGCCTTCCACCCTCGCGTACACCCTCGAACCTATCGGAGCGGTTCTATAGCGAAGACGGCTGCCTGTCGCGAAATCAAGAAACGTATTGTACAAGACTGCGTCATGTGATGCGTAGTTAGATAGTTCGTAGAGCTCAGGCAACTTGATCAAACCGATCTCCTCGATGCTGTTCTCGAAGATGTCATCACTTGGGCCCGAGGGGTCCTTTAGTCTTTTCTCGTAGTATCTGGTGTCGAGTGCGTTGAGCCTGACCTTCCTCGAGGCATTCTGAGAATCCTCGCTCAGCTTGATGAATTCCTCAATTGGCACGCCGTTGATCTCGGTTACGCCTCTTCTTCTGAGCTCCTCAAGTAGATCGTCGCGGATTTCGCTAGACACAACGACACCAACGGCGGCGTCAATGCCGACGCGACCTTTGATCATCGTCTCATACATAAACGGCAGTGTTTCACTGTAGACTCCCATCTGATAGCCGCCCTTTGGCGTCCTCGATCCAAACTGATCTGTGGAGTTTGCGTAGAGGTCTGATCTCTCATAGATATTGGCGGCGTCAAAGATGATCGTCATAGATCCGTACATTGGATCAGCAATCGTCTTAAAGCCTTTTCTTGGAGACAGATAGACGTAGTCCGCGCCACCGCTACTGATGTCTGTCTTGCTTGACATGCCGCTGACTGGTATGCCCTCAAGCGTTCTTGACGTCGTAGACAGCAGCGCACCAAACCCGCCGTGCTCGGGGCCGACCAACGCAGCTACAAGATTCTTAATCATCCAGTCCTGCGCCTCACTCAGGGTGATCTCTTCTCCATACAGAGCCGTGTAGTCGCTTGCTGCGGTCCACCGGTCCGCGGTCATCGTGTGGATGAAGAATCCCGTGTCAGTTCTCTCCATCATATCGAAGACAAAGTCTTCAGGCATGATGTAGCGAACTAAGCCCGAGCTGTCTACGACCACCTTCAAGTCCTCTGGACCGATTCCGTACCTGCTCTTGATCTGCCCAAGAAGATCGTCTCGCCTATCCTGCTCGATGACGTTGTTTGCTGGGTCATTTATGCCAACAAGTAGACTGATGAGGCGATTCTCGATGAACACCCGCATGTCCTGCTCCTCGGCCGGTCGCGGAGACCGCACTCCCGCCTTCTCAAGAAGCCGAGCGATCACCTCCGGCGCATCGGCGCCGTCTACCTTGTCTATCGGAACGTCAATAGTGACCATGTTGTGGTATGCATTTGGGCCAGGCAGCCTTGCCTCTGACTGCGAGGCGATCGAGGTGAGACTTGGGTCTGTCGTCGATCTTACGAGAGTAATGTCGGCATCGGTGTCATCGTCTAGGTAGCTGTATACAGCGGTAGCTGCGCCTCCGCCCGTCGAAAAGCTCGCAAAGAACCTCTCGCTGATGACGATGTTTCCTTCGTCGTCGACAGAGGTGGTCGGTGCAAGATATCTGTCCCTAACTTCCCACTCGGCGTCGTCAGACGCCGCGATCGCGAGATCACTTCCTGCCCACGGAGTCAGCTTGAAGCGAAGACGAAGCATTCTTTCGCCGCTCGGCGTCACGATCGTCATCGCGCGAACCTCAAGGTCCTCGATGTCGCCGGCGTCGATGGCGGACGCCAGCACCGGCATCTTGTCGCCGTCCTTATTGATGACGCGATCGACGACGTCCATGAGAGATGGAACGTCCGTTGATCCGCCAAACGGCTTTGAGCTTAGGCTCTTTGTTGTCTCGGGCTCAAACCTGGGTCTACCCGTTGGCTCGATTACGACGGGCTTATCGTCGACTACATCTACAGTTGAGTCAGAGTCCTTCTTGTTGTCCTGGCCAACAACCGCGATTCGGACGCGCTTCACGACGCCGTTGGAGTCCGTAACCTTGCTGACAACCCTGAACGTCGTGCCGCGGTCAAGAAGAATCTCATGCTCACTTGTGAGGCTGCTCAGTGAGCCAAGAGTCTGGTTGACACTGACTCCGCGCGTGCCCGCCGGCACCGCGATCTCAAGAACAAGTCCAAACTTGTCGTCATCGTCTCCGTACCTAGAGAACTGCTCGCCGGTGCTTGGGCTCAGACTTGTTGAGGAGTATCCTAGATCGTGAAACACCGCTCCAACAGGGTAGTCGGCGATTTCTCGGGCGTAGTCGCTATGAATGCCACGATGAAGAACAAGATCAACCGGCGTGGTTGGCGCCGCCTCAAAGAGCCTGTCGAGATCTGCGACAAGATCATCAGCCTTCTCTCTAAGATTCGCAAGCTCGTCGGGAGTCTCGACGTAGTGAATGTCGGTTATATCGCCGCCGCGAAGATGCGTGTTGATGCCCATGTAGTCCGTGTCGGTGTAGTTCTCGAGCGCGGTATAGCTCTCCGCTAGCGGAAGATCATCAAAGTCAATGTCAGGATCGCCCCTATCAACACCGAATTCAGCCTCGTCATACGCAGATGCAAACTTATCCTGCGCGGCTCCAGCGGTACTTAGGGGCGCGATTTGGAGGAACGGATCGTCGCCGGCGTCAACGGAGTCGGTCGCCTCGTCGTCGTCGCTTGTTGCCGCAAGAAATATGGACGCTGCAGATCGCGCAAAGTCGGGGTGGAGCACCCCTTGCTCGCGCATGAGATTGATCTCGTCCGCAGTGAACCACCCGTACTGTGTGTTCTCGCCGTCCGCCTTCTCAAGGTCAATATTTGGCGATAGAAGAGATGGGTCGGCCTTGAAGATCTGCGTGGTGTATGCCCAACCAGTTGATGGCTCAAACACGTGAGTGCCAATGAGGTCGAGGCCCTCGATCATCGCGCCCATCTCCTCAAGGAACTCCTCGCGAGCGGTGATGCCCGTCGTGTCCTTTGAGTTCAGCCTGTCCTTGTGCGCTCCACCTGGGTACGCCCACTTGCCGCCGCCGCCGGAGATTCCTGGCGCGCGCCTGGCAAGAAGATACGTATGTGAGCCCGTGTACTGGTTTATTTCTGCGCTGCGGATGAGCGCGCCGGCGGCGCCGTACCTGCCCCAGTATCGTTTTCCATCAATGGCGAAGTAGTATCCCTCGCCGTCGTCTGGGTCAGCCGTTCCGCCGTTGACCGGAGCAAAGAACGGAAGCATCGGCGGAGTCAGCACCCCGGCGCGGAGATCGTAGACGTCGCTCACCGAGATGTTGTCCGCGCTGTAGACACCGTCTTCATCCTGTGAGATCTTGTAGCCTCGCCATGTTCCGCCGCCGTCGCCGCCGTCGCCATCCGGCGCTACCTCTTCGACGTCTGGCTGCGGAGCTGGTGTCTCATCGGTAGTAGGTGCCTCGGTCTTGCGCCTCTGGCCGACCACGGCAACGCGCATGCGTGCAACGCCGCCATCCGGGTACTCAACCTTGCTGACGACCCTAAACGTTGTGCCGCGGTCGATAAGAATCTCTTTTTCTTCAAGATTGGAGTCGGCAAGTCTCTCCATGTCAAGAGCATGGCTCCCTGCTGGAAGAACAATCTCGACGATTAGTCCCCTGGAGACGGCTTCGAACGAGTACTCGCCCTCGACAAAGGGCAGCGTGGCTGACGCGTCCGTTGACGTCGACGTAAACGCGTGCTCAACGAAAAGATCGCCGACCTCGGCGTCCTCGAGCATGTCAATATACTCGCTATCTTTTGTTCCGTGAACTCCACGGTACAGAATAACGTCCTGGGTCGTCGTTGGGTGTAGATCATAGTAGCGATCCATGACCGCAACTTCATCTTTTGAATTCTTCGGTACACCATCGTGGCGACGAAGATCGCTGTTGATCTGTTGGTATCCATCCTCCACGTATTCCTGGAGAACATCTGGGAGACCGTACTCCTCCTCAAGCACGGGAATCTCGTCGAAGAGGCTAGGGCCGTAGCTCTCGCGCATCTCAAGAAGCATCTTCTCTACCTCATCTGCGCCGGAGACTGGCGCAGTCTGAAGATCGGGATCGACGTCGCTAAGCGTTGACTCGTCGATGCCCGGCTGCGGAGAGAACGGGTCGGTCTCGTCGGAGAAGTTTAGCTCGCTGCCCTTCCACATTCCATGTGAGGCAAGTCTTGCGATGGCGTTCGGGGACATGTCCGATAGCTGAGATGCAGTGGGAGCAAATGCCTTGTTCGTTTCATCGATCACCTGCTCGTTGGCGTACGAGCCGTGGTCAGCATGGAGGCTGCTCTCTACTCCAAGCTCCATGGCCAACTTGGCTGCGAGCGCGTCGGCACCCTGCGTTGGAGAGTACTGCTCGCCACCCTCGAACACAAGAGCGTTGCGATTTGCCGTCTCGTCGATCTGCTCTCCGAAGCGAGAGATCGCGGTCTCTCGATCTACGCCCATGAGGTTCATCCAGTATGCTATCGCTTTCTCACGATCTCCTGGGTTGACTCCGCCCAACTCCTTGAGCGCATCGGAGTACATCCTGTCAACCTCGTCCTGCGACGTGCCTGGCTCGATCTTCAGGACGCGCACGGAATCCTTGGGAAGCACAAGAGGCTGACCGGGAGCCGGCGACATAAAGGTGTCAACGACAAGAAGGTTGTCTAGCGAGTCTGGGTTTCTGTCGATCGTCGGCTGCAACCCGGAGACGATGATCCACCTCGGCTTGTCCTCGTGACCCGTTCTAAGCATATGCCCGGCGACAACGTGGTTAAGCGCAAAGTGAATCGTGCCTCGCCCGTAGGCGTACCGGCCAATCTCGTCCTCCTGTATCCAGTCTCCGCTTGGGCGCAGAAGCACGTTGCCCTCGTCGTCGTACTCCGGCTCAAACGAAGTCTCGTGAGTAAGCATCAGCTGCTCGGTTGTTACTTCCGCGAGACGCCCGTCGGTGATCTGCTTGTTGCCTGACTCCTCAAGAAACTCTTGTTTTTCTCTCCGGCTTTGGGCCTTTCTTTCGTCTGCAGATTCACGTCCGAGTGAGGCAAGCCTCTCGAACTCTGCCATGGCGTCGCCATCTCCGCGCGAGCCGGCATAGAGAAGCGCTGATACGTACGGCGCGACCTGCTGCGGTCCGCCGAATGACTCGTCCCTGTACGCGTCCTCCATGAGATGCGCGACGGCATCGGCAAACTTGATTGCCGTTTCCTTGCCTTCCTCGCTGTCGTAGTCGAGTCCGGCAATAACGTATGGGTTGATTGGCAGCAGGTCAACGTCGTCGTCCAGTTCAAAGTCAAGATCTACGACGTCCTCTGGGTCGTCTCTTCTCCAGCTTTGTCCGTAGCCGACGTTGCTTCGTTCCTTGTCCGGTACGCCGAATGCGATTCTTCTCTCGTTGCCGATCCGCCAGACGTCGACGGAGATGTTTGCATCGCCAATTCTGACGGATCTTTTCTCGTCGGGCTCCATCTTGAGCTCGCCGTTAGTAAGAATCTTCTCCGCCTTCTTCACCTTTGCAAGTGGAGCAAGCGCCGATGAACGCAGTTCTTCGTCTATAACTTCAGGGGTTGGAGTCGCCCCCGAAGGGGCGTCACCTTTTGGGACTTGTAACTCGTCCAGTAACTCAATGACTCTTTCGACGTCCCTGGGTTTGATGGCTCCACTCGAGATGTATGCGCCGATTAGCTCGGAGATGACCTCGTCGCGCGGCCCGGGGAAGTCGCCCGCCTGGTCGAGGATCTCCTTGGCGACCTTCTCAAGCGGGTCCTTTTTCTTGGACTTGCTTTCCTTCGCCTTTTCCTCGACGTTCTCTCGAAGCGCCTCGGTTGTTCCAGCCTCGGGTTCGCCGGCCTCGCCTCCGCCTCCGGAGTCCGGAGCCTCGGGCTCCTTCACTCCGACCGGGCCCTCGCCGTCGTCATCGCCCTTCTTCTTGGCTGCCGCTTTTGCCGCCGCCTTCTTCGCCTTCTTCTCGGCGGCGTCGGCTGCGTCGATCTCGGCGCGCTCCTCCGGAGTTACAAGCTCTTCCCAGTTCGCCGGGCGCTTGCCCATCGGAATGTTCGGGTTGTAGATCCAGAGCCTCTGATCGTCGTCGTCCTTGACGACGGTCAGAGTGCGTGTGCCCTTTGAGAGATACTCGTTTGGTTCGTGATCGTCTCTCCGAACGAAGACGTTGTGCCAACCGTTCTTGCTGTAGCGAAGCACCGTACCGATGAAGCCCCACTTGTCGCGAACTCGCATACCGGGAACGATGAACTCGCCGTCACGGCTCCAGCCGCGCTCGGTGAGCTCCGGCGGTGGCAGCGCGTCGCCGATCGGTCGGTTGTACCGCTGCTCGTTGAGAGTGACTCTAACCTCGTTGATGTAATCGCTAAGAACGTCCGCGTCAACGGCGTCCTCGCCGGTGCCGGAGATCTTTGGCATGTCGTCAAGAATGGCGGTAAGACGCTCGACAGCCTCGACGTCGTCAATCTCGCCAGACTCGTATGCGCGGCGGACCTCGTTGAAGTCGTCGATGACCTTCTCGATCGCCTTGCGAACGGACGGCTTCTTGAAGTTTGTCGTCTCGGGGTCGATGATGCTTTCGGCAAACTCGCTTGCCTCCTCGAAGCGCTTCTGAACGTCGAAGGTCTTCTGCTCGGCGCTGACTCCTTCACCGGGAGTAAACTCGGTGCGATCAACTCCGTCTGCCTCGGGAGTCTCGTCGGGGATGCTCGATGTCGATGGTGCGTCCTCGGAGTCCACCTCTCCGCTCGTGACGGCCTCCGGGTCGCTAAGCTCGCCTGGCTTGACCGTCGCCGCGTCGATGAGGTCGTCAAGCGACGGAACGAGACAGTCGTCGTCACCAACCGCCGCGACAAGTCCGGACGCGTTGACTCCGCCGCCACCGCAGTTCCACGCCGCTGCAATCGCCTTGTCCATCTCGTAGCGTGCAACCTCGTCGCGATGACGCTCGAGGGCGGCGTCGTACTCCGCCTTCTTCTCATCGTAGCGATCGCGCTGCCCCTTGAGCGAGTCTAGTCGAGTGTCGGCGTCAGGCTTGCTGGGCGCGTCATCGAGCAGCGATGCGAGCAGGCCGCCCGTACCCTCGGCGTCCGCGTCGGCGGTGTGCCAGTTCTCAAGGTCGATTCCGTAGTGCTCAAGAAGCTGCGGCAGCCTGTGGCCCGCGGGGCCATCGGGGTTGCTAGCGGAGCGGCGCTCAAGAAGCGTGCGGGCAAGAACGAGCGTGTCGATGTAGCCGCCCGGCTCGTAATCAATGCTTGCATCGGCAAGAGCTCTTTCGAAGACGCCGCGATCGAACGGCATGTTGTGCGCTGCAAGAATCGCGTCAGGTCCAGCCCACTCGAGGAAAGCCGCGTGCGCCTCGCCCATGCCGGTCTGCTGCGCGAGGTACTCGTCGCTCAGCGAGTCGCCGTCGGCATCCTTGAGGTTTGCGCGCGACCACTCGCCGAGTGCCTCCCGAGGATCCATGAAGATGTTGAATCGGTCGACGACCTCGCCGTTGAGCATGCGCACGGCGCCGAGCTGAACGGGCTTGTTCGTGTTGCCGGGATCAAAGCCCGTTGTCTCATAGTCAAAGACAACGATCTCGCGGGCCGCGATGGCTCGCTTGATCTCGGCCCAGTCCTTGGCGCCGGCGACAACGTCGGCGATGCGGCCCTGGAACGCCGGCTCGTCTGGCCTGCGCGGCGCCTTGGGACGATGCAGCGCCGGAGCGTCGCCCTTGGGCGGAGTTACTCCGCCGCGGCGAGCGTCGATGACGGTATTCTCGTTCCACTCCTTGCGCTGCGACTCGTGCCCGGGGAAGTATCCCTGAACGCTGACCTTGCCCTTGGGAGTCGCCTCGTCGCGGAACACGGACTCAATCACGAACGAGTCGCCGAGGGTCACGTCGCCAGGCTTGAGGTCCTGGGCGGCGTATCCGGTCTCGATGAGCTCCGGCTCATCAAGCTCCGTCGTGTCCTCGACGCCGAAGCGCTCGAGCAGGTAGCGCCTGCGGTTCTTCAGGCGCTCCTTGAGAAGAGCGGCGTCGTCTGGGTTGGTCACGATGTTGTCGACGAGCTCGTCAATCTGGCTCGGGCTGATGTTGAGAAGAAGCTTCACGCTCTCGCGGACGTCGTCGTCGGTCATCGATCCAAAGACCGAGCCGCTATACCAGTTGACGTCCTCGTCGCGCATCGAGTCAATCTCAAGCACCTCGTCGCCAAACGAGTCCTTGGGACGACCCTGAGCTCGCCACATGAGCGCGCCGCCCGGATCGACGCGAACGGGATCGCCGTTTGCATCGGTGACGATGTTGTCGTATCCGGTGCCTGTTACGTCGTAGTTGGCGAGCCACGCGTCGATCGCAAAGTATTTGCGGATCTTGTCAAGGTACGCCTCGTCGCCGCGCATCACCCGCTCTTCAAAGTCTGCGGTGTCTGCGTCGGGAATAAGAATGGAGACGATGCGGTCCTTGCCATCGTCGGTGCCAGGGCGCACCTTCGCCGCGGGAACGCCAAGCGCCTCGTAGAGCACCGACGCGAGAACCTCGTTGTCGAGGTGCGAGCGGGACTTGGGCGTCTTGACGTAGTATCCGCTGCCGTCGGGCGCCTGGTAGAAGCCGCCGGGATTGGATCCGGCCTGGCCACCGGTCTTTGTCCAGCCCGTGGTGTCGATTGTCTCAAGCTGAATCGGGGGAAGCTCTGGGCCGGCGTCAACGTCAACGTCGGCAGGCTCCTCACGGCGCTCTGGCTTGCGAAGCTCGACGATGATCTCGTCCGCGTAGCCAAGACCCGAGGGCTGGCGGCGAACCGACGCCACCTCGAGCTGGCCGAACGACAGATTCTCGTTTTCTCCGGTGAACCAAGAGACCGGCGTCACGTCAACGGAGTTGATCGTGCCGGGCGGCGCGACGAAGACAACGCGATGGTGACGTGGATCGTCAGGCGCAAATGTCATCGCATCGACGGCTCGGCCGCCGGTGCTGTCCGTCGTCGAGAACGGCCTCGGGTCGAAGCTGATGATCGAGCCCTCCGTGGTGTAGAGGTTGAACAACTCCGTGTCGTCAGGCGACACCGGAACGACGCGGTATAGCGGCTGCGTGTTTGTTCGCGACATCTGCTTGATCAACCTCATGAACGCACCGGCGGCTCCAGTGTCGTCTAGGCCGCGCTCTCCGCCGGCGATCAAGCCACGGTTGCGCACGAAATCGCTGAAGTCGCCGTACTCGTCGAGGAACTCCTCGTAGGTTTCTCCCGGGGAGCCCTCGGTCCCGCGTGCTGAGTGGTATTTTACGAGAGCGTTGAATAGCCTTCCGCGGAAGCCGTTGGGATCGCTGTAGTCGTAGCGGTCGGACGAGCCCCCGTCAAGTGAGAGAAGCATTCCCCAAAGACCGGCAAACGCCTCGCGTTCCTCGGCGTCGTCGCTGTAGGCAAGAGGTAGGTACCCGTCAAGAACCAAGTCAAGGCTTTCGCCAAACTCAAAGACGTCGTCATCAAAGGCGCGGTTGAGCTCGTCGGCGAGGCTAACCATCGTCGGGTTCGTCTCCTGGTACCCGTCGATCTGCTCGAACACGCGGCGCATGCGGTCGGAAAGACCCTTGCCCCTGCGCCACTGATCGCTCTCGTCTGTCGAGTCACCCTTTGGCACCTTTGTCGACGGCAAGAGTTGATCGTCAGCCTGGTCAAGAAGTCGCATGTCAGCGGCACGGGAGTCGTAGCGCCTGGTGTTTTCTGTGCCACCAAGACCGGAGTCATAGATCACCGCAAGAATCCGCTCCGGATCCTCGCCAAGCATACGGAGAGCGTCGTAGAGCGCCTCGGCTGGAACGGCCTCGTCGCCCTCCTCAAACTCCACCATTCCGTAGCCGGTTGCCTCGTCTCCTCTCCTAGGGAGAACGGCATCGGCCAGTGCAAGCGTCAGCTCCTCACGGGTGTACTTAGACAGACCCAAAGGATCGTCTGTGTAGTCCGGGCTGACCTCGTCCGTGCGCCCCTTGGGCAGGTAGTTGTCAAAGATGTTGAGCTTGTATCCACCGTCAGGTGTCTCAAAGAGGTAGTCATACTCCTTGATCTCGGCCTCGTCCATCTTGCGCGGGCCGGGGCCGCCGGGGCCGCCTGCGGGTGGCTCGCCGGGGGCGCCGGGGCCCATCCTTCGAAGCTCGTCCTCGGCGCTCAGCTTTGCGTCGCGCTCTGACGCGTACCGATTTGACGAGATGCGCTCGACGGGCTCACCGGTGACCTTATCGGTCGAGTGCTGAATGTGGAAGAAGTTACCGTCCTCGTCTTGATCTACGGTGTAGTAGACTCCCTCGCCGGTTAGCCTGAGCGTTCCGTCTGCGTCGGGTCGCCAATCGCCGAAGCGGCCGGCTACGGAGTCCGGCGGGCTCTTAGGCCTATAGCCGTAGGTTCCATAATCTCCAACGGGGCCCGTGTAGATCCACTTATCCTCACCGGGCAGGTCACCCTCCGGATTTAGCTCCCAGTTGGCCGGATCATTGATCGCCTCCATCGCACGCTCAAAATCGGCAAGAACGCGGCGGGCGACGCTGTCGTCGTCGTCGATCTGCTCGTTGAGTGGCTTGAGGCCTTCCTCGCGAAGATCCTGGATTAGCTGATCGCGCTCGGGGTAGAAGCCCTCCCAGACGAGGTAGTCAGCTAGGCCGCCGGAGCCGCGGCTAAAGAACTCGGTCTCGGCCTGCTCGAATTGCTCGGCGGTCGTAGGTATGTAGGGCACGCTGGTGCGAGAAGCAAGACGCTCGTTGTCCATCTCACGGAGCTGATCAAACACGCGGTCGGATGGGTCGACGTCGTATGTCGGGTCTCCAACGCGCTTCATACCCTCGCGACGAAGAGCCTCGATCGTTGGGTGACCGTCCTCGTAGATTCCCTCGTCAACGAGGAAGTCAGCAAGTCCGACGTCGCCTCTGCTGTCGTATGCGCGCTTGCCGCGCTCCGTAAGCGTCAGATCGACGATGTTTGCGAGGTCGGGGTTAGACTCAATCTCGTCGATCTTCGACGTGCGGAAGTGGTTCTCAGCCCAGCGCTTTGCCTCATCGGCAGATTCAAAGGAGTCACGGTGGTACTCGCCTACGCCTTGCCAGCCGTCCTCGGTGCCTTCGTATCGCTCAACGTAGTACTTTCCATCATCATCCTTGACAACGGCGTAGAGGCGATTACCCCTAGGCTGGAACATCTCCGTGTCCGGGTCCGCCGGCCGAGTGGTCCAGTACTCGACGGGCGCTCCGGCATTGTAGCCGTCGATGAGCTCACGCGCTGGCTTGCCGGAGTTCTCGGGGCGGCGGACATATGACGCGAATCCAGGGTCGTTGGAGATCATCTCGCGGAATGTCGCGTTCGTCTCACGAACGTTGTCGGCTACGCCCTCCGCGGGCGCGCCGATCTTCGGCGGACTGTTGTCAAGATCACGCAGGTAGTCAAACGCATTCTGAACAGCGGTTGCCTCATCGACGTCACCGTCGCGACGGTCGGTGGTCAAGTCACGGGCAATCTTGCTGTCGCTCTCGACGCCGAGGCCATCAACGAGGTAGCTGTAGAGTGCGCGGTTATCGCCAATGTCATAGAGGCTGCGTCCGCGATCCTCAAGCTCGCCGGGGACAACATACGACGAGAGGTCAAACTCCTCAAGCGGAAGACCAGGGGCGGGTGCCTCGGTTCCAAGAGGGTCGATCTTGCTGAGAGTGAAGTTCTTCTTGTCGCCGTTCTGGTCGATGGCCTCAAGGTTGCGGTTGCCGTTCTTGGGGTTTGTCCAGATGCGAAGTGGCTGAACCTCGCGGTCCTTGCCGTTGTAGCTGAAGCGGACCTTGCTGCCGTTTGCAACCGCGTCGGCGACCTGCGAGATGATGTCACCTCGTGGGTCGATATCAACGGAACCCGCGACCTCGGGAGCTACGTCTTCAGGCTCCGGCTCAAGTGGCTCGATCTTGTTGATCGTGAATGTGCGATCTCCCTGATCAAGGGCGCTGAAGCCCTTGATGTTGACGTTGCCGTTCTTCTCATTGACGGTGACCGACTCAGGGCGAACGACGCGCTCCTTGCCGCCGTAGTTGAACGTGATGAGCTCGCCATTGGCGATGGCCTTTTCGGCAATCTCCTGAATCTGCTCAGGAGTCATGCCCTCCTCGACGCGGTTCGTCTTCATGCTCCTAGGCGCCTCGGGCGCTGCTGGCGTTTCTGCCGGTGGAGCGCTCTCGATGTCAAGACCAAGACGAGATGCCGCATCAGACGGGACGTTGGGATCGATCCCAAGCTTCTCAAGAACCTGGCGCTTCTCGTCATCTGTAAGATTCGCCGCCTTGAGCGTATCCCTGAAGCGCTCGACGCTAGCGCGGCCGGACGACCACGCTCCGTAGTCGTCGGAGTAGTCGTAGTAGAAGTCAGCGCTCCGAAGCTTGGCGGCAACCTCATCGACGGCGAAGTCGCGGTCGTTCTCAAACGTGCGCGCCTCGACCTCGCTGGCCCTAGCCTCAGCCTCGGCTGCCGCTGCCTTCTCTGCCATGCGCGGCCTGACGTCCTTGTCGAGGATTCCGTTCACGATGGAGAGATCGTCAGGGTCCTGGTACAGCTGCGCCTCTCCGAATGCGTCGGCAAGCTCGGAGAGCTGCTCCTCACTTAGGTCAGCGTCAACGATGCGGTCAACAACCTCTTCGACAGACGGGTACTTAATCCTGGTGTCTGGGCGACCCACCGCGCCGAAGAGTTCTCTGCCAAGGGTGCTGGGGAGGTTGATGGGGTCAGCCGGGTCGCCTTCAGCGTTGAACACCGGCCTAGGGCGCTGCTCGTAGCCTTCAAACGCCCTGTCGATGTCGTTGTACCCAAGATTGACGGACCTGCGGTCGCCGTTGCTGTCGATGATCGTGCCGGTGATCCTCTGCGGACTGACGTCTGTGGGTTCAAAGAGAACGTTTTCTCCGTCAACACTGAACCTGGCTAGGTCGCCGTCATTCTTAATCTTCTTGAACTGATCACTAAGCGGCTCGTTGAAGTCTACGTCGACCGTGGCCTTGTCCTCGCCCTGCGCGATGACGTCTTCGATGATCGGCTCGAGCGCCTGCTCCCACGAGTCGTACGGACCGCCAAGCACTTCTTTGGCCTCGGAGCCATTGTTCGATCCGCGATACGCGCTGAATCGGTGCTCACCCGTCTCCGGGTCGACGAACTCGACGACGGAGTGCTTACCGTCTGGAGAGACGTATTCTGCGTAGGTGCTGTACGGTTGGAAAACATTGGAGTCTTGAACAAAGGCAGCCTCGCCATACTTTGTCCAACCCTCTGGTCCCTTGTTCTTAGGAAGAAGAGTCTTGGGGTCCTTTGCCGCTCGCGCGCGGTCGGCGGCAACAACCTCGAGTGCCTCGTCGAAGCTTTCGAGATTGCGACCAAGTGTGTGCTCTCTATCTGCTCCGCGCACGGAGACGCCGAACACCGGCGGGTCGCTCGTCAGCACCTCTTCGATGCTATACGCAGACTCGTCGGGGTTGGACGAGCGATGCGTCCGCTGAAGCACCACTCCATCGCCGCGGGTCACCGACGGGACGGACGACCAGTCGTCGGGGTTGCTTTCCTGCGCTGCAGCCTCTTCATCGGTCGGAGTGCGGAGGTCGCGCTGCGTATCGCGATAGGAGTCAGCAGTCGCGCGCGCTGCCTCCCTGCGCGATTGGCGCGTCGGTGCCGGAGCGGGTCGGCTTACGTCAACCCTTTCGTCTACCTCAAGACCCTCGGCCTCCTTGAGAGACGCGCGGTACGCGTCTTGGTCACCGAGAGCCGCGCGCTGAACGTCTGCCCATCCCCTGGCTGTCGCTACCTTTTCGCCAACCGAGTTGTCGGCAGGGTTTGCGCGGTGAAGCGACAGCTCGCCGTTCGGCTCCTCGATCACGTAGTAGCCGTCGTCAGATCTCCACATTCCCGGCCCGTCTGTGATGGGTCGAGCCCTAAACCAACCCTCCGGCTCTCCTGCCTTCTTTCTCGCGAGGTCATCCTGGTTCAGCGCGGCTCGGCGGCGAGCGCCGAACACGCCTGTTCGGGGAAGATTCGCCACGGCCTTGTCGCTAAGAACGGCGCGAATCGCGTCTCCGGAGCTCGAAGGTACGACGTAGATTCCGTCTGGAAGATCGCGGTCGCCCTTAACCTCTACCTGAATGCCGTCCCCCTGTGCGCCGCCGGACGTTCCGACGACGCGGCCGCTGACGGTTCTAAACAACCCGCTAAGGGTCTTCATCGGGAACGAGAAGCCGCCGCCCATGTACGCGAATCGACCCTTGCGGTCGCGGCGCTGAAGCTGAGCCCTCGCCCTACGCGCGGCCTCGGAGTTTCCGCCAAGGCCAAAGCCACCGACGGCGACAATCGGGTCAACCGACGCGGTCAGCGGTACAAGCCCCGCATCGAGAGCCGCAAGTCGCGCGAACGCGTGGCGACGCTCAATCGACCCAGGCATCGCCGCGTGAGCGGCGGCAACGAGCGGGCGCACCTCATCGGCGACGCGCTCATCGGCGGCGATCCACCTGGCGCGCGCGTCACGAAGAGCAGCGGCGGTCATTGCGTGCGGGCGGGTTGACGCGGGGTGGCCAACCGTAAGTAGATCGGAGTTCTGTGCCGACGCCGTCGTGACCTTGTTCCTCGACGCAAGCGTGATGTGAGCCGATACGGCGCGAAGAGCCGAGAACACTCGGGCATCGGGATCGCTATGGCGCGTCTTGCGTAGGTCGCGGTTGGCGACCTCGATCGCGACGGCGACAGGGACCTTGCGCTCAGGGAGCAGGTAGACGTTCGAGCGCTCAAGCAGCCCAAGAATCTCTGCGCGAAGCTTCGCGGAGTGATTACGCGTGAACTGCTTTCTGATGTTCTTCTTCTTCACGGCTTAGTTGCTCTTCCTATGCGGCAGCAAATCTGCATCTTGACTACTGTATACCGATGTCGCGAGCTCAAGAGCTCGACTAAATGGATCCTCACGAGCGTCTACGGCGCGCAGCCACGCGGCCTTCAGCGCAGGAACGACCTCGTAGCCAAGACCGGAGTACTCGGCCATCGCAACGATCGCGTGCTCGGGCGACTCGTACTCAGACTCGTCGAGAATCTCGACCTCAAGTTCGAGATTCGCGGCGGCAGACGCGGAGGCGGTGACTCCAGACTTGCCGCGAGACGACCTGGGATGAGCAGCGGGTAGCAGGTCGTTGTCCTGCTTGTAGTTCGGGTTGGCCGGGCGGCCGCTGCGGAGGAGGCGCAGGTACGCGTTGACGCGCGCCATCGCCCACTGGTCACGGGTCTTGCCCGGGCGATGCGAGCTTGAGTACGCACCGGCGCCGCGGCGATACACCGCCTTGAGCATCGCGAGCGTCGCCTTGCGCCCTGCCGGAGCCTTTTCGTTGTGCTCCTTGACCTTGTTCTTGAGGGCAGTCTCGGTCTTCTCGGAGAAGACGATCTTCTTTCCTCCGGCGGCCGAGCCTGGCTTGTTTCTCTTTGAACCGTAGATGCGGTCCTTCTTGGGTGCGCGACGCGACGCGGCTGCTACGAGCATCATAAGTCCATCCCTGCAACCGCAGTTGCATGTCTCGGGGCAGTTGCATCTATCAAACGAGCACCTACACCCGCCGGCGCACATCGGGCACGATACCGCCTCGATGATCTTGTTGTATTGCGAGACGATGCCGTCAGGGATCAGCGCGAAACGGCAGGCGCCCATTGGTTCTACCTCGTCAACGATGATCTTGCACGTGCTGCCTCCCGCGTACAGGATGCAGTTCGCGCAGTTGACGCCCTTGTGGGCGTTTTCATTCTTGCTTGCCGGCGTGTATCCGGCCCAGACTCCTGTGTCGTCTGAGTTGAACTTGCCGTATTTCTGGGTGATCTCAATGAGCGCCGCGCCAAGCTCGCGCTCCTCGGGGACGAGCACGGCGGCGATGAGGCCTTCAACCGCCTGCCGCGCCTGGGAGTGTTGCGTATCGCTCATTGCGTGCCTACCTAGGTGACTCAGACGACGCCGGTGTTGAACAGGTATGACCGGAGCTGCCAGTCCCACTTCTTGTGCATGCCGTCACGTGACGCCATGAAGTCGGCGATTCCCTGCTCGTCAGCGGCGTCGGCGGCCTTGAAGCAGTCGTTGATACTCTGAATCATCACCGTGTTTGCCTGAAGAAGATCGATGAGCATGGCCTTGGCGTCGCAGCCGCAGTCCATGTCCTCGATCGACGTGAGGCGCGCGAACTCAACGAGACGATGAGGCGCGTTGAAGCCAAGCTTCAGCATGTTCTCGGCAGTTTCGTCAATCATGCCGTAGACGTCCTCGTAGATCGTCCCAAAGAAGTCGTGAAACTGCGAGAAGAGCATTCCCTTGACGTTCCAGTGATGACCCTGCGCCTTAAAGCTGAGGTTGACGGCGTTGGCAAGAACCTCGGCAAGAGCCTCGGCAACCTCGCGCTTTGCGCCCTCCTTTAGGTCGATCATATATTCCATGCCCATGACTACTTACTCCTGTGGTGGCGTCACTGGTGGCGTCGTTGGTTCGATCAGGTTCGGAGGAGCCGTGGGCTCCGCGAGCGGTGGTGCGACTGTTGGTTCCGCCAACTCTGGCGGTGCCTCGGATGATTGTACATCGCCGGCAGGAGCCCCACTCGGGGGCACTCCCTGAAGCATCTGCGCAATCTCGGGCGGAACCGGTGCGACGCTGTTCGCCTGCTGCGCGGCGCGCGTTGCGGCGATGATGTCCGGCGCAATCGCGCCAATGACCGCCTCGGTGAGCTCGGGCGTGATCGCGCCCTTTTCGATGACCATACGAAGCGCAACCTCGTCCGGCGACGGCGCGTCGGCCTCGCTGAATCCGTGCAGGCGGCGCCAGGTTCCGTAGCTGATCGCGCCCTTTTCAAAGCCGGCGTCGGCGTCCGACGCGCGGTCGTTGCGGGTCGCAACCTGGCTTGGGTCGTACCAAACGACGATGCGGTTGACGTCGCTCTCCGGGAATCCCGCGGCCTTGAGGTACGGGCGGAGGTAGACGATTGTCAGCGCGTCGGCGATGAGCAGCATCAGCGGCTCGATGTGCGACTTGTAGAGCGACTCGTCAATCTGCATCGCGTTGGAGTACTTGACGTTCGCAAGTCCGGTGACGATATCCTTCGGAACGTCGAGTCCCTGGAGGATGCGCTCGAGGACGCGATCCGAGCGCTCGGCGAGCGAGGGGTCGAAGCTGCGCTCAAACTTGAACTGCTTGATCTTGTCGCCAAGCTCGGCAGGACCGCGAATGATCAGCGGAACAACCGCGGATGCCGAGTCCTCGTCGCGGATCGGCGTGGTCATCGCGTCGATGAGCTGATCCTCGAACTCGTCGGCGCTCTCCTCGGGAGTAAGCCCCGGCTCGAGATCGTTCGCCTCGTCGTAGGGATAGTCCGGATCCGGAGACGCGGCGACGCTAAGACCATCGGGCAGGTATAGGGCTCCGGCGTTGAGGCGCGACCGCGCCGTGGCGCGGAACGTCCTATTGAGGAGCAGAAGCTCGGCGCAGAGGTCGAGCAGACCGCGCAGCGAGGAATCCGCCTCGTCGGAGAAGCGAGGGTGCGCGCGCCAGATGCGGCCAACGAATGCTCCTCCAGGAAGCGGAATCAACCCGCGCTGGTTGCCGCTGGATCCGGAGTTGCCACCGGGTAGGAAGTCACGGCGCGGTGCGATTGCGTAGTTGTTCTTGGCGTCGATCTGAACCTCGTCAACCGAGCGAATGTCCCAGGACTCAGGAAGACCCGTGCCCTTGCGCTCCGGCATCTGAACGAGGTAGCACTCTCCGGTAACGGAGAGGTTGAGGGCCGCGTCGCGAAGAAGACCGGCCTGGCCGCCATACGCCGAGTCAAGTCGCGAGAGGGCGCGCTCGGCTGCGCCAGACAGCGCCTGGTCAATCGTTGAGGACGCGCGAACGGAGACCGGCGTCTCGGCCGGGTTGTCAACGAC
>Ga0315900_10002633_pt1 | contig 27089 bp, 21 predicted proteins | sample LakEriMetagenome_FD_203521 | JGI IMG/M metagenome (GOLD analysis project Ga0315900, IMG submission 203521) | Freshwater fungal communities from buoy surface, Lake Erie, Ohio, United States - Buoy 12 MA114 | ecosystem: Environmental > Aquatic > Freshwater > Lake > Lake biofilm | place: USA: Lake...
AGTGATGAAAGGACAGAATCCTGATGTTAAAACTGTCTTTGTTCTTCCTACAGGAGATGTTGTTGTGGGTGATTCAAGCCTATCTAGTGCTGCTGCCCAGGCTAAATATGATTTCATGAATGACATCATAGGCACAATAAGAGATGGTAAGAACCCATATGTAAGTTATAACACCACTGAAAAAACGTTTAACGCTACAACAAACATAAATAAGGTTAATTTAGATCCTTCTAAATTAGAAACCTATGTACAGTTTCTTGATAAGATAGGAATACCTTTTGACATTAAGAAAGTTAAAAGACTGAAAGACAGTCAAAAGAGTTTATTCATAGATGCTGTTAACGGTATTAAGAAAAGTATGTCAGCTTATGAAGGTATTAAATCTCTCACTAAGAAGACATTAGACGTAGATAAAAGATTAATGCAACTTGGTACAGTGCAAGCTGTTATTGAGAATCCTGAGTTTGAGAGTACGTATTTTAACTTAAATGGTGAGCGTGTACAAACCTATCTCAATCCTAATGCATTAAGTAATTTACATGATGTTATTTCTAAAGCAAAGAACTTCAGTGAGTTGGCTGGTACAGCATACAATTACCTTCTTACAGATGTTTTTGTAAGCACTGTTAAAAACGGAAATCCTATTGCTGGTGGAGGTAGTCTTGTTCTTAGAAAGATATTTAACATAGATGGTGGAACAGGTAAAAGATTCTCTAATACAGAAGACATTTTACAAACAGCGTATGTGGATGGTACAGTGAACGAGGAGAAGAACAAGAATAAAGAATCCTCTAAGCTAAATTACAAAGAGCGTTTTGTACAAGAAATAAACCTTAATGTAAATGGGTATTATTTAAACCTTGTACCTGGGGATGCTTCTATTGAACATGCTGTAAAACTACATAATTCAGACGATCCTTTTGTTGGTGAGGAAATGATTAGAGCCACAGGATATAAAAAGGTTTTCGAACTGTTCAAAGATTATTTTATTTCTGAAGTTGAGCTCTCAAGAGATGGTCGTAAGATAGTTAATATAGCAGGTAGAGACAGTAAGGATTTGAGATTTTTCAAATCTATATTAGGAGAAAAACTGCATAATAAAATTATACTAAGTAAGAAGTCAGCAGAAGAAATCTACAAGAACAATGAAAAGGAAATCAATGCTGCTATTGAAAACTTTATAAATGAAGATGTTAAGGATGTAGAAAATACGCTAAGACAATATGAAATAGTGTATAACTCAGAAGAAGGGATGGTTGTAGAAGGTTTGGAATTTGCTGAAAAAGAAGGATTTACAGAGGAAGACTTAACAAGAAATCTAAAGATGCTTTCTGTAAATTACATGATTGCTAATATAGAATTACATAAACTTCTTTATTCAGATCCCTATCAATACAAGGATGAATTGAAACGTGTAAAAAGTTTTAGTTCTCCAAGACAGGCTCTTATGGATTCTGATGATGCAAATGTTTCTATTGAAAAGGTATATAACGAAGGATATAAACCAGGTGATTTTGGATATACAGAAATGTCAAGAAACTACCTGAATTCAACAGCAGTAGATGATGTTATGTCTTCTAATGATTTATATCCTGATGAAACATTTGAAGAAACAGATGGTGGCGGATTTGTTTCTATGAAAGCCAATCGCTGGATTAGAATTAAAGCAGGGAATTGGAATGATCGTGAGGAAGATCAATATAGATATGACGTTGCTTATTATAAAATGGTGAGAAAGCCTGAAACTCTTACAAAAGCTGAAAAAGAGAAGTATGGTATAAAAGATGCGAAACAAGATTTCCCTAAGTTCTTAAAGCTCAATCCTGGTGTAAGAAGTGCATACACTACTATTAAACCTATTGTTTCTGGAAACAAAGAGGATGGAAAAGATTACAACGATATTGTATTAGATAAGTTTGCACTTACGCCTGTTTCTTTTAGAATAGCACATCAGCTAAACCCAGAATCAAATGCTGTCAAGTTTGCTGAAAAGATGGACGAGCAGAACTTAGATTATGCTGTTTATAACACTGGTAGAAAGGTGGGGTCTACAGTTTCTACACCTTTATATAAAGAGGATGGAACATTTAATGATGCACCGTTTAATGAGATAAATAAGATACCATTCTCCATAATGGGTATTCAAACAGAGGTTCCTTCTAAAGAAGATGAGCGTGTAACACAAGGATCACAGGTTACTAAACTTGTTACTATGGACATGCTTGAAGCAGGTGTACCTATTGATTTTGAACCAGGTGGAGACATTGATACTAGATTTGCTAAATGGATAAGTCTCTCAGAAAAAGAAAAGGAAAAATCTGAAATCTACAGACTTGTAAAGAACAATCAGAAGATTCTTGAAGAAAAGATTCAGAATGGATATGAGAATCTTCTTGATAAACTTGGTATAACAGAAACAAAGGAAGGTTTTAAATTAACCAATCCTAAGAAACTCATAGAATCTCTTGAGAGTGAAATCCTTAAAAGAGATGTAAATGCTAACATATTTGCTGCATTTAAAGGATATGCAAAAGGACAAGTGGTTCTAGAAGCCACCCCTGCCTACCAGCAGATAAGATATGTTCTGTTTTCAATTGCTGACAAGAATGTAATTTCTCAAAAGATTAGTGGAGGTCAAAAGGTACAGATTCCTTCTACATTGTTTGAAGGAACACCTAGAGAGGCTAAGGTGATTGTAAACAAAGAAGGAAAATCCACCAATACATACCAATCAGATTTTCTGAAGTTTTATGAGAATAAAGATGGCGAACGTGTGTGTGAGGTTATGGTGGGTAGATGGTTTGACAGTCCTATGTCTGATGAGGAATTGTTAAAGTATTTGAATGAAACCCCAGAAGGTCAAAAGATATTAAAGGGTGTAGCATTTCGTATTCCTACACAGAAACAAAACTCAATAGATGTCTTTAGAATTAAACAGTTCCTTCCTAAAGAGTTTGGTGATAACGTAGTGATTCCTTCAGCCCTTGTTAAAAAAGTGGGATCTGACTTTGATATAGATAAACTTTCTATGTATCTCAAAAACACCTTCTCTGGGATAGGTGGAAAGCTTGAGGTTGTTCCTTTTTATGGTTTTGGAGAACAAGCTAAAGAGAAATTTAAGGATCTTTTCTATAACATTCTGCAAAGTAAAATAGATAGAAAAGAAGCAAAGAAAATTTCTACAACCAATTTACAAACTCTTTTTGGAGAGCTTAGTCTTGGAAAGTCAACAGATAAAACTAGAGCTAAATGGGTTCCTATATTTAAGGAAATGTTTGCTGATGAGTTAGTAGATGATCAAATTCCTGTAAGAGTTGTTGAACAGTTCTTTATTGATAAAATGGAGAAGCTTGGAAAAGATATTGATAAGCTTACAGATTTTGATATACAAGAAGTTCTTGCAGACGAGTTTAAAAACAAAAAGTACTCCCAATCATTAGAGAATGCATACATAGAATCTATGGAGGAATTAGTGTCACATCCTCTTAACTTTGATAATCTGGTTAAAGCAAACTCTGCTGATCAGATGAAACAGATTACAAAGGACATTCTAGATGAGACAAAAGAAGCTCAGTTTGACTACACCTCTGTAGGAAACATGTTAAAAAGAAACTTCATGTCTCAGTTAAGACATGCGTTTGTAACAGGTAAATATGCTATTGGTATTGCAGCTATTGCACAAACAAACCATGCTCAGAGCCAAAGAGGTTTGTTCTTTGTAAACGATGATCTTTTAGAATCCGATAGAATAAGTCTTACGGATAAGAAGTATTTGGGAGATGCCCAGGTTAAGTTTAGAGAATATAATTCAGTAGTTGTAAATGGTAAAAAGCGTCCTACACTTTCAATGAGTAGAGATGCTAATGAAGAAAAAAAGGAAAGAAACTTTATTTCTGATGTCATTGGTCAGTTTATTGATGGATATGTGGATATTTCTAAAGGTCCTTGGATTATGCAGCTTAGAGCTACACCAAATGTTGCTTCTACATGGCTGTTTTTAGTTAAGCTTGGTGTGCCTATTAGATCTGTAGGATACTTCATGAACCAACCTATTGTTCGTGATTTATTAAGAAACATTGAAAGCTCTGGATATACATGGTTATTTAATGATAGAATTATTAGTGATGTGTTAGATGCATATTCTCCTCAATCAGAAGATATTGCTGAACCTACAGAAATTCCATCAGAAGATGCCCTTTTCAAAATGCTTAAGTATAATCAGATTGGAAAGAAGGCAGAGTTGACAGATTTACAAAAGGTGCAACAACAGTTTATTCTGAAAGAGTTCTTGAAATACGCAAAGATGGCTGAGCACTTATTGCATGTAACTCAGGGGTCTAACTTTGACACAGCTACAATTAACGATCCTTTCATTATCTTTAAAAAGAAAATGCAACTGCAAAAAGGCAGACAAACTATCCTTTCTTCTCTAGATGAGAACAATAACATTATCCCTGCTGTAGATGGTTTGTTACAAAAGTCATTTGTTGGAAAGCTAAAAGATGCTATTTTCAATGTAAGAGATGCCTTTGCAACATTCTTAATTTCAGACAGACCTTCTGAAGATCCTACAACAGTTTCTACAAGAGAGGTGTTGGAAGCTGTTCTACTACCTTATGTCACTGAGAATGATAGAGACTTTGTTAAAATAGCAAGAAAAGCTGTAAGTGATCTTTTTGATTGGGCTACACAGACAAATACACAAGTTAATACACAAGTAGAAACTATCCTTCTTGGTAAGGATGGGAAAGCTAGTGCTGCCAAAGAGATTATGGAATTTGTTAAAAAGGTGAAGGAGGACAAAGAACATCCTTTATTTAACAACATATTAATCAATTCATTTAAATTGCGTCCTGGATTTAAAGAAGGTGTTCCAGATAATTTGGAAATAGTGGGTAAGGGAAACAAAACCTATGACCAAAATCAAATCATTTTCTCATTTAACGAATTGATTAACAACTTAAAAGAAACAAATCCACAATTACGCAGTAAGTTTTTAAGACTTGCTGTATTACAGAGTGGTCTTTCCACTTCTCCTGTTTCTTTCACAACACTTCTTCCTTATGAGGATTTCTTAACTATTTATAACGAAACATTGTCTGCTATAGATAAAATGCCTAACTTAGCAGACTATTATACAACTTCTGTTTTCCAAAGAGCAAATGCAAAGAATGATGATGTTGTTCCATTTGTAAAAGCAAAGCTTAGACAAAGTAAGAAAAATGAAAAAAGATGGTACAATCCTGCAGAATGGTTTGTTAGTGACAGTCTTAAAAAGGCAATGAAAAAAGGACAGATCCCTGATGTATTTGTATTCTCTCTGATGTCCAGAGAAGGTGCTTCTGATTTCATTACATATTCTTGGGAGAACAGGCTTACAAAAGCTCAAAGAGCATTAGCTAGAAGAAAGGGAAGTAGAGATCATATTAACACTGTTTTATTGAAAAAGGTGTATAAAGCAGACGGAACACCTCTTATACAATCTGTTGAATATCAAGGTGTTATTCGTGAAAACTTTGTTTTTAAAGCAATAAATGCATGGGGTGATAGTATTAGAGGGAAAGAGCTTTATGGTAAATTAAATCCTGCAGACACCACTTCTACAATCTCCAGAGCATCTGTTTTAGACAATGGATTTAAAAAGATAACTGAGGTGGAAGATGGTGTAATTGAACAAATTTTAGAAGGTAGTGCTCCAACAGCTATAGCTCCTACACAACCATCCACTAGTGTTGAAAAGATACAACCTGAAGGAAAACCTGAAATAGATATTACTAATGAAAATAATTGCGGATAATGGCTAAATGTTTATTAGATATAAAAAGCGGTCTTACAAAGACTGCAGGAAATTTACTTGAACAAAGAGGAGCTATCGTAGAGGGTAATGCGGGGTATTTTACAAACCCTGCAAAATCTTCTAAAGCTATCAAAGAAGTAAACGATCTTTTTCAAGATGACATTGTTAAAGAAGGTGAACAAGGCTCTTTCTTTATAGAACCTTCTGATAAATTAACACGAGAGTATTTTGCTAAATACGCAGGTAGAGAAGCAGCAAAATATACAGATGAAACTATTACTCCTGAAGGAGATAGTCTACTGCAATTAGGTGAAATGCTTATGTCTACAGCTTCTAAAGAAACCTTAAACAAGGTGAAAGAAGCTGCTAAGAAGATGGGGATTAGTATTCAGGACCTTGCAGACTATGCAAAATCCAATCCTGCTTTAGATACAAAGTCTGTAAACGGTGTGGCTGATTTGGTGAAAGGTGTAATTGCTATTGCTACAGGAAGAGAGGGAACTGCTCTTACAGAAGAAATGGTGCATTTGGCTACAGCCATTCTTGAGCAAACCAATCCTGCAATGGTTACATCTATGATTTCTAAAATAGATAAGTTCAAAATATACAAAACCACTCTTGATAAGTATTCTAAAAATAAGAACTATCAACTGGCAAATGGTAAACCAGACATCCGTAAGATAAAGAAAGAGGCTGTAGACAAGCTGATTGCTGAGTTAATTGTAATGAATAATGAGGGATCTACAGAGTTTCCAGAACTTCTTGAAGAAAAGAACAGGTCTATGATTCAAATGTGGTGGGAAGCTATTCTCAACTTCATAAAAGGTAAATACAATTCTTCAAATATAGACATATTTAGAGAAGCTGCTAGAATGGTGGAAGCTGGAGAAGTGGGTGGAACAGTTGCTGATATTCAGCAAGCAGGAACATTCTATCAATTAGCAGAAAAGAATGAGACTGTTGATAAAATGTATGATACAATCATAGACATTGATAAAAGAATGGAACTTATTCCTCAAGTTGGTAGTAATAAAAGACATTACACACTTGATGGTAAGAAGATAGAAATGAGTGTTACAGAGAAGGTAAAAGCAGAGAGCTCTGAAAATATGCCTGAGAGAACAGGTATGGCAAAGCAACAAGATGAGCAAAAAAGAGATTGGGGATCTGAAGGACATGCTTTTATAGAAAATTATATTTCTGCAGCTCTCATAGATGAGAATGGATATGCTAGAGAAACTCCTCTTCAGGTGAATGTTTCAACAAAACTTAACCCTCTTGTACAGAAAAAGCTGATGGATTTTGCAAAAGAACTGATTGCTTCTTATGCTCCTGGTACAAGGTTTTTGTTAGAAAAGAAGGTGGTAAACCAAAAGGTGAAGGGAATGCTAGCTTCTACAATTGACTTCATAGCAATTGAGCCTGTTATAAAAGAAGATGGTACAAAAGATGTAAAGGTGGATGTTTTAGACTGGAAGTTTACAAATGTAAATAAAGAACAGGATGAAGATATTCCTTGGTATAAAAAAGGAGAATGGAAAGAGCAGATGGGTGAATATTCTAAAATAATGTACAATTATGGTGTAAAGTCCACTCAGCTTAGAAAAACTAGAATGATCCCTTTCCAATCCAACTATGTATATAATATTCCTGGAGATGATGAAAGTGGGCTGCATTTACAGTCTATTGAAATAGGTAAGTTAGATAGTGCTAAGGAAACAAACCTCTATCTTCTTCCTGTTCCTCTGAATAGTGAATCTACAGGGAATGCTAAGATTGATAGGCTGTTAGCTTCTTTGCGTCAGCAATATGAAAAAGCATTTACCACTCCTACAGACCCTGAGAAGAAGTTTCTTAAAGACATAGCATTGAACCAGTTGGAAAGAGCTATTAGAAAACTTCATCTTCAGCTTGATTTTGAACCTCTTGCTGCTGTTGCTGAAACCTTTGTAAATAATGCAAAAGAATCTTTAAAGGAATACGAAAACTTAAACTTTACAGCTCTTTCTAAAAATGAGCTAGAAGAAAAGTTAAAAACACTATTGGAATATCAAAAGAGTGCTGAAAAGTATTCAAGACTGGATGAAGTGTTCCTTTCTGCTAACAAAGAAGAATCTTTATTTGATGAAGAAATAAGAACATTGAATTCTTTAAGAAACACTGGGTTATCAATAAGAGATTTAACAGAAAAAATCCAAGCTATTCAAAAAGCATTCACTGTACAGATAGCATTGAAACAAGGAATCACTTCTGAAGAAGGTAAAATGACAATTCTTGATGCTGAAAAAGAGGCTGATTGGTTATCAAGAACCTTCTTAGAAGCATCCAAACTTCCTCTTAAGATAGTGAAACTTGCCGCCAATCTTATAATAAATGCCAGAAGTGCTCAGAGGATTGAGGCAAATAAAGTGATGAATGAGTTTGGAAAACTTTTAACACCGCTTGAACAAGAAGCTGCTGCTCAAGGAAAATCAGCATTTGATTTAATAGGAACTTCTACAGGAGGAAAACTTTCTCTTATTAAGAAGTTGAAGAAAGAGTTTTGGGAAAATGTTGAAAAAGCAAAGAAAGAAAAAAATCTACAGTTTCTCAAAGATAATATGGATGTAGCAAAATATAATGACCTTATATCTAAAGTGATAACTGAAGAAGAGGCTATTCTTAGAAAAACAGTGTTTTCTACAAATGCTGAAGAGAACGATAAACAAGTGGAATACAGAGTGAGAAAGTTGAAAGATTCCCTTGACATAAACAGAAAAACATTTAATGGGTATGAGGGATATAGATTTGCCTATTATTTTAATAGAGCATTGAATGAGGAAAAAGAAGAAAACCTTTCTCCTGAATATGTGCAAATGCGTAGAAGCCCTAATGCTTTCAAAATGTGGCAGTTCATGGTGGGATTGAATGAGATGGCTAGGGATATGGGATATTTAAAGAAAAAAGGAATGTCTTTCTTTCCATTAATGGAAGCTTCTGTAATAGACAAGATTGCACAAACAGGGGATTTATTAGAACAAGGAAAAGACTTCTTTAGAGATATTTATACAGCCAGGATTAATGAACGTCCAGCACTTGGTAAAATAGATCCTGAAACACAACGACTTAAGAAACAAATACCTAAATTGTTTACACAGACAGATAGGGATGTTTCTATGCTTTCTAAAGATTTGAATAAGGTGGGTGTGTTATGGATAAATTCTTTATTTGAATATAAAACCTCAAAAGAGCTTGAAGATACACTTCTCACATTGCATTCTGTAGAAAAAGCAAAAGGGCATATAATTGTAGATGAGAATAACAATATTGTTTTTGAAAGCGGTGATCCTAAAATAGATGAAAGAACTAATAAAAATGCAGATATTTTAGAAATAATGATAGATGATGCTATTTATGGAATCAAAGAAGATCTTTCTTCTGTAGGAAACAAAGTGATTTCTGGAGGTGCTGGAGTTTTAAAGAAAGATGCTGAAGCTAAAGAAGAAACAGCTGTTTCTGTAAAAAAGACATTAAATAATGCAAATAAGCTTGTCCAAGCTTTGGCTGTAGGTTTGAAACCTCTAATTGCTATTGCCAACTATGCTGGTGTAAACTTTCAATCTTTTATTAATTCAGGAAGATTTTATAAGTTTGGTGACTTTCAAAAGAACAATTCAAAGGTTACAACAGGAATTGGCCTTTCTACAATAGACAAAGGATTGATAGATCTTATATTCCCTCTCAATGAAGATTTGTCAAAAGAAAAACGTAGAGAGCTTGCAAAAGAAAAATCTTATATAAAGTATTTAAGTACATGGACTTTTTCAGATGTAATGATGATTACAAACTCTTGGGGAGAAAGAAAACTGCAATTAGCAAATGCTCTTTCTTTTAATGAGAATTCTATGGTGGTTGATGGGAAGATTGTTAACATCAGACAACACTTATATAAGCAAGATGTTCAAGCTAAGAAAGGAATGAGTGAATCTGAAAGAAGAGCTTTAGAAAATTCATTTGAAGAAAGAGTGGAAAAGCTTAAAGAAAGTTCTTCTTTAAACAAAATAGCTAAAATAGAGAATGATGAGGTGGTTATTCCAGGAGTGAGTGTAGAAGAACTTGCAAAATACCGTACAAAGGTGGTGGAATATGCTAGAATGCTGAATGGACAGATGAGTTCTGATAATAGAGCTGGATATAGAAGAGACACCATTCTTAGCTCATTTATGATGTTCAAAAACTGGATTCCTAAATTGTTAGGTGCAAGGATTTTGGATATACAGAAGAACGTTGAACTTGATGAATGGGAATATGGTAGAGTGAGACTATTTATTAAAACTTTTGCAGGAATTGCTAATTATAATATATTTAAAATAAGAGATATACTTGCTGGGAATGATGAAGGAATTCGTTTAATGAATGAAATGTTAGAAGCTAAAAAAGCTGAATATTTCCAGAAAACAGGTCAGGAATTAGAAATCACTCCCGAAGAGTTTCATGATATGGTGAGAAAAGAACTTTCTAATCTTACAAAAGAAGCAGGACTTGTAATCAGTGCACTTGGTTTATTAATTGCTGCAAAAGTGGCTGCTCCAGACGAAGATGAGGATGATCTCACTAAAAATAGATATAAGTGGTTATTGAAACAGGTGAACAAAATATCAGATGAATTATTGTTCTATTACAACCCTATGTCTTTTGAAAGCATTACACAAGGTAGTGTTTTCCCAGCTTTAAATCTAATGATACAGGTGGAAAAAGGATTGACAAATCTTACAAAAGAGATTTATGGAGAAGTAGTGGATGATGAGGAACTTATAGAAAAAGCCCATCCTACAAAGTATTTCGTAAACATAATCCCTGGTGCTGCTCAATTGCAAACAGAGGTGCTTCCTTACGTATTTCCAGAACTAGCTAAAGAGATGGGAATTAGGGTGAGTGCTGAATCCAGAAAGAGATAGCATATAGCTATATTATGTCAACTATATTCTTTTAACACATTGATTATAAACTCAAATTAATTAATTTTACAATTATGAGAACAGCTGCAATTTGCCCTACATGTGCTACATACACAAATGCTGTATGTATAATTTATGACGGTCCATATCTATCAAATTTAGATATTGCACCCTTAACAAGCTTGGACACCATCATTCAAACAATTGATGAGAAGGTGGGTGACCTCCAACCATTGCTTGGATTCACTCCTGAGAATGTGGCTAATAAGTCCACCAACACTTCTTTGGGAACTTCAAACACCCTCTATCCCACACAGAACGCTGTAAAAACTTATGTAGATGCTGTTAGTTTACAAAAGGTTACAGATGTAAACAATTACACAACTAACGTTATACAAGCTGAAGGTGGTTATGATATTTGGGACACAATAAACTCTCAATGGATTGAAGTGAGAGGTAGTGATGCTGGTTTTAAAGCTAAGGTGAGTGGTGCTACCACTGATTTCTTTATTGCAGAAAGTGGAGGTATTAGTGTTGGTGATGGAACAGGTACGTTTGGAACAATCGGTTTAAATAATCTCCCTGCTCTTGCAAATAAAACTTATAATCTCCCTAACATATCTACACCATCTAAAACTCTGGTGACATCTGTAAATGGTGTAGATGCTGGAACAAATGGTAATGTTAACCTTAACGGTTATACAGGAAGTATTGTTGTAGGAATGCAAACGCTTAATTTTACAAATGGTATATTAACCTCTGTTGTATAATGAATACAAGTTGCTCAGCAGAACCTTGTCCTGTTATATTGAACAGCACCTGTGTATTCTACCAGGGTGGTAATCTTATATATACAGGAATAAATACAAATGACAGCCTTCAAACAGCTCTACAGAAAATAGATGCTAAGTTTCAGGATGCTGGGTTGGGATATATTTTCCAAAACGGAATTATACAATCCACTCCTGGTGGTCCTGTTAAACTTGGAGGTTCTTTAAATCAAAACACATTAATCAATAGTGCTGGGTTTACATTTAAACTTTCAGGAACTATTGAGGCTCAATCATTTATAACAACTGGAGGCACATCTTCTCAGTTTGTTAAAGGTGATGGTTCTCTTGACAACACTTCATATCAAACAGCAGGAGCATATATTACAGCATTAACAGGTGATGGAACTGCTTCAGGACCAGGATCTGCTGTGTTTACATTAGCTAATACAGGTGTGATAGCTAACGCATATGGAAATGCTTCCAATGTTCCAAGGATTACAGTGGATGCTAAAGGACGTGTTACAAATGTTGTAAATGTTCCTATTAATTATCCAGCACAATTAATGCTGTTTTCAGGAGATGTTATAGGAGCAGGTGTTACAGGTGCTAACGTTACATTAAACTTAGCAAATAACAACCCAAACCCTTATGCTGCAAATACAGCTCTGAAATTTGCTGTAAGCAACAAAGGGCTTATTACATCAGCTGCTCCTCTCACCAATCTTGATGTATTCTCAATAATAGGATATACACCTGTTCCTCAGACACGTACACTTACAATTAATGGTCAGACGTACGATTTAAGTGCTAACAGAACTTGGACAATAGCAAGCAGTCTTCCTTCTCAAACAGGTAATGCTGGATATTGGCTCACTACAAATGGAACAAGTGCTAGTTGGCAACCTTTAGCTGGTAACATTTCTGCATTTACAAATAATGTTGGATATATTACATTAACATCTTTGTCTGCAGGCACTGGAATAAATTATAACAATTTAACAGGTGTTATCACCAACTCTGCTCCAGATCAACTGGTCACTCTTACAAGTGGTACAGGTATTTCTACCTCTGGTATATATCCAAACTTTACAATAACTAACTCTGCCCCTGACCAGATTGTAAGTCTTACGCCTGGCACAGGTATTAATGTTACAGGAACCTATCCAAACTTCACAATCACTGCTATAGGTGGGGGAACAGGAACTGTCACCTCTGTTCAGCTCACTGCAGGAACAGGAATTAGCTTGGCTGGTACAAACCCTATTACAACCAGTGGTAACATCACTGTAACAAACAGTGCTCCTGACCAAGTGGTTTCCTTCTCTACAGGAGCAGGTATTAGTTTGACAGGAACCTATCCTAGTTTTAATGTCACTAATACAGATTTAGGATCTGCACAGAACATATTCAAGAACATTGCTGTTAATCTTCAGCCTACAATTGTGGCTGATAGTAATAACGACACACTCACTGTAGCAGCTGGTACAGGAATGACCATCACTACAGATGCTATTACAGACACGCTGACAATCACTAATGCTGCTCCTGACCAGGTGGTAGCACTTACAGCTGGAACAGCCACCACTATTACAGGAGCCTATCCTAATTTTACAATTGGAGCTAGTTATACACCAGTGAACAAGGCTGGTGATACTATGACTGGCTACCTTATTTTGAATGCTGATCCTATTGCTCCACTTGGTGCTGCTACAAAACAATATGTAGACAACACTGCTTCTGTAGGACTACACATTCACTCTCCTGTACGTGTAGAAACTACAGGAAACTTGACAGCCACCTATCTTGATGGTGGTACATTACACACTGTTACAGACATCACAACTAACGATACATTAACTATTGGTGCTCATACACTTGTGGCTAATGATATTATCGTATTTACCAGTACATCAAACGGTCTTACAGCAGGTACACCATACTTTGTATTTGATGTTCCTTCTGGTACACAGATAAGACTTTCTACAAGTTTTGGTGGTTCACTCCTAAACACTCTTACAAACGGAACAGGTTTAACTATTAATGGTAGAGCTAATTCTGGTGTAGGTGCTACACTTACAAATGCAGGGCCTCAAGTTGCTCTAACCTTAGATACTATTCCTTTAGTGTTAGGAGACAGAGTGATGGTGAGACTTCAAACCAATGGTTGGGAGAATGGTGTATATGAGGTGACAAATGTAGGTTCTGGATCAACTAACTGGGAACTAACTAGAGCTACAGATTCTGACAAATATGGATTGAACGATCCTAATAATGTTAACGAAGGAGATTACTATTTTACACAAGAAGGAGCTATAAATGCAGGAGATTCTCACGTTCTGACCACTATTGGTGCAATCGTGTTTGGTACAACCACTCTTACATATACACAGTTTAGTGCATCTATTGGTTACACTGGAGGTACAAACATCAGTGTTATAGGACAGACTATTTCTCTTACAGGTCAAGTGGCTGTAGCTAATGGTGGTACAGGGGCTTCTACACTTACAGGTGCTCTGATAGGAAATGGTACAAGCCCTGTAACAGGTGTTGTTGGTACAGCTAATCAGGTGTTAAGAAGAAATCCTACAAACACAGCTTACGAATTTTACACTCCATCTTTCATTGAAAGAATAATCACATCGATTAGTGCAAATACTAACGCAGCTTCTGCAGCTTATACAGATTATGTATATTTGACAAGTGGTGTAACAACAGTGACACTGCCCACAGCTGTAGGTAATACAAATAGATACACAATCAAAAACGTTGGTGTTAACACCGTCACTATAAATACATCACTTGGTCAAACAATTGATGGCTCAGCTAGTGTATCACTGGCTGTATCAAACACCTCTCTAGATTTAGTTTCTAATGGTTCTAACTGGAACGTAATTTAAAATATCAATATGGCATATTATCCTAATAATCCCAACGGACAATCTACAATGGCTAACTCAGCCCCTGTAGTGATTGCGTCTGACCAGAGTCCTGTACCCATTAATGTATCTAGTGACGTTTTTGAACAGGTGGTTGTTGGTTCTCGCTATAACCAGGTTGAGGTGAACTTCAGCCAAACTGATCCTGATTTAATTACAGACATCACTGTTACCAAGACAAATGGTGGTGATGCATCCAACTCCTCAGGACAAGCTGTGTTCAGCACTGGTGCAAATACCAATGGTGGCATCAAGGCTGTGTCTAACGGATTAGTTTATTACAATCCCCATTCTGAAACATTTGCTGCATTCAGTGCTGTGTTCACGACAGGTATTGCAAACTCTTACCAAAGAATTGGTATATATGATGCAAACAACGGATTCTTTGTTGGTTTTAACAATGCTGTGTTTGGTGTTACTCTTCGTAAAGGAGGACTGGATACATTCACTGCACAAGCATCTTTCAACGTTGATACATTAACAGGAGCTGCTAATTCTACATTTAGAAGAAACGGTGTTCCTGAAGCTATAGATTTTACAAAGGATAATCTCTATCGTATTAGATTTGGTTGGTTAGGGGCTGCCCCTATATTCTTTGAGGCGTATTCTCCAGATGGGGATTGGGTGGTATTTAATGTAATTAGACATCCAAACAGCAGCACATCTGCCTCAATCAACAATCCTGACCTACCTATTACACTTGACATCCAAAAGACAGGAGCTGGTGCCACAAACCTGATTGTGAATACAGGATGTTGGGGGGCTGGTACAACTAGTGATCTGAAAAAGCTCTCTGATACACTTACAGATAACTCTTTGGCTAAAACAGTTAAGTCTGTTCTTGCTGCTAAAGATGCTGGTGGTAACTACGTTAATATTGGTGCCACACTTACAGGTAATTTGGAAACAGCTATTGCTGAGGTGGGGGCTGGTGTTACATTTCCTATTACAGACAATGGTGGTTCTATAACAGTGGATGGTACAGTTGCAGCTACACAATCAGGAAGCTGGAACATAGGTTTGAATGCAGGAACTAATGCTATTGGTTCAATAACAAACACAACATTTGCTTCTACACAGAGTGGTTTATGGAATGTAGGACTGAACGCTGGTACAAATTATATTGGTAGAGCACGTCTTACAGATGGTGTAACAGATGCAGAAGTTATTCCTCTTGCAAACTATAATGCCCAAGCAGTGGCTATTGTTGATGGATCTGGTAACCAACTCACTAGTTTTCCTGTTACAAATACAGGAACCTTTGCTGTGCAAGCCACTCAATCAGGCACCTGGAACATAAATAACATCTCTGGCACTATATCTTTACCTACAGGTGCAGCCACTGAAACCACCTTATCCACCCTCAATGGTAAAGTGCCTTCTGGATTAACTGTTACATCAACAAGACTTTTAGTTGATGGATCTGGTGTAACACAACCAGTGAGCGGTACAGTGAATGCAAACATCTCTGGTTCTATCAGTAATACAAGTTTTGCTGTAACACAAGCCACTGCTGCAAACCTAAATGCTACAGTGGTGGGTACAGGTACATTTGCTGTACAAGCTGCACAATCTGGAACATGGGTATTAGGTGCTAATAGTGGTGTGGATATTGGTGATGTCACTATTAATAATGGAACTGGTGTTAATGCTGTTAATATTCAAGATGGTGGTAACACCATCACTGTAGATGGTACAGTAGCTGCAACACAGTCTGGTACATGGAACATTGGTACACTTACATCTATTACTAACCCAGTCACTGTAAGTGGCACTGTAACAGCTTCTAATACATCTGGTGATGTAGCTCATGACTCTCCAGATAGCGGTAATCCTGTTAAAATCGGATTTAAGGCAGATGTTGCTACACTCGCTGGAGCAGTGGCAAATAATGATAGAGTGGATGGTGTGGCTGATAGATATGGCAGACAATTAGTTGCTCAAATTGATCCCATTATGCAGATTTGGAGATCTGCTGAATACACATCTGCACAAACAGGTACAAACATTTGGGTGCCCACTACTGGTAATAGATTTGTTGTAACACAACTTAACATTACTACAGGTGGTACAACAGCTGGATTGGTGACAATATGGGGAGCTCAAACAGCTACAACAACTTATGTTGCTGGTACAGATCAAGTGTTCTTTAGAGGTGTGCTTACACCAACAGCTAATGCCACTCCTGGTGCTTTGATTCAACCTCCCCATCCTATGTTTTCAGATACAATAAATGATTGTTTAAAAATCACTACATCTGCAGGCATCACTGTCTACATTCAGGTGTATGGATATGAATTAGCTCCGTAATTATGGCAATAGCTTTTGGAACATCTGGAATTGCAGCAGCAGGAACAACATCTTTGTCTGTACCATATCCAGCATCTGTAGCATCAGGTGATTTAATTTTATTATTTATAACCAATAAATACCCTAACAACTTCCCAGCAACACCTACAAATTTTATTTTTTTAAACAGATTTAGTGGAGGCACTGGAACAGGTATAGATATTGGTGCAGCAACAATATCTGTTTTCTACAGGGTGGCTACAGGTGCTCTTACAGGTAATATTGCTGTAACAATTACATCTGGTAACAGTGCTATAGGAAGAGCTTTTCGTTATACAAAAGATCCTACTAAATCTTGGGGGTTTCAAATAGGAGGTGGTATAAATCTAAATCCAGGTACAACATCTTGTGGTTTTTCTCCAACTCCTACTGTTGATTTATTAGCAGGAGACGCAATGGTTGCAGGATTTGCTGTAAATGGTGATTTATATAACGTTACCGCAGCAAGTATAAGTTTTCCTTTTTCAGCTACATTTAACCAAAGACAAAACTCAGGTACAGCGAATGGACAAGACTGTTTACTTGCCGTATATGATTATGTAGGTGCTATAACAACACCTGGAACAGTCACTACAGTATTAGGCAGTGCTTCAGGTAGTAACCTTGCAAATAATCAACCTGATGGTGCAGGAGCCTTGGTAGTATTAAGGGAAGTAGATGCTCCATCAGGATTTGACCCATATGGTATGATGGGATTTTATGGCATGTAAAAATAAATTTGGATAATTCATTTGATTATCCTATATTTGCCGCACCACCTTTTTCCTTTTTTAAATAACTCGTTGATTATCAACTACATAGCACACTTTCTGTTTTTATACAGAGGGTGTGCTATTATTATATAATTTAATCTTTATGTAATATTACACCAATGCAACACAAATTTGAAGAATCTGTACTAGACGACATTAAAAATATGGACCAAAGACTCACTGAATTGGAAGAAAAAATTGATTCCATTAACACCAAACTGACACAAGTGGTGGATGCTATTCTTGGGAACCCCCTCACTAAAACAGGGGGATTTATAAATGACCTTTCAGGGGCATATACAAGGATTGATGAGCTGGAAAAACAGATTGCAGATCTTAATAATAAAATTGTTGAACAGGAAGAGTTTAAGAAAAAAATGTATTGGGTGGGAGGAGCGATAATAACAATACTCCTTGTTATTCAATATGTTACAAACATTTATTCAAATATTAAGAAATGAGCAGTAAAAAAACTAAATTTACATTAAAGTCATATTGGGCACCCACTCCTAAAAAACTTCGTAAATTGGGAGATGCTCTGTTAGGGGTGTTCACAATTACATCCATGTCCTCTATGATTACAGATCATAAATCACTTGCAGTGACATCATTGATTATAGGTGTTTTAGGAAAAGTTTTAACAAATTTCTTCTCTGAAGATTCTATAGAAGAACAAATAGATTAATATGGTAACAAGTCAACAAGCTTTAAAAAAGTATGGTGATCCAAACCTGCAAAGAGCAATGGTGATGTGGGATGTGCCTGGACATTTAGAAATAGGAATTATTCCTAAACGTATTTATTGTAACAGGGATATGATTGAGCCTCTGTCTAAGGCATTTCACAATCTCATACAAAGAGGGCATGTAAATGAGCTTAAAACATGGGATGGATGCTTTAACATTCGTAAGAAAAGAGGACTTGCTTCTATGTCTCTCCACTCTTGGGGAATAGCTATAGATGTAAATGCTTTTGAGAACGGACTTAATCAAACTCCTAAACTCTCTCCAGGTTTTGTAAAATGCTTTACAGATGCTGGATTTTATTGGGGAGGAAATTTTAAAAGGCGTGATGGAATGCATTTTGAATTAAATGACATATGAGTTGTATATACATTATAAAAAATACAGTAAATACTAAAGTTTATATTGGTAAGGCAGTCTGTTTTGTTACTAGACAAAAAGAACATCTAAGAAAATTAAGATTAGGAAAACATGTAAATAAACATATTCAATCTTCTTATAATAAATATGGAAAAGACGCTTTTACATTTAATATTTTAGAAGAGTGTGATAATGCAGTTTTGGATGATAGAGAAAAATATTGGATAGCTTTTTATGATTCTACAACTGATTCTAAAGGTTATAATCTTACATATGGAGGAGAAGGTGGAATAGGAACAAAAGAAACTAGAGAAAAACAAAGCAAAGCTCATGATACAAATAAAAAAAGAGTATATGGGTTTACTTTTAAAGGAAATATTTATAAAATTTGGAATTCTATAAAAGAATGTTCTAAAGAATTAATGGTAAATCCTTGTGATATAAGACGAACCATTAATCAAAAACAATATAGTTGTAAAGGTTTAATATTACAAAATAATGATATATTTGACAATAGAATAACTCCTTCTGAAAAAGCTAATTTAAGATTAAGAAATTTAGACGGTACTTTTAAATCAAGTATGCACTTTCAATTAAAAACTATATAATTTTAAAAAATTAATTATATTTACAAAAAAATTATATTATGTTACTAACATTAGCTCCTTTAGCAGAAAGCTTTGACATGTTCATTGCTCTTGCGTTTTGTTACATCCCTCCTTTCATCTGGCTCTATTTTGCCTATAGGTCAAGTAGATCAGGAAGTAGGGTGGCAAAAAAAGATCCTACATCTAAAGGTTACACATGGGTGGACTCAGATGAGAATGTTCCCATCACTAAAACAGGTCAGTTTTCTATGGCTTTGCTTTGGTTTGTTTTGGGTAGCATATTCTTCTGGGCACTCTTATGGCCTGATCATCATGATGTTTGGTTCATTAACTAATTAAAATGTTTATTCTATACACTATAGTTGCAGTGGTTACATCAACCTTAATAGAAAGTGTTAGAATAAACACATCCTATGGAAAAGTAGAAAACATTAACAAGATGGTCACCTTTACAATAGGTGCCATCTTGTTTGGTGTTTGTTTAGCTTTGATATATACAGATTATTATTACACTCCTAATGTAATAGAGGTGGGGTTGTATGCACTGTTTTATGCTTCTGTAAGAGGTGTGTTCTATGATGGTCTTCTCAATATCCTCACCAAGAAACCTCTTACATACACGTCCACTAAAACCAATTCTATAATTGATTGGATAGAAAGAGTGGGATTAAAATGGGGATTTTGGACAGAGAGAATTGTCTATTTAACATTAAGTGTTGCATCTGCCTTATTATTTATAACTAAATTTAAATAAAATGTTTAAAACTATAGATGATGAAATGCATTTTTCGGCAGGTTTGTTAGCTAACTTTTTTACTTTCTTCCTGTCAAGCATTGTGTTTACACAACTTACAGCAACATTTATTGGGCTTGTAGCAGGGATAGCAGCTGCTATTGGAAAAGAAGTTTATGACAAAAAAGTGAAGAAAACTAAATTTGACTGGAGAGATGCTAAGTTCACCATACTAGGTGCATCTTTGCTTTTTACAGTACTTATAATTTTATACATTATTCAAAATCATTAATTATTATGGCAAGTTTAATTGACAAGGTGAAGGTGAAAGCTGGAAGGCTCATTAAGGTTTGGAACACAGAAAAGAAAAAGTTTTCCAACGCTAAACCCTGGTATGTATCTATCTGGGTGGAAGATGCTGATGGAAGCAATGAAAGATGTCTTCTGTTTACACAAAAGGAAATAGATGCAGCTGAAAAACGTGCTGCTGCTAACCAAGAAGACCTGACATCCAAAGGATTTTTTACTAATATAATTGACTAGTGATGGCAAAAAAATCAACAGCAGACTCAAGAAAAGTGACATTTGGAAAAAGACGTAAAGGAAAAGCTCAAAAATCCAGAGGTCCTAAAGATAAGCCTGTGTCCAAATATCGTGGACAGGGTAAGTGATAATGAAATAAAGACATATGGAAGATTCCCATGTTAAGAAGAACAAGAAAACAAATATCAGCATTAAAAGAAGCATCTCTAATGTTAGCGATGTTCTTCATGCCTTTTGGATACGACTTCCTGTTCAAATTAATAATGGACTTGAGTGGCTCATATTGGATAGCAGATATTACGTTCTATTCAATTTCAGGGTGCTTTTGGCTATCATATTTTTTGTTATCCAGATATTTAAAAAATAATTAATATTATTACATTATATTTTCAATAAGTGTTGTTGATGAAACAGTAATTTTTTAAATTTGTCACAAATGGCTATTATACCAAAACAAATAGGATGGAGTCAGGAGTCTAATCTCTTGTGGGAACTTCTCAAGAAGACAGACTATTTGACTAAGGTGACTTCTAATGTAAACACTAATGTTAATGTAAACAGTGCAATTACATTTGCCCCTTCTACAGCTCAAGATGCATTTGGAAGACTGAGAGTTTCCAATCCTTTCACATTGTTTGATTCTAGTCACAGGTATGCTGATAATGGACTTTGGGCTACATCCACAGCTAGTGGTGGCACTGCTGTATTTAGTGCAAACGAAGGACTTGTAAACTTAAATGTAACTACAGCCAGCGGTTCACAAGTGTTAAGGGAAACAATTAAAGTGTTTCCTTATCAGCCTGGTAAGTCTCTTCTTGTTATAAGCACTTTTGTAATGGCTCCAGCTCAAACCAATCTTAGGCAGAGAGTGGGATATTTTGGTGTAAATAACGGACTGTACATTCAATTAGACGGTAGTGTATTAAGCTTTGTAGAAAGAAGTATTGTTACAGGAGTTGTTACAGAAACTAGAATAAGTCAATTAGGTGGTGTATATGGACCAGGAGATACAGGATGGAATGTAGATAAAATGGATGGTAATGGTCCTTCAGGAATCACTCTTGATATCACTAAAGCTCAGATATTCTGGATGGATGTTGAATGGTTGGGAGAAGGAACTGTTAGACTTGGTTTTGTTATTGATGGTGTATTCATACATTGTCATTCATTCCATCATGCTAATATTATAGCATCTACATACATAACAACTGCTTCTCTTCCTTTGAGGTATGAAATCACTAACACAGGAGTTACAAGCAATCCTAGTACACTAAAACAAGTGTGTTCTACAGTGATATCTGAAGGTGGATATGAACTTAGAGGTGCACATCTTTCTGCTGGTACATCTATTACAGCACCTAGAACCTTTGCTGTAGCAGGAACCTACTATCCTATTGTAGCAATAAGACTTAAATCTACAAGACTAGATGCTGTTGCAATAGCAACGGCTGTTTCTATTTTAGGACTTGGTAATGGTAAAAATTATCAATGGAGAGTGTTGAATGGTGGTGTTGCTGTAAGTGGAGGATCTTGGGTTGATCCAGGAGCTGATTCTGCTGTAGAATATAACATTACAGCCACTTCTGCATCTGGAGGAAGAGTGTTGGCTAGTGGGTTTGTTAATTCATCTAACCAAGCATCTCCTTCTATCAACATTCTCAAAGAAGCTCTTTTTGCCAATCAATTAGAAAGAAACAGTTTTACAAGCACACCTTTTGAACTTGTAGTGGAAATGGCTGTAGGCACAACATCTGGTGGTGAAGGTGCTTTTGCTTCTATAGATTGGGAAGAAATTAGTAGATAATAAAAAATAAATAAAATGGCAATTCCAAATAAACAAATAGGCTGGAGTCAAGAAAGCAATCTTCTTTGGGAAGTGGCAAAAAAAGTTGCCTATTTAGGACAAGTGATATCTTCTAATGCAGGTGAAGATAGTGTAGGTGTATTTTATGTAAGTAAGAATTACAGTGGGACAGGTGCTGCTATATATCCTGTTGCAATAACTAATGTTGGTGTCACATCTAGTAATGCAGAGTTTCTTGATCAACTTGCAAATGCAAAAATGGGTGATGTTAACAAACCCTATCCTGATCCTTGGGCTGCAAGAAACGATGCTTTTGTTGCAATTGCTAATGGAGACATTCAGAAAGCATTGATAGTTGTAAATGGTGGACATACATGGACTTACGGAAGTATTTTTCCTTCTTTAAATGGAGATACAAATGGTGTTTATACAGGTTTCACAGTGGCTGATGTAGGTTTGCAAGCTTCTAATAATTTAGCATCATTGATGCAAAACAATATTGATTATTTCTTTATGCCAAATAGTGAATTAATTGGTATTGCAATTACATTTGCTTTTCATCTTGGATATAATGTTGATACCGCCAACACTAAATGGGTGAGCGGTATATATGGACATGGTAGATTTATTTCTCCTTATGGAACCAATAATGGATTTTCTCAAAGAATGTTCCAAATTGCAAATGGTAATGGAGAAATGACTATTGAAGCAGACACTATTATATGTCAAAGAGCTTGGTTGTTTGTTAATGGTGGAGAATTTCCTGCTCTACTTAAACTTAAAGCTAAAACGGTTATAACAGATGGAACAGGTTCTTTATTGTTTAATAGCCCGTCAGCTGCATTAGGTGTAGAACCCACTCAAAATTCCAATATAATCATTGATGTAGATGTTGTATCCAAAGGACAGAAATATTTTCCATACCCTTCTTCAGTGCAAGTGTCAGGTGACAATGCTAGATATTTGATTGATGGGGGCCCTTTAAATGCAAACACTTCTACAAGAGTTAAGGGTATAACAATCAACATGAAACAGTGTTTTATACAAGATATTGCTGGATGGTTGTATCAAGATAATTCATCAGGTTATCTTTCTAATTATAATATAGATGTAAATATAGGTTTTTTAAAACAAGAAATAAATGCTAGTAAAACAGGAAATCTGTTAAGAGGTGGTATTTCTATTGGAAGAAATATTTCTACTGGTGAAAGAATAAACACCGCTTGCAGTTTTAATATTAACACTGCAGAAGTTGAAGACTGCCTATTATCAACAGTTATGTTTACATCAAGAGTTGCTGCAAGTATAAACAATACAGTGGTTTTAAAAATAGGTGAAATCATTAAAACTGGTTCTTATGCAGGTTCAACAGGACAATACATATTTGGTATTCCTACCACATCTCCTGGTTCAGCAGGTGAGCCTGTAAAGATCATTATTGATTGTGGATATGCTTTGTCAAGGTTAGGGAATGTGTTTAAAGCAGAGCTGTTATTATCTCAAAACAATACACTTTACAGAAATAATATGATTGTAAAGGGTACATTTAAAACAACTGCTGCTTCTCCTGTTTTTAATTCTACACTTCTTACATCAGGAAATACAGGTATTGTTTTAGATAATGCTTCACTTATAACAGCAGGTACTCAATCTATTAACAGTACAACAGCAGGTGATATTTATTATTCAAAAGACTCCTATTCAAATGTAGCTGTAAACTTAGCAAATGTTACAGTACAAGGACTTTATAACGTAGATGCTAACTTAATAAACTTTTTATAATATGGCACTAAGACAATATTTTGACAATCAAATAACTCCAAAAATTTATAAAGTTTTATTGAATCAAACAGGTACAAACGCACCCGTTGCTACAGTTATAAAAAACAATTTATCAGGACTTCCTGTATGGAGTAGAACAAACCCTGGGATTTATAGACTTACATTAAATGGAGAATTTAATACATTAAATACAACTATTTATTGTGGTAATCAATTTAATAATACAGGAACTTTAATAATTATTAAAGCAGCTGTAGCAAGTGCAAATCAAGTAGAAATACAAACTTGGAGATTTAATGATTTGCTCGTAGCAGAAGAACGTGTAGATGATTTAATAACAGATTTACCTTTTGAGTTGTTAATTTATGCTTAATATAAATAAAAAATCCGATGATGCTGTTTATATACAAATAGCACCAGTAGGCGATAATCAATTAAGTAATACACCAATAGAAATTTTAGTATATCCTTAAAATAAAAACATATGAAAGTATTAACTGTAGATTTGGAAACAAACATCGTCCTTGAAATAAAGGATGTAAATATTGGCTATGTTTTACAACCAGAAGGTTCTACCACATTTGAAGTGTGGGCAGGAGCTAATGATAAAGTAGGAGATGTCTATATATAAAATATTAATTTTACAATCATGAATGGACAAATAGGAATGAGTCAGGAATCTAAACTGATTTTAGAAATAATAAAACAGCTTGATAGGGTGATAAAAATTGTAAAAACCGCATCAGCTTAAGCTTTTTAAAACCAACAAATAATTACATATGAAAGATGTGGATAACTATTCAATCACTTTTTAGGATATGTCAAATATTTGTTTTATATTTGTTATTAAATAATAAATATGGAAAACAAAATATGGAAACCTGTAAAGGGATATGAAAATTACTATTTAGTAAGCAACATTGGTGAAATTAAAACAATTGAACGTATAGTCACTTTACCAACACACAGTTATCTAAAGAAAGAGAGGTTATTAAAACAGTTTAAAGATGGTAAAGGATATATGCATGTGAAACTGTATGATGGGAAAGGAAAACCAAAATCACTCACTGTACACAGAATTGTAGCATTGACTTTTTTAGATAACCCAAATAATCTAGCGGAAGTTAACCATATTGATCATAATAAAAATAACAACAATGTTAATAACTTAGAGTGGACTAGTAGAGGGGACAACATTAAACACTCTTATTCAAAAAGAGATCCAAGAACTTATAAAGGAAGTGGTAATAAAAACTCTAAGTTGACGGAAGATGTTGTTATAAATATAAGAAAAGAGTATATAGAAAAAAGAACTACATACAAAACTTTAGCAAATAAGTACGGTGTGGGAATCACCCTAATAGGATATATAATTAAAAACCAAGTGTGGAAACATGTCTAAACCAATATTAATTACCTGTCAGCCAGATGATCAGTATTTTCTTTGGCAAAACCATCTTTACATTGAATCTTGTTTAGAACAAGGATTTGAAGAGGAGCAGATACATATTCTTCTTTACAAACCAGCTGGTAGAGAACCTAACAAAAACTGGAAAATTCTAAAAGAATGTCATCCAAAATTAAACATCTTCTTGTATGAGGATATGGGAGTTCAGAGATATCTGAGTATATATATTCCAATAATAAGACCTCATATTCTTTGGCAACATTTTACAAAGTTTCCAGAACTAAAAGATAAAACAATAATATATACAGACTGCGATATATTATGGGCTCCAAACTTAGATATAAAGAAACTGCTTGATGACGATGTTTCTTATGTAAGTGATGCAGCGTCCTATTTAAACTACTCATACTTTGAGAGTAAAAGAAAACAAGTGTTGGATAGTAAGAAAGAAGAGTTTGATCAAAAAGACTTTTTAGATGAGCTATGTAATATAGTGGGAATACCAAAACAAAAGTTGATAGATGAAAATAATAATACTGGCGGAGTTCAATATATACTAAAGAATATTGATGCTGAGTTTTGGAAAAAAGTAGAAAAGGATGTTCTAAATATACGTGTACATCTATTATCCATTAATAAACAGTTTTATAAGAGTGAGAACGAAGGTATACAATCGTGGTGCTCAGATTTATGGGCTGTACAGTGGAATCTTTGGATGAGAGATGGGGAAACAAAAGTAGCTCCCGAACTCAATTTTGCTTGGGCACCAGATCCTATTGAAAAGCTACAGACACATCCTATATATCACAATGCTGGTGTAACAGGACCTTTTATGGGGGGTGTGCCATATTTCTACAAAGGCAAATATCACAACGGTGGAGATCCTACAACAGATCCACATTTAGAAATAGTGTTAAACAATGAAGAAAGTAAAAAGTATTGTACACATTTCTATGCAACAAAACTGAAAAATCTTAAAAACAAATACAATTTAAATTATTAACGATGGCAGATAAGAAAATATCCCAACTCCCTAGCATAACAGGCCCATTAACTGGTTCTGAAGAGGTGGCAATTGTTCAGGGAGGTGTTACAAAAAAAGGAACTGTACAAGATATTGTTAATGCAGCAGTTCCATACAAAGTTTACAGAGCCCTTCTTACACAGAGTGGAAATGATAATCCAGATAGTATTATTTCTGATTTACTAACAATAGGTGTCACTTATACAATCAATAATTTTAACCCATCTTATACATTAGGTGACTTTACAAATGTTGGAGCACCTAATAATAATATAGGAACATCGTTTGTTGCAACAGGAACTACTCCAAACAACTGGGGAACATCTATTCAATTAGAATTTAACACAGGAGCTCCAGTAGCAACGGTGTTGGAAAATACGATAGGCACAATAACTTATGATTATGATAGTGCTGGTAGTTATGGGTTAAATTCAAGTGCGTTATTTACATCTGGTAAAACATTTGTAATGGGTGGAGGAAGTAGCAATAATGCATCTACCTATGTTTACTTAGGTGAAATAAATAGTACAAGCAGAATAG
>Ga0315900_10002634_pt1 | contig 27077 bp, 19 predicted proteins | sample LakEriMetagenome_FD_203521 | JGI IMG/M metagenome (GOLD analysis project Ga0315900, IMG submission 203521) | Freshwater fungal communities from buoy surface, Lake Erie, Ohio, United States - Buoy 12 MA114 | ecosystem: Environmental > Aquatic > Freshwater > Lake > Lake biofilm | place: USA: Lake...
GCGGTCACAGGTGCCTCACGGCGAGGAACGGGGCGATGCGGTCGTGGGAAAACACCGGGCCGTCGCGGCAGACGAACGCCGGGCCGAACTGGCACAGGCCGCAGAGGCCGGCCGCGCAGGCCATGTTCCGCTCGAGTGCGAGGAAGATCTCGGTGGCGGCGAGGCCGCGGGCCCGGCCGGCCGCGGCCACGGCCTGCATCATCGGCTCGGGGCCGCAGCACAGGAGGCTCGTGCGGCGCGGATCGAAGTCGAGGCCGGCGAGGAGGTCGGTGACGAGGCCCGTGGATCCCGGCCAGCCGGCGGCGGGTCGATCCACGATCGTGCGGACGTCGATGTCCGCCCGCACCCAGGCCGGATACTCGCGGGCGTAGAGCAGGTCGGCCGGCGTGCGGCCACCGACGAGGAGCCGGATCCTGCCGAAGTCGGCGCGGCGGCGGCTGAGCGCGACGATCGCCGAGCGCAGCGACGCCAGCCCGACGCCGCCGGCCACCAGCACCACGTCGCGGTCGCACAGGGCGTCGAGGGGCCAGGGCGTTCCCCAGGGGCCGCGGAGGAAGACGCCGGCGCTGGGCCGAAGCTGGGCCAGCGCGTGCGTGACGTTGCCCACGGCCCGGACGGTGTGGTCCACGGTGGCGGCGTCGGGGGCGGAGCTGATCGAGATCGCGGCCGCACCGATGCCGGGCAGGTGGAGCATGTTGAACTGGCCCGGCGCGAAGAGCAGAGGCCGGCCGCAGTCGAAGCGGTAAGTGGCGACGCCGGGCGCCTCGTGCTCGACGTCCACGAGCCGCGCGGCCTGCCCGTGCCAAGGCGATCTGGGTGGCGGAGCGACGAGGAACACGTTCATGGCCGGGCGTCCGTGGCCCGAATCGCCGCCACCTCGGCCGTGAGGTCGATGCCTACCGGACACCACGTGATGCAGCGGCCGCAGCCCGTGCAGCCGGAGGTGCCGAACTGGTCGATCCAGCCGGCGAGCTTGTGCGTGAGCCACTGGCGGTAGCGGGAGGCGGTGGTGGGGTGGGGGCCGCCGCCGTGCGTGTGCGCGTGGTCGAGGGTGAAGCACGACGCCCAGCGGCGTTCGAGCGTCGCCCGGTCGCCGGAGAGGTCGGGAACGTCCTCCACGGAATGGCAGAAGCAGGTCGGGCAGACGAGCGTGCAGTTGCCACAGGCGAGGCAGCGGTCGGCGATCGCGGCCCAGTGGGGGTGCTCGAGGTTGCCGAAGAGAAGATCGCGGATGTCCGTCGTGTCGAGCGACCGCGGCGCGGCCGCACCGGGCATGGCCTGGCGCGAGTGCATCCAGCGGCCGAGGGCCTGCGGAACGTCGCGCACCGCGGCCGTGTCGGCGGGCGTGCAGGGCGTGAGCGTGGCCCGCGTGGCGACGGCGGCGAGCAGGGCCGCGCCCTTCGCGGTGCCCGCCTCGATCGCGAAGCGGTCGTCGATCTCGGTGACGGCGAGGTCGAAGCCCGGCCCGGCGGCGGGGCCGCACTCCATCGAGTGGCAGAAGCAGGTGGCCGCGGCCCGGCGGCAGTGGACGGCCACGATGAACAGCCCCCCGCGGCGGCCGCGGTAGGCGGGGTCGGCGACGTCGGCGCGGAGGAACACGGCATCCTGGATCGCCAGGGCCGCGAGGTCGCAGCCGCGGACGCCGAGCACGGCGAGCGGCGCGGGGGCGGGCACGCTTGGCTGCTCGTGCCAGCGGTCGCCGGCGCCGTCGCGGGTGAAAGTCGCGACCGGCTCCCGCGCGGGAAAGAGGTAGTTCTTGAGCGAGTGCGGCCCGACGACGTGGTCGAAGCAGCCCGCCGCCTCGTCGCGCCGCAGGCGGTAGCTGCCGCCGTCCTGGTCGTCGAGCCAGCCGGCGGGCAGGTCGGCGACACACGCCACGTCGTCGAGCACGATGGCGCCGGCGGCGACGCGTGGGCCGACGACGCGGTGGCCTGCGGCGACCAGGGCGTCGATGACGGCCTGGAAGTCTGGCTTCGCGAGCCACTGCGGCGGGCCGATGGCGGCGGAGCAGGACATCGGGACGTGGCCTTCGCGGAGGTGCGCGGCGTCCCGGCCGACGGGCAATCATTCGCGGGGGGCCCCGGGCGGGGCAAGCAGCGGACGCCAAAATCGGTCCAACTGGGTTATCCGTGGCGCGGGTTCGCTGGGCGCCGAGGATCATCCGGTCCGAGTCCATATACGGCCCAGACTTGAGCCTCGCGCACGAACCGCTCCTGGGCAGCCCCGACCAGCGTCACGCGTAAGGTTCAAGTGTGATGCGGATGAGAAGCCCCGGGTGGGAGACGGGGGCTTTTTGTGTGATTCGTGAAGCCAGACACCAGCCCTGGCGGGCGTCGTTCTGCTCGTCAACAAGAAGTTGCACATGGCGTGCTGAACCCGCCGATTTTCGTGGGTGGATAAAAACCGATAGTTTTCCTGGTTCTCGCCCCCCGCCTGTCCGCTTCAGGAGCCATGATGCGAATCACCATTTTGGATGGTCACACGACGAACCCCGGCGACCTCTCCTGGGAGCCGCTCGAGAGGCTTGGGGATCTGGCGGTTCACGCCCGCACGGCGGCCGGCGATGTCGTGGCCCGCGCGACCGGAGCCGACGTCGTGCTCACGAACAAGACGCCGCTGTCGCGGGAGACGATCGCCGCGCTGCCGGATCTGAAGTGCATCGGCGTGCTGGCAACTGGCTACAACATCGTCGACATCGCGGCCGCCCGTGAGCGGGGCATCCCCGTGTGCAACGTGCCCGAGTACGGCACGCCGAACGTGGCCCAGGCCACCTTCGCGCTGCTCCTCGAACTCACCAACCGCGTCGGCCACCATGCGGACCTCGTGCGTGCGGGCCGCTGGACGGCCGGCCCCGACTTCTGCTTTTGGGAAGGGGAGCTCGTCGAGCTCGCCGGTCGCACGCTCGGCATCGTGGGCTACGGGCGGATCGGCCGGGCCGTGGCGACGATCGGCCGGGCGTTCGGCATGCGGATCCTCGCCTGGCGGCGGAACCACGGCGGCGACCCGGAGTGCGTCGCTCTCGACACACTCCTGCGCGAGAGTGACGTCGTCAGCCTTCACTGTCCGCTGTCGGCGGAGACGGAGCGGCTCGTGAATGCGGCCACCCTGTTGACGATGAAGCCGACCGCCTTCCTCGTGAACACGGCCCGCGGTGGGCTCGTGGACGAGGCGGCCCTCGCCGCGGCCCTCGACGCGGGCCGGCTGGCCGGCGCGGGCCTCGACGTGCTCTCCGTGGAGCCGCCCCCGGCCTCCAACCCTCTGCTCGCGGCGCGAAACTGCATCATCACGCCGCACGTCGCCTGGGCCACGCGGGAGGCGCGGCGGCGGCTGATCGCCGTGACGGCGGACAACGTGCGGGCCTTCGCGGCCGGCGCTCCCCGCCACGTGGTCAATCCGAGCCCCGAGCCGGCTAAGGAGTTGCCGCGTCGATGACGAACGTGTGAGGCGTCATGACCCTGCCAGCGGTCGCCTCCGGGAGCGGCACCTGGCCGACGGCCAGGTGCCGGAGGTCAGGGCGCCGTGACGGCGGGCTCGGGCGGGGCTTCGGTGGTCGTCTTGCCCCGGCGGGTGGCGGTGACGGCGAGCGATCCGCCGACGGGCACCTCGTGCTCGCCGGCCACGATCGCGGCCGTGGCCGTGAGGGCGACGGCGTCACCATCGTCGCCGAGCGCACCCTGTTGGAGCAGGCTGTCGAGATAGGGCTTCACCGCGCCGCGGAGCGTCTTGTCGGAGGCCGGCCGGGAGGTGTCGCCGACGAAGTTTCGCAGGTCGCCGCCGGCGATCACGTAGCGGCCGCGGCGGGCGTCGAAGAACGGATCGGGAAAGGAAAACGCGGCCGCCGTCGCTCCGGTGGCCGCGTCGCGGACCAGCAGCCGCAGCGTGGCCTTGGCCGGCGGGATGAACGACTCCGGCACCGGGATCGTGATCGCGTCGCACGACGCCGTGAAGAACTCGTCCACCTTGGCGGCCGGCACGGATGCGGTCTTCGTGACGCCGAACGTCAGGCCGATCGTGCAGGTCGGCTCGAAGACAGGCCTGCCGCCACCGCCGGCGGCGCGCCGCACGACCGGCACGAGCAGATGGCCGCTCACGCCGTAGGGCGTGGCGAGGTGAATGTCGACGAACTCGCGGCGGTTGCAGTCGAGGCCGCAGTCGGCCGCGGAGCCACAGGCCGCGGGCGGGGCGGCGGGGATGCCGGGCGGCGGCAGCGGCTCGGCGGCGGAGGCGAGCAGGAGGCCGGACCGGCGGTGCGCCGCGGCCGCCTCGGCGGGGCCGGCGGCCGGCACGATCGGTACCGCACCGGCCGGCACCTCGACCTCGATCAAGTCGCGCGACAGGGGCCGGAAGCGGGCGGGCCGGCCGCCGGCGATGACCCGTGTGTCGAGGACGCTGAAGCCCTTGCCGACGAGAAACAGCGTCGTGCTCCCGGCCGGGTCGATGCCCGGCGCGCCGTACCAGCCGAGCAACTCCGGGGCCAGGTCGGTGATGCCGGCATTGAAGAGCTCAAAGCCGCCGGCCGTGTTCTCCTCCGGGATCATCGCCTGGAGAGACTGCAGCGGAAGTCGATGCCGGAGCTGGTCGGCGATGCGCAGCAGCCGGGCGGACTCGCCGTCTTGGCAGCCGCCGCGGCCGCAGGCCGCGACGCTGGCGTGCAGCGTCTCCACGGCCCGTTCCATCGCGACCGCCTGCCGGACGTCGGGTTCGGTCGTGCCCGGATGGGTCAGGGAGAACCACTTCGTGCGCACGTCGAGCGTCACCCAGGGAACGAAGGCGGGCATGACGACGATCGCCGTGCATTCCCGCTGCCCCGGCTCGAGCCGCCTCCGGGCGAGATCGGCGGCGCTCGTCGGGCCACAGATCGTCTCGCCGAGCGCCGCCAGGCCGCCGCGTGTGGGGGGCGTCTGCACGCGCGGATAGAACCGCCAGCCGAAGGTTTCGGAGCCGTGCGAGAAGCCGACGGCGGTCTTGTTGAGGGCGATCACCGCCATGTCCTGCTCGAGGCGGCGGGTGAAGCGGGCCATGGCCTGGGCGTTGAGCCGGCCGGTGGCGGCGGCCGTGGCCATCGCGATCTGGAGTTCGCGGCGCCGGGCGTAGGCGTCATCGACGTTCTGCTCCTCGCTGACCGGATCGAGCGCGAAGACGCGGATCGGCCAGCGGCAGCGCACATAGTCGGCGAAGGCCGCGCGGGCCTCGGCCGCGGGGCAGGGGCCGTAGAACGGGGCGGGCCGCACGTCGGGCGGCGCCGTGCGGCCGCGGGCCGTGGCCGACTCGCGGACGTCGGCGGCGAGCCGCTCGTCGAGCAGCGCCGACTCCACGAGGATGCCCCAGGCGAGCACGGCCGTCGTCGTGCGGCACAACGGAGCGACCGGCTGCTCGGCCGCGCAGCAGACACCGGCGGGATCGGGGGCCGGCAGGGAGGGGATCAGTTCGGGGCCGGCGTCGGCGCCGGTGCCGACGCCGGCGAAGAACCGGCACCGCGCCGCGGCGAGGTCGCGGACCTGCCGCCCGCGGATCAGGGCCGCGAGGTTCCAGGCGGGCAGTTCCTCCCACACGTGCCGCCGCGCGTCGACGGCGAGAAAATCCCAGGCCGACTCCAGCTCCTCGGCGAGGTGACCGCGGACGTCCATGTAGCCGATGCAGGGCAGGTTCGCGGGATGGTTCGCCAGGGCGGCGCGGGTGTCATGGATGAGGATCGCGATCTGCTCGATGCCGGCCACGTCGGCCAACTGCGTGAACGGGATCGGCAGCCGCGACCGTCGCGTCTTCACGCTCGGGGCCGGGGAGGGCGTGATCGTGGGCAGTTTCGCCCGCAGCCCGTCCACCGCCGCCAGAAAGCCGCGGCGGGCCTCGGCCGGCGCGGCGGGCGCGGGGGCGGCGCCGGTGATCGTGGCGGCCCAGGCGACGCACTCCGGGTCGTTCACGCACCACGTCAGCGCCGGCGCGATCATGTCCACCAGATCGTTGATCACGAGGCTGCGGAACGTGACGGGCAGCAGATCGTCGCCGAGCAGCGGCGCGGCGGTGACGGTGATCTCGGCGCCGTATCCCTGCTGCGTGCGCTTGCCGGGCAGGATCGAGACGGGGATGCGCACGAGGTTGAGCGCATAGCCGGGGGCGTCGGCGGAGTCGTCGCCTTCGTTGATGCGGCGGAGTTGATTGAGGTGATTCAGGTAGCGGGAGAGCTGGTCGAGGTGGACGGTCGGCTCCAAGGCCAAAGCCTGCTCGTCGAATTGCAGGGCGGCCGGGTTCGGCACGGCGGCGAACGGTGCGGTGCGGGCGATGACGACGGGATCGGCCCGGCCGACGGCCTCGTTCGTCGTGGGCAGGAGCCCCTGGATCGAGGTGATGACGTTGTTGCTCGTGGTCACCTCGGGCACCGCGACCTCGGTTGTCGGCCGCCGCCGGCCTGAGGCCGACTGCATGGCCAACGCCAGGCCGGTGAAGGCCTGATCGCTGCGGCGGATGGCGGCGCTGGTGCGCTCCGTGAACGTCCCGAGCTGCCGCTGCATCTGCTGTTCGTACTCCACGCGGTGCCGCGTGAGCCGGCTCTGCCCCCAGACGTCTGGCTGCTTGGCGACGATCGAGCCGGAGGCGTCGAGCTGGTGCTCCAGCCAGGCGATCCGGGCGGAGAGGTCCGCGATGCAGGGGTCGGTCGCGGGCGGTGGCGGTTGGCGGTGGGCCGCCTGCAGCGGCGCCGCCACGGTGCGCCGGAGCCAGGCGGCGACCTCGCCGGCAGTGGCCGGCCCGAGCGGTCCGCAGGTGGCGGCGACGGCGACCGCCGCGCGGACGAACGGCCGGCAGATCAGTCGCAGCATCGGCGGCATGCTCCAGGCGAGGGGCTACGAGAGAGGGGGGATGTACTCAAGCAGATCGGCCGACATGACCGATCGATTGAGCACCGGCCGCACCACCGGGGAGGTCGGGGGCAGTTTGCGCACCTTTCCAGGAGCTTTTGCCGTGCCGCATGTCGTCTCCCGCCACCCGATCCAGTGCATCGTGCCACCGTACATGGTCGAGCACATGGCCCGGTCGGCCGATCCCCAGCTCCGCGAGCGGGCGCTCGTGGACCTCGCGCGGTCGAGCGCGGTGCGGGCCGTGCGCACCTTCTCCCAGCAGATGCCGGCGCTGCTGGCCACCGCCTCGCCCACCGGCCGGAAGCACCGGCTCGTGTACGACGCCCGCAAGAAAGACGTGCTCCCGGGCAGGCTCGTCCGCGCCGAGGGCGACCCGAAGACCACGGATTCTTGCGTGAACGAGGCCTACGACTATTCCGGCGACACGTTCGACTTCTTTCTGGAGCTGTTCGGCCGCAACTCGCTCGATGACGACGGCATGACGCTGATCTCGAGCGTGCACGTGGGCGAGGCCGACGGCCGCGATCGGTTCCAGCCGATGAACAACGCCTTCTGGGACGGCGCCCAGATGGCCTACGGCGACGGTGACGGCGAGGTCTTTCAATGCTTCACGCGGTCACTCGACGTGGTGGCCCACGAGCTGACGCACGGCGTGCAGGCCTTCACGAGCAACCTCGCCTATCGCGGGCAGTCGGGCGCACTCAACGAGCATTTCGCCGACGTGTTCGGCGTGCTGGTGCGGCAGTGGCGGCGGAAGGAGTCGGCCGACACGGCGAGCTGGCTGGTGGGCGCTGAGATTCTCGTGCCGGCGAAGACGCGGCGGGCAGTCCGCGACATGGAGTACCCCGGCACGGCCTATGCCGACGATCCTGCGCTGGGCAGCGACCCGCAGCCCGATCACATGGATCGGATCTACACCGGCCCCGCCGATTCCGGCGGCGTGCATCTCAACTCGGGGATTCCGAATCGGGCCTTCGTGCTGGTCGCGCAGGCTCTCGGCGGCCCCGCCTGGGAAACGCCGGGGGCGATCTGGCACGAGGCGCTGCTGCAGTTGTCGCGGACCAGTCAGTTTCCTGACATGGCGAAGCTCACCGCCCAGATCGCCGGCGACCGGTTCGGGGCGGCGACGAAAAAGGCGGTGCGGGCCGCGTGGAAGAAGGTCGGGCTGTAGGCGGGGCGGATTCGCAAGCCTGGAGGCTTGCGCCACGGTGGGCTCACTACGCGGCTCGGATGTGGCGCACGCCTCCAGGCGTGCGAATGCGGGAATGGTGCTGGCGGGCGGGTGTGGTGTGCGGGGGGGGCGGATTCGCAAGCCTGGAGGCTTGCGCCACGGAGGGGCGGGCAAGCCGCGGATTCCCTTGCCTGACCGGCGCGACCGGCAGCCCGGCGCAGCCGAATCGGCCGGCTGCCCGGCATGAGCCGGTTTCATTTCCGGAAATCCGTGGATAATGTCGAACGACGACGGACCAGGTTTCGGATCGGTTTCCTCCGAGCGCTCATCATGGCAACGCTTGCCCGCACGCGTCCGGTGTCCGCCCACGGCGTGCACTGGGAATACCTGGTGCCGATCGCGACGGTGCACGTCCTGGCCTGCCTCGCGCTGGTGCCGTGGTGCTTCAGCTGGTCGGGCGTCGCGCTGGCGGTGATCGGCGTGAACGTCTTCGGCACGCTGGGCATCAACCTCTGCTACCACCGGCTGCTGTCGCACCGCAGCCTGAAGGTGCCCCGCTGGCTGGAGCGGACGTTGACGACGATCGCGCTCTGTTCCCTGGAAGACACGCCCTGCCGCTGGGTCGCGAATCATCGGCTCCACCACCAGCACTCCGACGAGGAGCCGGATCCCCACTCGCCGCGCGACGGTGTCGTCTGGGCGCACATGGGCTGGCTGATGGAGCGGGTGCCGCAGCGGCGGTCATGGGCGTTTTTCGAGCGGTATTCCCGCGACATCCTCGCCGACGGCTACTACCGCTACCTGGAGCGGAATCCGTGGGCGATCATCGTCATCTACTCCATCCATGCCGCGGTCTTCGCCCTCGCGGGGCTACTCGTCGGCCGCTGGGCCGGCGGCGACTGGCGGCACGGCGTGCAGCTGGCGGCGAGCTGGCTGGTGTGGGGCGTGTACGTGCGCACGGTGCTCGTGTGGCACATCACATGGAGCGTGAATTCGCTCACCCACCTCTTCGGCTACCGCACCTACCAGACCGGCGAGGACAGCCGCAACAACTGGTTCGTGGGCCTGGTCGCCAACGGCGAGGGCTGGCACAACAACCACCACCATGACCCCGCCAGCGCCAGCGTGCAGCACAAGTGGTGGGAGATCGACGTCACCTACTACATCATCCTGCTGCTCGAACGGCTCGGTCTGGCCACCGATGTCATCCAGCCGCGGCACGTGCGGCGGCGGACGGCATCGACCGGCTGACACGGCGGGGCCGTCGCGGGAGTTGCATTGCGGTCGCCGCGGTCGCGTGCTATAGTTCGGTCGTTCGGAATCGATGATGACGGCCCGCCCGACGCCCGTGGTCGAGGCTTTTTCCGTCGCGATCGCATCTCTCGAAGCGACATTCCTCCGGCCCTGGGCTCGTGCCCGGCCCCTCCAGGAAGCCCGATCGCTTGGCAGGCAGTGATCCATCGTGGGATCGCCGTGCCGCCGTGGTGCAGCTTCCGGTTTCCGGGCCCCTTTCCTTCCCAGGATGCCGTGTTTCCATGTCCAGCTTCGCCGACCTCGGTCTTTCCGCACCCCTTCTCCGCAGCCTCGACGCCGAGGGCTATGCCACGCCCACGCCCATCCAGGCCAAGGCGATCCCCCACGTGCTCGCCGGCCGCGACCTCTTCGGCTGCGCCCAGACGGGCACCGGCAAGACGGCCGCCTTCGCCCTGCCGCTGATCGAGCGGATGCTCGCCGCCCCGCGGCCGCGGGCTTCACGCGGCTGCCGGGCGTTGGTGCTCGCCCCGACCCGCGAGCTCGCCAGCCAGATCCACGAGAGTTTCCGCGCCTACGGCCGCCATGCCGGGATCACGAGCGTGGTCGTGTATGGCGGCGTGGGGCAGCGGCCTCAGGCCGACGCGCTGCACCGCGGCACCGACGTGCTCGTGGCCACGCCCGGGCGGCTCCTCGACCTCGTCGGCCAGCGGCTTGCCGACCTCCGCGGCGTGGAGTTCCTCGTCCTCGACGAGGCCGACCGGATGCTCGACATGGGCTTCATCCACGACGTCCGCCGGATCGTGGGCCTCGTGCCCCGTGACCGGCAGACGCTGTTCTTCTCGGCCACGCTGCCCGACGAGGTGCGGAGGCTGGCCGACACGATGCTCCGCGATCCGCTGGAGGTGAAGACCGCGCCGCAGGCGACGCCTGCGGAGACGGTGGCCCAGTCGGTGTTCCACGTGCCCAAGGCGGGGAAGCGGATGGCGCTGGTGTCGCTGCTCCGGAACGAGACGATGGATCGGGTGATCGTGTTCACCCGCACCAAGCACGGGGCCGACAAGCTGCAGCGCGATCTGGCCAAGGCCGGCATCGACGCGGCCGCGATCCACGGCAACAAGTCGCAGAACCAGCGGGAGCGGGCCCTGGCCGCCTTCAAGGCGCCGCGGCCCCCGGTGCTGATCGCCACCGACATCGCCGCCCGCGGCATCGACGTGGACGGCGTGTCGCATGTCGTGAACTACGAACTGCCGCACGAGCCGGAGACCTACGTGCACCGCATCGGCCGCACCGGCCGCGCCGGCCAGACGGGCGAGGCCGTGAGCTTCTGCGACCCGGAAGAACGGCTGCGGCTGCGGGCGATCGAGAAACTGCTGCGGAAGCCGATCACGCCGCGGAACGCGCCGCCGGTCGGCGGCGAATCCGAGCCGGCCGACGCGCCGACCGAGCCGGGTTCGCGCGGCCACCAGCCGCGGGGACGCCGCGGCCGCTCCGGTGGCGGGCGGAACCGCCGGCAGGGACGCGACAATCGGGGGCAGGCCGGCGCCGGTGCCGCGGCGGCCGTCGCCACCGCACCGGTCGCGACCAGGCCCGCTGCCGGTGGGAACCGGTCACGACGCCGCCATCGGCGGGCCCTGTAGGCCGTGGGTGCAACGGCCCAAGCAGCCCCCGTCGGGAAGCCGGAAAACGGCAGGAAGGTTTTTGTCCCGGCAGCGATGTGCCGCGCTTGGCGGCCGCCGGTTGCTTGGAGCCTTACGGCATGGACGATGGAATGGTTTTCATGGCCGGAGTCCCCGGGCTTCCGCCCGGGGCTTCTTGGGGTGAACGCGCACCAGAAGCCACCGGCGGGAGCTACGCTTACACCCATGGAAGCTGACCGCATCCCGAGGAGCGACGCATGCAAGTCGAGCGCGTGAAGTACGTGATCTGGGCGGCCGACATGGAGCGGGCCGTGCGGTTTTGGCGCGACACGTTCGGCGGCCGCCTCCTCAAGCACAATCCCGTCATCGCCGAGGTCGAGATCGAGGGGGCCGTGATCGGCATCCACTCCGGCGGCGAAGGGAAACGCACCTGGACGGGCTTGAGCCTGCAGGTGGCCGACGTGATCGCCGGCGGCCGGGAGGTCGCGGCGGCGGGCGGGCTGCTTGTGAAGGAGCCGGAGCCCGAGAACGGCGAGCCGCCGCACCTGGCGATGTGCGTCGATCCGGAAGGCAACGAGTTCATGCTCACCCGGAAGCGCGGGTTGTGATGGCGCCCTCCATTCCGATGACCTGATGCCGACCGTCGCATCCGGCCTGCGGCCCCACAACCCGCATTCGCAAGCCTGGAGGCTTGCGCCACGGGTGCAGCGGTGCCTGTCGGTCATGCCCGGCTGCCGGGAAGCCCGAAGCGTGAGCTGAGGGAATACGCGACAATCCGCCGGAAACCGATCCCCATTCCCTCGGCTCACGCCTCGGGCTTCAAGGGCAAGGGGGCGGAACCATGGAGCAACCACGACGTCCTTCTGGAGCGGCGGTCTCCGACCGTCGACTCCGGCCTGCGGGGCCAGCCGACGCCGCCGAGCGGCCGGGCCGGAGGGCCTGGCCGCCCGACGCATCAGGAGCCGGTCAGCGGACGACCGCGGCCATCTTGCTGAACGATTGCAGCATGCCGACGAGGGCCGTTGCCCGCGGTGCCAGGATGGTAAGGCCGTAGAGTATCCGGGCCTGCCGCGTCACCGGCGGCTTCCGCACCATCGCCACCAGCGGGCTGATTCGCGGCGAGAGCACACCGAGGCCCGCCAGCCGTCCGGCCTGCGTCTTGAGGCCGCCGAGCTGGTTGATCTGGGCGAGCATGCTCAAGCGGGGCGCGATCAGGCCCAGCGGGCTGGCGGTGGGGGTGCCAGGCAGGGTGGGAACGAGTGGCCGGTTGAGCCGGGCCAGGAGGCCGCCGCCGGCGGCGGGGCGGGCCGGGGCCGCGAAGGCGGAACGACCGGCCTGCGGCAGGCTCCATTGGGCGGAGCAGGGGGCCGCGGTCGCCAGCAACGTGGCAGCACACACAGCGAACACAGAAATCTTGCGAAGCATCTTCGGGGTCCTTCACGAAAGGAAGTGAATCCAGCCGCAGCCATTGCGGCCCGCTGCCGACGCTAGTTGGGGTCGCGGCGGCCGCAATGGCGGAAAACCCGCAAACCGCGGCTCCAGCGGCAGACGCGGTGGGGTCGTGACGGCTGTCGCGATCATGCGGGCACGAATGCTCCCGTGGCGCAAGCCTCCAGGCTTGCGAATGCGGGTTATGGAGCCGCAGGCCGGATGCGACTGTCAGAGGCCGCCGCTCCCAGAAGGACGTCGTGGTTGCTCCATGGTTCCGCCCCCTTGCCCTTGAAGCCCGAGGCGTGAGCCGAGGGAATGGGGATCGGGTTCCGGCGGATTGTCGCGTATTCCCTCAGCTCACGCTTCGGGCTTCCCGGCAGCCGGGCATGACCGTCAGGCACCGCTGCACCCGTGGCGCAAGGCTTCAGGCTTGCGAATGCGGTCGTGGAGCCGCAGGCCGGATTCGACGGTCAGAGACCGCCGCTACAGGGGGAACGACGCCGCTGCCGTGGCGCAAGGCTTCAGGCTTGCGAATGCGGGTCGTGGAGCTGCAGGCCGGATGCGACGGTCAGAGACCGCCGCTACAGGGGGAGGCAACGACGGTCAGAGGCCGCCGCTCCAGTCGGGCCAGGGCCCGCGGAGACCTTCATCGCGGTCCGTCTTCGGGCGTCCGCAGCCAGACCGTCCGGCCCTCCTTGATGGTCTCGTCGACGCGGATCTCCTTGATGGTCGCCGGGGGCACCGTGAGCGGATTGGCGGAGAGCACGACGAGGTCGGCGAGCTTGCCCGGTTCGATCGAGCCCTTGTTCGCCTCCTCGCCGTACATCCGCGCGCCGTCGATCGTGATCGCCTCCAGGGCCTCCAGCGGGCTGATCCGCTCGTCCGGCCCGAGCGTGCCGCCGGACCGCGTGATGCGGTTGACCGCCGTGTGGATCGTGAAGATCTGGTCGAGCGGGGAAACGTTGAAGTCGGTGTGGTTCGTGGGGCGAATGCCCAGGCTGCGGGCCGATTTCATCGGGCTGATGAAGGCGGCCTGCTCGGGACCGCGGTTGGCCACGTGCGTGTCGCCAAAATAGAAGCAGTGGAGCGTGAAGAACGAGGGCGTGATGCCCCAGGCCGCGTACTTCTCCAGTTGGTCGCGGCGGATGAACTGCGAGTGCACGCCCACCGTGCCGCGTGGCTTGGTCGGATCGTCGCCCGAGGCCACGCGATGGGCCTCCAGCAGGGCGTCGATCGCCGCGTCGCCGTTGCAGTGCACGAACAGCGTCGCCCCGCCGTCGTAGACCTTCTTCACCATCTCGTTGAGCACCGGCTGGGGGAATGTGGGCTCGCCCCGCCAGTTCTTCTGGCCCGCGGGGCCGACGGTGCGATAGGGCTTCGTGAAGAACGCCGTGCGGCCCTGCGGCGAGCCGTCGGCCACGATCTTCACGCCGCCGATCCGCAGCCGGTTCTTGTAGGCAGGCTCGTTCCGCGGCGGCCCGCCGGCGAAGACCGCGTCGAGTTCGGTGATGAAGGGGAGCGCCACGACGTCGAGTTTGAGCAGTCCGCGGGCGGCCGCGATCCGCAGCAGTTCGAGCTGGTGCTTCATCGTCGCTCCTTCCTGGGCCGTGGTGATGCCCTCCCGCAGGTAGAGCTCCTGTCCCGACTTCAGCAGTTCGAGCGCCTCGTCGTCGTCCGGTCCCGGCACCTTGGCGAAGATCGGCAGGAAGGCGGTCTCGAAGAGGAGGCCGTTCGGTTCCTGTGAGCCGGGCTCGCGGCCGATCACGCCTCCGGCCGGCGTGGGCGTGGCGGCGGTGATGCCGTAGGCCGCCAGGGCGCGGGAGTTGAGCATTGCGCCGTGGCCCGACACGTGGACGAGGATCACGGGATTCTCGGGGAAGGCGGCGTCGAGCTCCTGCCGCGTGGGGGCCCGCTTCTCCGCCAGCAGCTCGGGGTCGTAGCCGAATCCCATCACGAACTTCCCCGGCCCGAGCTGCCGCCGCTCCTGAACCTTCTTCAGGCTCGCGATCACGTCGGCCACGCTGCGGCACGGGCCGGCCGGTGGCGAAGCGCACAAGGCCTGGGTCTGCACGTCGACCAGCGACCAGAAGTGGCTGTGGCCGTCGACGAATCCGGGCGCCAGCGTCTTGCCGGCGAGATCGGTGACCACGGTGCCGGGACCCTTCAACGCCATGATGTCGGCCTCGGAGCCGACGGCCACGATCTTCCCCCCCGCGATCGCCACCGCCTCGGCCGCGGGCTGTGCGGCATTGACCGTGACGATCGGGCCGCCGCGGATGATCCGTTCGGCGGGCGTGGAGGCGGCCTGGCCGACGGCGGCGACGAGGGCGACGGCCAGGGCGACCAACGGGGCGTGCATGACGGGCTCCTGAAGGAATGTGCGGCCTGCGGCGACCGTGTCGGGAAAGTGTAGCGGACGTGCCGGTGACGCGGGCCGGCTGCCATCCGCGGCGAGGTGCGCGACTGGCGAAGGCCGATCGAGGCCGCGGCAGGCCGCTCACCGTGCCCGGCAGCGGCATCCGATGCCGGTGGACGGGAGCGGAGGAGTCAACAGCATGCGGCCGGTGTGCCAGGGATCGATGCGGGGCGCCGCGCTCGCGGCGCTGACGCTCGCGGCCGGGATCGTGCGGGCGGCCTTGCCGGAGCCGATCGACTTGGTGTCGCTCGACGAGGTCACGGCGCCGTCGGCATCCTCGGTGCGGGATGCCATGCCGATGCAACCGGTGGCCGCACATCGCAGGCCGGAGCCACGGCTCTACGTCACGGGCCTGCTCGGCGAATCGTTCGTGACCCTGGATGACCCTGTGTACGAGTCGATCCTCGAGCGGCGGATGAACCGCTCCGTGCTCACGTCCGGCGGCGCGGCGGGCGTGGCCGTCGAGCGGTGGAACGGTCTCCTGCGACTCGAGGTGGAGGGACGCGGGCGTGATGACGTGACGGCGGCGTTGTCGGAATCGCTCGGCCCGTTCGGGGGCGCGGATTTTCGCTGGGCCGCCAACGACGGCTGGTCGGCGCTGGTCAATGTGTGGCGGGATTTCACCGTCACCGACCAGGTCGATCTGTACCTCGGCGGCGGCGTGGGTGGCGGCGGCTACCGTTACGCCCTGGACGCGGAAGTCTCCTTGTTTGGTGTGCCGCTCATCACGGCTGCCTCGCGGGCACAGGTGGCCGCCTTCGCCTGGCAGCTCGGCGGCGGCGCCGTCTGGAACGTGAGCGATCGGCTGGCCTTCGACGTCGGCTACCGGTTCTTCTCCATCGACCAGGCAAACACGACGGTCGATCTGTCGCTCATCGGCACGCCGCTGCCGTCGATGCTCATGCCACAGCAGTACACGGCGAGCGAGCTCCTTTTCGGACTGCGGATCTACGAGCCGTTCCGCAACTGGCGCTGATCCGGAAGCCGGGCACGACGGTCGGAGACCGCCGCTACAGGACGGGCACGACGGTCGGAGACCGCCGCTACAGGGTCGGCACGACGGTCGGAGACCGCCGCTACAAGTCGGCGGCGAGTTCCGGGTGGAGGCTCGTCGTCTTCTCGTCCTTGACCTCCGTGAGCGTGGCCTCCGTGAGGAGGAGCGTGCCGGCGACGCTGACGGCGTTCTCCAGCGCGATCCGCACGACCTTCGTGGGGTCCACGATGCCCGCCGCCACGAGGTCGCCATAGACGCCGCGGGCCGCGTCGAAGCCGTAATTCCCGCTGCCACGCCGCAGTTCGCCAACCACCACGCCGCCGTCGGCCGCGGAGTTCTCCGCGATCGTGCGGGCCGGCACCTCGAGGACCTGCCGCAGGATCCGCACGCCCGTCCGCTCGTCACCGTCGCAGGCCGCCTCCTCCCGCTCCACCGCCGGAATCGCCCGCAGCAGCGCCAGCCCGCCGCCGGGCACGATGCCCTCCGCGATCGCCGCCCGCGTGGCGCTGATGGCGTCGGCGAGGGCCTCCTTGCGGCTCTTCAGTTCGGCCTCCGTGGGCGCGCCGACGCGGATCACGGCCACGCCGCCGGAGAGCTTGGCAAGCCGCTGCTCGAGCTGCTCGCGGTCGTAGTCGCTCTTGGCCTCCGTGATCTGCCGGCGAATCTCGGCGCAGCGGGCCTGGATGGCGGCCTTGTCCCCCTGGCCGCCGATGATCGTCGTGGCGTCGCGGTCCACCGTCACCTTCGCGGCCGTGCCGAGGTCGGCGATCTGCACCGCATCGAGCGTGACGCCGAGGTCCGCGGAGATGAAGCGGCCGCCCGTGAGGATCGCCATGTCCTGCATCATCTCCTTGCGGCGGTCGCCGTAGCCGGGCGCCTTGGCGGCCACGCACTCCAGGACCCCGCGGAGCCGGTTGACCACGAGCGTGGCCAGGGCCTCGGCTTCCACGCTTTCCGCGATCACGACCAACGGCCGCCGCTGCGGGACCAGCGTTTCAAGGAACGGCAGAAACTCCTTCAGGCTGGCGATCCGGCCCTCGTGAAGCAGGATCAACGGCCGCTCCAGCACCGCCTGCTGCCGCTCGGCGTCGGTGATGAAGTACGGGGAGAGGAGTCCGCGGTCGAACTGCATGCCATCGACGATCTCGATCGAGGTCTCCATGCCCTTGGCCTCCTCGACCGTGACCACGCCCTCGCTGCCCACCCGCTCCATGGCGTCGGCCACGAACGCGCCCAGGGGCGCGTCGTTGTGGGCGGAGATCGTCGCCACCTGGGCCTTCTCCAGGCGGCTGGCGACGGGCCGTGACAGTGCCCGGATGGCGGCGACGGCGGCCGTCAGGCCGCGCTCGAGGCCGCGTTTGATGTCCACGGCGCTGGCGCCAGCGGCGAGGTTCCGCAGGCCGGCGGCGAGGATGGCGTGGGCGAGGAGCGTGGCCGTGGTCGTGCCGTCGCCCACGACGTCGGCCGTGCGCTCGGCCGCCTCGCGGAGCATGTGGGCGCCGAGATTCTCCTCGGGATCCTCCAGCTCGATCTCCTTGACGATCGTGACGCCGTCGTTGCAGACCAGCGGCGGCCCCCACTTCTTTTCGATGAGCACGCACTTGCTCTTGGGGCCGAGCGTGACGCGGACCGCGTCGGCGAGCGTCGTGGCGCCGCGGAGGATCCGCTCGCGGGCGTCGGCGCGGAAGAGGATCCGCTTGTGGGGCATGGCACGGCTCCGCGAGGTGAGGCGGCCATGCCGGAAGTCGGCCAATCATACGTGCCCGGTCAATCGGTGCGGATGGCCCGTGGCTCCACAACCTGCATTCGCAAGCTGTAGCGGCGGTCTCTGACCGTCGAATCCGGCCTGTGGCTCCACGATCCGGATTCGCATGGCTGGAGGCTTAAGCCACGGGGGCGGCGGTCTCCGAACGGAACGGGCATTTGGCGATCGGCGCTCCATCGGAAGGTAGACTTCTGGGAATGAAGCGATCCCGCGGCCGAGTCTCGCCCCCCGATCAACGTCATGCGCCCGATTCCCGCCGGGCCGGGCCGCGGCCGCCGCGCACCGGTAGGCCACGACACCAGGCCAAGACGGAGGAGATGTTTCACGGCGCGCGGGCCTGCGAGGCGCTGTTCGCCCGCCGGCCCGAGGCGATCGTGCGGGTGTATCTCGCGGCGGAGCGGCGCCGGCAGTTCGCGACGCTCATCGATTGGTGTGCGCGGAACCGCAAGGGGTTCCAGGTCGTCGCGGACGAGAATCTCCAGCGGCTCACCGGCTCGATCCACCACGAGGGCGTGGCGATCCTCGCCAGGCACCTGCCGCGCTGGTCGCTCGCCGACCTGCTTGGCCGGGGTGCCGACCTGACGGGGCCGATCGTGTACCTCGACGGCGTGCAGAATCCCCACAACCTCGGCTCGATCCTGCGCACCGCCGCCCACTTCGGTGTGGCGGCGATCGTGGGGCGAGCGGGAGACCTGCCGCCGCTATCGCCCGCGGCGGTGCGGGTTGCGGAGGGGGCCGCGGAAACGGTGCCGGTGGCCGACCTTGCCGATCCGCCCGCCGACCTCGGCCGGCTGAAGCGCGCGGGCTGGCGGGTGGTGGTGACCTCGAGTCACGGCGGTGAGTCGCTGTACGCCGCCGCCCTGCCGCCCCGGGCGGTGGTCGTGCTGGGCAGCGAGGCGGAGGGGGTGTCGCGGGCGGTCGATGCCCTGGCCGACCTGCGGGTGCACATCCCCGGCACGGGAACGGTCGAGAGCCTCAACGTGTCGGTCGCCTGCGGCGTGGTGCTCGGCGAGTGCTGGCGGCGGTCGCGGCCCGGCTGACAGGGTGGTTTGCCGTTGCAAATCACCGCCCGCGCGGATTCAATCCGAGAGATGCCGGGAGGTGGACGGCGATGTGCGACCAGGGACGTGGAGCGGGATGGTGGCTGCGGCTGGCAATGGCGGCCTGCTGCGCAGCTTCCGCCGGATGGGCGGATGACGCGCCGCCGGCGCAGGTGCCGGCGGTGTTCGCCGCCTACGTGACGCCGGTCGCCGAACCGTGGAACGCGGTGATTCATGCCGCCTTGCTCGAGGCCCGTGACGCGGGGCGAATCACCTATCAATGGAAGGAGGCCCTCGCCACCACCGAGAAGCAGCTCGACGCCGTCACGGAGGCGGTCGCCGACCGGCCCGACATCGTGGTCGCCGATGCGGCCGACGCCGCTGAGGAACTGCTCGCGTTGGCCAGACGCCATCCGGGGGTGGCCTTTCTCCTCGGCGGCGCGGAGCGGCCGCAGCCGCCGAACGTTTCCGTGTTCGACGCCGATCTCACCGAGCCGGCCTATCTGTGCGGGCTCGTTGCGGGGAAGCTGACGAAGTCGAACGTCGTGGGCGTCGTCGCCGGCAAGCACGACGACGCCGTGCATCGCACTGTGAACGCCTTTTTGCAGGGAGCCCGCGAGGCGAATCCCGGCGCGAAGGCGAAGGTGACGTTCATCGACGCCTGGTTCGACCCGCCCAAGGCCCGGGCCGCGGCGCTGGCGCAGGTGGCGGCGGGCGCCGACGTGATCTTCGCGGAGCGGGCCGGGGCGATCGCGGCCGCGCAAGAGACCGGCGTCGTGGCCTTCGGCGACATGCTCGACCAGCATGACGAGGCGCCCGGCCACGTCGTCACCGGCACGGTGTGGAACATGCGGCCCGTCATCGACCATGCCGTCGCACGGGCGGCCGCCGGAGAGGTGAAGGCCGAGGATCTTCGGCGCTTCTGCACGTTCGACCGTGGGGGCGTGGGCCTCGCGCCCTGGCACGGCTGGGAAGAAAAACTCCCGCCGGAGGTGCTGCGGCTGGTCGCGGAGCGGCGTGCCGCCCTGGCGGCGGGCACGCTCACGCTCGACATCCCGGCCACGGCGCCCGCGGCTGAATGAGCGACGCGGATTCCCGCAGCGCCGGTTCGACACCATGGGGGGCGTGGCGATACGCTGCTCGTCGGCCGCGCGATCGTCGCGACTGATCTCGGAGGACCGCCGTCACCGCGGCGGCAGGATGCATGCCGGTCTTCGACTACGCCTTCACCGTCGCCGCCCCGCTGGCCGCCGTGGCCGAGTTCCACCGCGATACGTCGGCGCTGAAGATCCTCACGCCGCCGCCGACCATCGTGCAGCTGCACGCGATCGAGCCGCTCGGCGAGGGCTCGGTGTCGACGTTCACGCTGTGGGTCGGACCGTTGCCGTTGCGCTGGAAGGCCGTGCACCGCAACGTGTCGGACCGCGGCTTCACCGACGTGCAGGCCGCCGGGCCGGCTGCGAAGTGGGAGCACACGCACACGTTCGTGCCGCTTACGCCCGAGACGACGCAGATCCGCGAGCACATCGAATACGAGCACAAGGCCGGGCCTTGGGGCCTCGTGACCCGGGTGCTGTTCTCCAGGCCGAGCCTGTGGTTCATGTTCGGCTACCGGGCCTGGATCACGCGCCGGCGGCTGGCACGCCGCCATTGACCGCCGGGGTCAGCCCACGAACAGCGGCCGAAGGTGGCGGGCGTAGAGATTTTCCGTCACCTGGCGGCCCACGATTTCCCGCTGGGAGTCGAGCAGGTCGGTGTACCGCCGGCCCTGCTTGGCCGCCAGCTTGAACGACACGTGCAGCAGCTGCCGGACGTGCGGGTTGAAGTCGGGATGCGTCGGCACGTGGCGGATCGTGGCCGCCAGCCGCGGGCCGGGCCAGCGGGCCAGTTCGGCCGCGGCGGGCAGCCGGGCCCGGTCGATGTCGATCACGGTGGCGTAGGGGCCGCACAATTCGTCCACGTGGTCCACCGCCGTCGCGTAGATCTCGCGGACGAGGTCGAGGCCGTCGCCGCCCGCCTCGGCCAGGCCGATCAGCTCCTCGAGCCAGGTCGTGCCGGCGGTCTTCAGGTGCACGCCCGCCCCGGTAGCGGCGAGCGTCCGCCGGATCACGGGGTAGAGCGAGAACTTGTCGCTGCCGCTGTGCACCGAGAGCTTGATGCCCGCCGGCAAACCGTAGCGGGCCGCCGCGTAGCCGAGCACGGCCACGTCGGCGGCGAACTCGCCCTCGAAGCGGGACAGGTCGCCCACGTAGTCGACGCCCTTGTTGAACCGGCCGGTGAACTTGGGCGCGATCGTGTCCACCGGGATGCCCTCGTCGGCCAACATGGCGAGGATCACCAGCAGCTGCGGAGGCGTCTGCGGGAGGTCGGTCTCGTCCATGCTGACCTCCGTCACGAACGAGCCGCCCCGGCGGTCGCGGATGTGCCGCCAGATGCGGCCGGCCTCGCGGCAGGCGGCGAGATAATGGCGGGCGATGGCCGTCAGGCCTTCGCGGTCGAGCGTGATCGGCTCGGCCACGCCGGGGATCGCGAGCCGGCCGAGGAGCTCGCCGTGCCGCGCCAGGAAGGCGTCGAGATCGGCCGCGGCGGTGGCGGTGCCGATGCTCTCGGCGACGTCGATCGTGAAGAAGTCGCTCGAGTCGAGGAACCGGTCGACCGTCTCCAGGCGGATGTGATCGGCGTCCACGAACCAGGGGTGGGGCCAGCCACGGGCGGCCACGGCGGCTGCCGCGGCGGCCCGCACGCTCGGGGGCTCGCTGCCGATGAACCCGTGTTCGCGATTGGACTTGTTCCACACCGGGGCGACGACGACGCCGTCGGCCGCCAGCCGCTCGAAGGCGGCGAGCTGGGCCTCGGCCTGGTGGGCGAAGCGATCGCCGATGCCGAAGGAAAGACGGGGCAGGGACATGGGTGAGCTCCGCGCGTGATGGACTTGGGGAGAGCGGAGAATACCCGGCCCGATGGCATCGTGCCATGCGGCTGCGGGGCGCAGGATCGCCACCCAGACTCGGAGCGGGCGGTGACCTGCTCGGAGCCGGCGGACTTTGTCAACATCCTGCCGCTCTGGAATGGAGGGCCTTGTGGCGGAGACAAAGTTCACCGACTCCTGCGCGGGCCACCGACCCGCTCCGCCGAAAGCATCCGGTGTCGGTTGGCAGACTCGTTATCACGCTCGGTGATCTGCGAACCGGCCCGGGGAGAGAAAGGCGATCGGGTGGGGCGTGCGGCCCATGGTCGCCAGGTCGGCGAGGATCTCGCCGACGACGCTGGCGAACTTGAAGCCGTGGCCCGAGAAGCCGGCGGCGAGGGCGACCTGCGGATGTTCCGGATGCAGCCCGAGCAGGAAGTGATGGTCGGGCGACATCGTGTAGAGACAGGTGGCATGGGTCGTGAGGCGGCGGCCCAGACGCGGCAGGTGGGCGTCGAGGAAGGTTTCGACGTCGCGTTGCTCGCCGGGGTCGATCGCCCGGTCCACCGTGAGCGGGTCGCCGACGACTGTGCCGCCGGAATGATTGGCCACCTTCAGGCCCCGGTCGTCGAGCGCCGGAAATCCGTAGAAGAACCCGGCCGGCGTGTCGCAGGCGAAGCAGGGCAGGGCGGGAGGAACGTGGCACGACCGGTCGGACGTCGGTGGCGCATACCAGAAGAGCGACTTGCGGAGCACGGTGAGCGGCACGTGGGGCAGCTGCAGCAGGCCCGCGGCCCACGGGCCAGGGCAGAGCACGAGGCGGGCGGCGGTGAATCCGCCGGCGTCGGTCTCGACGACGACGCCGTCTCCGGTGGCCCGCCAGCGGTGCACCGTCACGCCCCAGCGCAGGTCCGCCCCCGCCCGCGCGGCCGCGAGGAGATGCCCACGCACACACTCCTCGACGAACAGATAGCCGGCGGCGGCCTCGAAGATCACGTCCCACGATTCGGGGAGGCGAAGGGCCGGCCAGCGTCCGGCGGCATCCGCCGCGGTGAGCCGCTCGACGGCCAGCGCATGGATCCGCGCCGCGGCGGCCGCGCCCCGCACCAGGTCGCAGGCGGCCGGCCCGGCCATCACGACGCCCGCATCGACCAGCAGCGGGCGGCCGGCGTCGGCCTCGAGAGCCCGCCACAGCGCCCGGGCCCGGAGCAGCAACGGCACGTAGTCGGGATGCTCGTAATATGCGGTGCGGATGAGCCGCGTCTGGCCGTGCGAGCTGCCGCGGTCGTGCGCGGGCGAGAAACGGTCAAGCCCGAGCACCCGCAGGCCGCGGCGGGCGAGGTGGCAGGCGGCCGCGGCACCCATGCCACCGGTGCCGAGCACAATCACGTCCGATGTGTTCATGCGGCCGTGTCTTCCGGTGACATGTCGACCTCGATGCGGGAGCCGATCCAGTCGATCCGGCCGCGCGGGGGCAAAGCGGTCGCCAAAGCCCAGCGGCGGAAGTCGGCCAGCGAAGCGATGCCGTCGGGTATCAGGCACTGCTCGTCGACGAGCATCGAGGCCACGATCAGGGTTCTCGGGAGGGCGGCGGAGACTGACCTTTTGAGTATCTCCGACCGCGGCGGGTCAAGCCGTGTCATCCGAGCCTACCGCTTCCACAAAAAGCCCCCGGCGGAAGCCGGGGGACACCGGGTGGCATGCCTTCCCGCGTGCCATGCGGTGCGGGTTTGAATCGGGAGCTCGCGGGCCGTCGTGCGGCATGGATGACGGGATGGTTTGCACACCCGGAGTCCCCGGGTTACCACCCGGGGCTTCTCGGAACGGTGATCGGACCGCGGCGGGTCAAGCCGCGGCCACGGGGCCTGTGGTTCCACGGCCCGGATTCGCAAGCCTGGAGGCTTGCGCCACGGCGTCTGCGGTCGCACACCACCACCATCACCGCTCGTGGACGATCACGGCCCAGCCGAGGTCGGCGAGGTGCGCGGGGCGGCCGAGGATCACGATCGGCTCCGCGGCGGGTCAAGCCGCGGCCACGGGGCCTGTGGTTCCACGGCCCGGATTCGCAAGCCTGGAGGCTTGCGCCACGGCGTTTGCGGTCGCACACCACCACCATCACCGCTCGTGAACGATCACGGCCCAGCCGAGGTCGGCGAGGTGCGCGGGGCGGCCGAGGATCACGATCGGCTCCGCGGCCGCGATGGTCGGCACCTCGACGTCGAAGGCCAGTTCGGCCGGGTCCTGCGGGGCCGGGAAGGTGCGTCGTCGCTTGGCCGCGTCCTGAAGACGGGCCACGACCGCGGCGGGGGCGCGGGCGTCCTGGACGGCCGGGGCGGCGGCCAGGTCGGCGGTGGCGAGGTCGGGGTTCTCGAGCATCAGGCCCGACTTCGGCACGCCCTCGATGCGATCGTCGCGGAGGTCGATGACGGCCACCGCGAACGACTTTCGCGATGCGTTCCAGCCGCCGATGGCGTCGATCGAGCGAAACAATCCGCCCACGTCGAACGCCATCACGAGCACCCCCAGGCAGGCGCGGCCCTCCTTGCCGGGCGGCCCGTTCCAGATCGGCGCGGAGAAGGCCACCTTCAGCTTGCCGGTGGTGGTGCTCTTGTAGACGCTCGAGCGATGCACTTCCTTGAGCGGCTGGGCGGCCGTGCCGGGGGGCAGGTCGGCCTCGCCGCCGTGAAAGTAGTCGCGATGGGCGAACGTCTGGCCGATCGTGTCGGCCATCGGTGAGCGGGCCACCTGCACGCCGCGCGGGTCGCACACGAACCAGCTCTCCGCGTTGACCGAGTCGCGGTTGGCGGCGGCGATGCCGTCGAGAGCCGACTGGATCGCCGCCCAGGCGACGCGGCCGGCGCCGGCCGGGGCCGGGGCCTGCAGCGCGGCGACGAGGTCGGGATTGCGGGCCTCGTTCTCCAGGATCCGCCACCGGGAGTCGATCTGCAGCGCCGCCGTGCTGGCGGCCAGCCGGGCGGCCATCAAGAGCGCGGTCTGCCGCGCCCGATACTCCTGCCCCGCCATGCGGTTGAGGAGCACCGCGGCCGTCCCGGCGGTGAGCAGCAGCAGCAGGAGCGCGGCGGTGGCGAGCTGGGCCACGGTGCGGTGGCGGCGGGCCCAGCGGGCGAGGCGGCGCGGCAGCGGCTCGCGGTAGGACGACACCGGCAGGTCGGCGAGATAGTGCTCGACGTCGCGGGCCAGCTCCAGCGGCGTCTCGTAGCGGTCCACCGGATCACGGGCCATCGCCTTGAGGCACACCGACTCGATGGCGCGCGACACACCGCGCTTCACCCGCGACGGCGGCTGCACGTCGCCGGCCAGCGCCTTGTCGCGGATCGCCGCCACGTCGCCTTCGAAGGGGGGCTGGCCGGTGAGCACGTGGTACAGCGTGGCCCCCAGGCCGTAGACGTCGCCCGCCGGGCCGACGTGCCGGCCGCCGTCGTGCTGCTCCGGGCTCATGTACGCCGGCGTGCCGGAGATGCCGCGCTTCGCGGCCGGGGCCGAATCGACGGCCATCGTCGGCATCACGATGCTCTGCTCGCCGCTGGCGCGGGCGGTGTCGTCGCGGTCCACCCGGGCCGCGAGGCCCCAGTCGAGCACCACGACCTCGCCGAACTTGCCGAGCATGATGTTGGCCGGCTTGATGTCGCGGTGGATCACGCCGCGGTCGTGGGCATAGGCGATCGCCTTGCAGGCGAGGGCGAACTGGGCGAGCAGCTCGCTGTAATGGGCGCTGCGGCGCTCGGCCGAATCGCCCGCCCGGCGCCGGTCGTGAAACTCGGCGATCGCCGCGGCCAGCGTGCGGCCGGGGATGAGCCGCATCGCGTAGAAGGGCTTGCCGTCGGGGGTGGCGCCGGTCACGTAGACCGGCACGATGTTGGGGTGCTCGAGCTGGCTGGTGACCGTGGCCTCGAACGCGAAGGCCTCGCGGCACGACTCCTGCTCGAGCGCCCAGTCGTTGAGGAACTTCACGGCCAGGCTCCGGCCCGTCGCCCGGTCGCTGGCGGTGTAGACGTCGCCGATGCCGCCCCGGCCGAGCCGGCGGTTGACCGCGATCGTGGTCGTGGCCACGACCGTCGGCGGCACGTCGATGTCGCCGGCGGGCGCGGACGAGGCGGAGGGTTCCGTGCGTTCTTCCGACATGGGGCGATCCCGGGGGCGGTGACGAGGAGAAAGTCTAGCTGTCCGTGGACAAAGCCCTCCATGGCCTTTGTCCACTTGGCCGACCGGTGGAAACGCCGAGGGTTTCCACGGTCGGCATGCCTCGCATCCTGCTCGGGCAGACGTGTTCCACCGTCTGCTATCGGCCGGTGGCGTCGCGGCGGCGGAGGGCGAGGCCGGCAGTCACCACGCCCGCCGCGAACATGCCCAGGAGCACCTGCAGCGGGAGACGCGGCGGAGCCCGCCAGCCATCGCGGGAGAAAAACCGCTCGGCCATGTCGACCTCGCCCGTGGCCACCGGGGCGGCGGCCGGCACGACGGTCCGCTGGCCGAGGCCGCCGAGCTTGTCGAGCGTCTCGTTCATCTTCGCCCGCTCCGCCTCCATGCCGCGCTGGATGTCCCGCAGTTTCTCCTCGACCGAGGCATTCGCCTCCTTGATCCGGCTTTCGATCGTGGCGTTCATGGCGGCACTCTTCCGCTCGAACTCGGCCTGCGACTCCCGGAGCTTCGCTTCCATCTGGTGCCGCATCTCCGCGGCCTTACGCTCCGCCTCGGCCTGCATGTCGCGTTGCATCTCGGCGGCCTTGCGTTCCGCCTCGGCCCGCGCCTGCTGCATCTCCTGCTCCGCCTTGGCGGCGGCGTCTTCGAGGGCGTCGGCGATCTTCTGCCGCCCGGGCAGGATGAATCGGCGCCGGCCGCCGGCGGTAAGCACGATCGGCACGCGCGACCGCGCCGCGGATGACACGTCGGTCGTGGTATCGCCCGAGGCCGGGGCGGAACTCGGCGCCGGTGCGGCAGCAGGAGCGGACGCCGCGGTCGCGCCATGCGGAATCTTCAGCCGCGGCCGTGCGGCCGCCTCGGGCACCACCATCCCCTCGAACGCCCACCGCGACGGCATCGCCGCGGCCAGCGGCTGCGTGAGCCGCGGGAGATCGGCCAGCGGCACGAGCACCCCGCCGAGCACGATCATCGGCATCAGCAGCACCGGAAGGATGGCCGTCGCCGCTTCGGTCGTCCGCAGTGTGGCCGACACCACCAGCCCCACCGCGCCGCCGGCGAGCCCGGCCGCGTAGAGCACGAGGTAGAGGTGCCACCACGGGCTCTGCACGTCACAGGCCCAGGCCACGATCCCGAGCAGGCAGGCCGCCTGCACGGCCGCGACCACGAGCAGGAGCGCCGTCTTCGAGCCGAGGTAAGAAAGGATCGACAGGCCCACCATCCGCTCGCGGCGGTAGATCGGCCACTCCGCCACGATTTCGCGGGCCGTGGCCGAGCAGCCGAACCAGATCGCGGCCAGCGCCGTGACGAACATCATCGTGGCCATGTTGACGCCCGCGTGCGGCCAGGAATCGGGCGTGGGCGCGGCCCGCAGCACCTTGGCGAACACGGCGGCCACGAGCAGGCCGACGAGCGGCGCCTGAAGAAAGAGCACGGCCGTGTTCCAGC
>Ga0315900_10002636_pt1 | contig 27064 bp, 20 predicted proteins | sample LakEriMetagenome_FD_203521 | JGI IMG/M metagenome (GOLD analysis project Ga0315900, IMG submission 203521) | Freshwater fungal communities from buoy surface, Lake Erie, Ohio, United States - Buoy 12 MA114 | ecosystem: Environmental > Aquatic > Freshwater > Lake > Lake biofilm | place: USA: Lake...
CCTTAGCGGCATGAATGCCCAGTCACGCGCACTCGGGCATATTTCGGACAATGTCGCCAATTCGCAGACCATTGGCTTCAAGCGGACGGATACGAATTTCGTTTCCTATATCTCGGAGAGTAATTCGCACGTGCATCGCCCCGGTACGGTGCTGGCGCGGCCCGACTTCACCAACCAGGTGCAGGGCACGGTTGAGCAGGTGGAAAACCCGCTGGCCATGGCGATTTCCGGGCAAGGCTTCTTCACCGCCGCCCTGCCGGTTGGCACCAACACCGATGGGTCCAAGAATTTCGACGCTCGTAATTTCTACACGCGCGCCGGGGATTTCAACCGCGACCGTGAGGGCTATCTGGTGAATGGCGCCGGCTATGTGCTGCAGGGCTGGCCGGTCACGGATGATGTCGTGGATAAGACGCAGCTTAGCCCCATTAAGGTCATGGAAGACGTCTTCACCCCTTCGCCGACGCAGGAGCTAAGCTTCACGGGCAATCTGGCCGCTGGTGGTACGACAGCGCAGAGCACCTCCATTCAGGTCATTGATTCGCTCGGGCGGTCCCGCGCGCTCACCCTGACCTTCACGCCCACCGCTTCGACGACAGACAATACTTGGTCTCTTTCGATCAACGCGCCTGAGGCAACAACCCCTGCCCTTGGCAGCATTGATGTTCTTTTCGGCAAGGATCCGACAGACAATACCAAAGATCAGCCGGATGGTACGATCGCCCAATTTTTGAACCCATCTTCTACCGCTATCATCGGAAGCACTGGCACCGCCGCCACTGTGACCTTCAGTGCCAATTTCGGCCAAGGGACGCAGACTATGGTGCTGAACCTTGGAACATTCGGTGTCTCCGGCGGGCTTACGCAATTCGCCTCAACGGGTACGAGCGGGCTGAGCGTGAACAACTTTGAGCAGGATGGCATCCCGATCGGCTCCTTTTCCTCTGTCACCACGCAAAAGAATGGTGACGTCCGGATCAATTACGATAATGGGCAGTCGCGCGTGGTGGCGCGCGTGCCGGTGACGATGTTCAAGGATCCGGACAAGCTTGAACACCTGGATGGTCAGGCCTTCCTCCGTACCACGGAAAGCGGTGAGGCGCGGGTTGTGGAAGCGGGCGAGGATGGCGCTGGGCTGCTTTCGACACGCGCTGTTGAGCGTTCCAATGTGGATATCGCGACCGAGTTTTCGAAGCTGATCCTGGCGCAGCGTGCCTATTCAGCGAATACGCGCATTGTAACCACCGTGGATGATCTGCTGCAGGAAACGCTGAACATGCGGCGCTAAGGCCGCATAATGGAAGATTGAACGGCCATAAGCCATGAGCCTTGATGCCGCCCTGCTGATCGCTCGTTCGGGATTGCTGCATACGCAGCGTGCCCTGTCCAATGCAGCCGATAACGTGGCGAATGCCGAAACCGACGGCTATACCCGCAAGCGCATTGTCAGTGAGGCAGTTACCGCGGGCGAACAGGGTATGGGCGTGCGCAGCCTTGGCCCGACGCGGGATGTGGATAATGCGTTACTGAATGAATTGAACAAGCGCCGTTCAGCCAAAGCCGCGGCAGAGCTGCGCGAAGGCGTGCTGGAGATTATTGATCAGGCGCACGGCGATCCAGCGAATGCAGAAGGGCTTGGTGATCTTGTCAGCAAGCTCCGCACCGGCTTCATCGACCTCAGGAAAGACCCGGCGCAGGTCGTGAAGCAACAGGCTGTTGTGCTCAATGCAGCGCAGCGTGTCGTTGAGCGTTTCAATGATCTTTCCGAGACCATCGGGCAAGCCCGCCAGGACGTGCATGATGACCTTGTATCAAACGTTGCCGAGGTTAATGCGACGCTGCGGGAAATAGGTGTCCTGAAACGCGGCGTGATGGAGCGAACTGGCGCCGGCGCGCCAGTAGCTGATATTGAAGACAAGCTTGACCTGGCCGTGGCGCGGCTCGGCGGATTTCTGGAAGTGAAGCCGCTTCGTCAGAACGATGGCGGGATGGTGCTTCTGGGCGCTGGCGGCATTACCATCCCGACGCCTGAATCAGGCGATGTATTCTCCCTGCAGAATAGCTTGCTTGCGCCGGATAAGTATTATGGCGGCGCCGGCACCATCCCACCGATACTCATGAACGGCGTTGATGTAACGAAGCAAATGGTCGGCGGTAAGATTGGAGAGGCAATCAGCTTGCGCGACCAAACCTTGCCCCGTTACCAGGCGGAACTGGATGTTGCGGCGGCAGAGCTTGCTGATCGGTTTCGGGCGGAAGGCTTGCGGCTGTTCAGCGATTCTGTCGGCACTGTTCCGGACCCGAACCTTCCTTATGCGGGAAGCGCGCAGATTGGCTTTGCCGACAAGATTCAGGTTAATCCTGCCGTGCGTAGCGAAGTCCGGTTGTTACGTGATGGCACGGAAACCATTGGAGGTGGGGCGCCTTTCACCCCCAATCCCGTGGGCGGTCCGGCCGGCTTTGTCACGCTGATTGACCGTATCCTTAACTACAGCTTTGGAGAGACGACGTCCGCCGGAGCCAGCTGGGGCGGCTTTGCCACAAGCGGTCTCGGGCCCGATGGATCGCTTTCGAGCCCTTTCGGATCGCCGCGCATCATTGAGGATTATGTGGGGCTTATCGCCGCCTCGCAAACGGCGGACAGCGCCCAGGCAAAGACGGATCTTGAAACGGCAGAGCAGTTCACGGATGGGCTGGAGGCCCGCTTCAACAGGGAATCGCGGGTGGATGTGGATAGCGAATTGGGTTCCCTGATTCAGTTGCAGAATGCCTATGCGGCCAATGCGCGCGTGATAAGTACGGCACAAAGCATGTGGTCCACTCTTTTTGATTCGGTAAGGTAAGCCATGACCAGCATCAACCTGACTGCTCGGCTAGGGGTAAACGCGTCCCTCTTGCGTGATCGCATTACCACCCTCGGCGAACAGATTTCCACCGGACGAAAGGGAAACACCTATTCAACGATCGGTACGGATGCGCCGAAGGCAATGGATCTGCGGGCGGAGATCGGCCGCCGCGACATCTATGAAACGACAATTGATCAGACCTTGGGGAAGATCAGGGTTTCCCAGGATGTCCTGGACCGCATCGGAGCGGTAGCGCAAAAATTTTTGACAAACAGTGCAAAGCTTCTTGGGGCGTCAAGGTCTGAGGAAATTCAGGTTCAGGCCGGCCAGGCCGAAGCCGCGATGATTGAGGTGGCGAGCCTATTGAATGAGCAATTTTCGGGCGAATATCTTTTCGGGGGATCTGATTCCCGCAATCCACCCATTCCAAAGCCTCTTGACATTATGAAATCCGGCATGGGTCTTGACATCAAGAATCAAGTTGGCAATCTCAATGCCACAAATGTGGCGGCGGTGACTGCGGCGACCAAGGCCTTGGCGCAATCGGATGTGACAGGCACAACGCCATTTTCCGCCTTTCTTTCCACCGGTATCGGGAAGACTGAACCGCGGGTCAGCATTCTTGGTGGCGATGATAATCGCGTGTCCTATGGTATCCACGCCAATCGTAACGCCGCAGTCGTCAGCACCGGTGAGACGACGGGGTCATGGGCCCGCGATCTGCTGCGCGGATTGGCGAGCATTGCCGGCTTGACGCCGGAAAAGAGTCAGCTTGGCGATTCCTATGTTAATTTCGTCACAACGGTCCGCAAAGGTTTGGAATCAAGTGTTGATGCATTGGCGCTTGAACGGGGTTCGCTTGGCGTAACCGAAGACCGCTTGGAGAAGATTGTGGCCCACCACGAAAGTGTCAGCACAACGCTCAAGCTACAGCTTAGTGACCTTGAAGAAGTGGATATGCCGGAGACCATCACTGCGTTCCAAACCACACAAACCCAATTGGAAGCCTCCTACCGTGCGATCGGCATCGCGCAGCAATTGAGCCTGACGCGCTTCCTTTAGAGCAAGTCACGTTCAGATGGAATCATCTGAACGTGTGAAAATGCTCGCAAAAACAACGAGGTAGAGCGTGCTGCGTGAATCCACGTGAACGCAGCATGCTATAGCGCATAGACTGAGCGTCCTGTCCTTTCCGTTGAATATCATCGCATCCGGGTGAACCCGATTCTCGGTTCAGGGCCATTTCTGTGTCACGCAAAACTTTGGTTATTGCGATTTCGCCCTACAAGATTTCGGCAATCTGCGCGCGCCACCGGCATAGGTGATTGAAGCCCCTTTACCTTTGTGACAGATGCGTCAAGCTCTTTGCCGCGAGGGGACGAGTAGACACCACCCTTTGTGAAACCCTTGGTCGAAAAAAGGAACGAAATCACTAATTTTTTCTGACGGCAAAATCTACACAAAAAAGATTTTGCCGCATTTCTGAGGGATTTTCGTATTCACCTAAAAGTTAAATGATTAACTCAGAAAAATCCTCTGCGTTTACGTGATTTTTCAGCGATCATTCAGTTTCCTCCATCATGATCAGGTCATTCGCAAGAAGCGGATGCAACCAGACCTTTCCGCCACTTTCACCGGGGCGCAGGTCGCGATTTGGAAGGGGAATACCCCAATGTCGATGAATTCTGTCAATACCAATACCGGGTCCATGGTGGCACTGCAGTCGCTCAACCGGACCTCTGATCAGCTTTCTGTGGTGCAGAAGCGCATTTCTACCGGTTTTCGTGTTGCCGACGCGAAGGATGATGGTGGTGCATTTGCTGTCGCGCAATCTGTTCGTGCCGATGTCGGCGGTCTGACCGCTGCGAATGAACAGCTTGGCGGCACCAAGGGTGTGTTGGAAACCACCTTCGCCGCGCTGGGTAAGGTTTCGGAAAGCATGGTGAAGGTCCGTGAAACGCTGACGCGCCTGGCCGATGGTACGATCAATGACAGTCAGCGCGCGCAGTATGAAGCGCAATACGACGCACTTCGGACGCAGATCGGCAACTTCATTTCGGATGCCACTTACAATAAGCGCACCCTGCTCAATACCGATGCTGCCGCCGGCGGCGGCGACATTACAACCATTCGCAATGAATCCGGTGGCGCCTTCTCGGTGTCGGCCATTGACGGTGCCGGCACGCTTGTGGTGGCGGCGGCGCCGACAGATGCGGCCGACGCGCAGACCGCATTGGGGGCCGCTGGCAACTTCAAAACTGTCGAATCCGCCATCGCCAATGCCCTGAACCAGTTTGGTTCCGACAGCAACTACATCGATAATCAGATCCGCTACAACAAAGACAAGGTAGACGCTATGGAAGGCGGACTCGGTGCCTTGATTGACGCCGATCTCGCCAAGGAAAGTGCCAAATTGCAGTCACTGCAGATCAGGCAGCAGCTCGGCACGCAGGCGATGTCCATCGCCAATCAGTCTCCGCAGACCCTGCTGAGCCTGTTCCGTTAATTGCTTCGGCGGCCTCGCCCCTGGCGGGGCCGCCTTTTTCTTCGGGAGACAAAAATGTCCACCCTTGTTCTTGAACTTCGCCAAGGCGACATGATGATCGTCAATGGCGCGCCCATCCGCTTCCGTAATCGCGCCCGCATCGAACTCACCGCACGCGCGCGCTTCCTGTTCGGCAAGCAATTGATGACCCCTGACATGGCCAATTCACCGGCCAGGCGCATCTACTTCGCGCTACAGACCGCCTATATCGGTGACCATGATGAACGGAAGATCGGTCTTGATCTTGCCCGCAGCCTCATCACCGAATTTGAGGAGGCGACCACATCTGAAATGGTCCGAGAACTTCTTGACCGGGCGCTCAAGGCTGCCGAGGGCGACCAATGCTACCAGGCGCTGAAACTGGCACGCCGGGTAATGCGTCATGAGGAAGTTGTGCTCGGCCTTAGCCCCGTAGCCTCAGTATCGGTGAGGGAGGATGTGGCATGAACATGATGCATGCTCGCCGCGCCTATCAAATGACGCGGCAGGCAATGGACCCGCGTGAGCAGGAAGCAGATGTCATCCGCCGTGTCACCGGCGCCTTGAAGGCCGCGCTGGAAAAGGATGGCATCGCGCGCGCCCGGGCCATTGCCGATAACAGGCGGCTCTGGATAGCCCTGGATGCGGCCCTGCGTCACCCGGCCAATCAATTGCCGCAGGAGACCAAGGTAACCATGATCCAGATTGGGGGCGCCGTGATGCGGGAAATGGAGAATGCCGCACCTGACCTCGCCTTTCTTATTGAAATCAATGAGCAATTGGCCTCAGGGCTACGATAAGGATCGAGACAGCGCTGTTTCGTTTCTTTGCCTTGGCATGGTATCGGCTTCAGCATGAAAGCCGACGCCATCATCCTTGGAATAGAAAGCAGCTGCGATGAGACCGCCGCTGCCGTGCTGCGTGCGGATGGCACCATTATGGCCGAGGCTGTCTTAAGCCAGTTGAAGGAACACGCGCCCTTTGGCGGTGTGGTGCCAGAAATTGCCGCGCGGGCGCATTTGCAGCATTTGCCCTGCCTGGTCACCAAGGTCATGCAGCAAGCAGGCATCGGTTACGCGGAACTCGATGCCGTGGCGGCCACAGCAGGCCCCGGGTTGATCGGCGGGCTGATCGTCGGCGCTTCCTTCGCCAAGGGCGTGGCGCTGGCACATGGTCTGCCTTTTTTGGCCATCAACCACTTGGAAGCCCATGCGCTAACAGTCCGCCTGCCCGGGCTGATGCCCGGTACGCCACCGGATTTCCCCTATCTTTTGCTGCTGCTCTCGGGCGGGCACTGCCAATGCGTTCTGGTCGAGGGGCTTGGCCATTATCGCCGCCTTGGCAGCACCCTGGATGATGCCGTGGGTGAAGCTTTCGATAAGGCGGCGAAGCTGCTTGGCCTTGCTTGGCCAGGCGGGCCGCATCTGGAACGCCTCGCGGCCCAGGGTAATGCTGGCGCCATTGCCTTGCCACGCCCCCTGCTTGGGCGTCCGGGGTGCGATTTTTCCTTCTCAGGCCTGAAAACAGCAGTGGCGCGCGCGGTGGCGCAGGGACAGACCAGGGCAGAGGATATCGCGGCATCCTTCCAGGCCGCTGTGGCCGCTGTGCTCGCGGATCGTGCTCGGCATGCGTTGGATATGGCGCCGGCGGCAAAGGCGCTGGTCGTCGCGGGGGGTGTTGCCGCCAATGGCGCGGTGCGCGGCGCGCTTGCCCGCCTTGCCGAGGCCCGGGGTCTGCCCATGCTGGCGCCGCCGCTCCGTTACTGCACGGATAATGCCGTAATGGTGGCCTGGGCTGGGATTGAACGGCTACGCCATGGAGCGATAGATTCGCTTTCCCATAACCCGCGCCCACGCTGGCCATTAGCAGAAATGACACCGCCGGAGGGAAAAGCGGCCTGAGGCGCTTTCAACGCTGCTCCGCCCGCCAACGCGCCCAGGGTGAGATATCCGGCAGCCGTTGCGGCGCTGCGGCTGGGCCAGAAAAACGCAGCCCGATTTCGGGCGCCTCAGCCACCGGCGCGCGCAGCGCGAAGCCAAGATCCAACACTTGGCGTGGCAAATCCATCGATCCGGTGATGCGGGCAGAAACCCCGCCCTCCCCCGCCAAACGTACTTCCTGCAACGAAAGCAGTCCGGTGCTGATCTGCCAGCCACCTTCCAGCCGTTCCACCGCTGTTGCGCCCCCAAAAAGGGCGCGGCGTAGTGCCGCCTCTGCTGCCACAGGATCAGCCAGCCCAGCTGCGGCATAGGCATCCCGCAGCGCCACCCCGGCGACGACGCCATCCGCCAGCAGGAAGCGCCCAGAACCTTCCAACGAAGAAATCAGCGCCGATGGCGCATGGCCCGATCCCGCGAGGCGACCTGCCAGTGCAATCCTGCCAGCGGCAAGGTCAAGCGGCAGATCGAAGATCGGGTGCGCGAGTGTTGCGCCGGCAATTTCAAAATCGCCTTCCAGGCGCGGGGGTTGCGCGCTGGCATCCAGAATACCGCGCGCTTCAACCTGGCCACCGGCAAGGGCGGTGCGAAAGCCTTCAAGGCGAAGCCGGCCCGCTTCGAGCGTCAGCGTCGCCTCGGCATTTTCCACGGCGGGCAGGCCCAAAACGGCAATGCGGGTGGCGCTGAGGTTGAAAGCACCATCCAAGGCCATCAGCACCGCCAAGGGCAGCGGTTCCTGATTTCCTGGATCAAGCCCGGGCAAGGCCAGGTTTTCAGCGAGGATGCGCAGCGAGAGATTGGGCCGCGTGCCTGTCATATCCAGGCGTCCTTCGCCGGAAGCCCGAGTTTCGGCCGCAACAAGCGTAAACAAGGGCAGCGTGAAGACGCTGCCTTCCGCTGCGATGCGCGCGATGAGGGAAGCCGAGCCCTCTCCCATCCAGCCAGGCTCTTCTCGGCCAAAAACCTGACCGTAAAGCCGCGCCGCGCTCGGGTGGCGGAAGGTCAGGCTGCCTTCGCCGCGCGCCCTTGGCAGATCGAGCACGCCATTGGCGTCAAGTCTTGCATCCTCAAGCGCGATATCGGCGTTGAATGACATCGCTTCAACCGAACCATTACCCCGGAGACGCAGCGAAACCGGCAGCGCCGCCAGCCCGGCGGGCAGATTGAGCGCTTCACTCAGCAGCGCCGGCAGGGCGCTGGCCATGGGGGCGGCGATTTCAAGCGCAGCATCGGCAAGGCTTGGCACGGCGCCCAAGCTGACGCTGCCGGAAGCCGAAAGGCTGGCGCTGCCCTGGCGCGCCTCTAGCCGCTGCACGGCAAGCCGCCCGGCATCCAGTGTGGCATCGAGCATCAGGCCATCCAGCGCCTGCCCCTGCCATTCAAGCTTGCCCACCGTCAGGCGCAGATTGGCGTCAAAGCCTTGCAGCGCTTCGGTGGCCTTCTGCCAGGTCAGGCTTTCAGACAGCAGCCCATCCAAAGCCAGCGCATCAATTGAAAGGCCAAGCCCAAGCGCGGGCCGCGCACCCAGACGTAGCGCGCCCGCCCCGGCGTAGCGCCCGCCATCCAGCAGCAGTGAGAATTCCGGCGCCTCGATAAGGTTGGGTTCCAGCACCAAGCGCCCGCGGCCTTCAAAACGGCGCAGCCTTGCGGGGTCTGGTGCCGCCACCGTAACTCCAAAGGCGGCCAGACTATCGCGCAGGCTGGGGCCGGCGATGCTCAGCGCCAATTCCAGCCTTTCGCCAAGTGTGGCCCCGCGCGCTTCCAACTCAGCCTCTCCGGGCAGAACTGCAGCGATATCAGTCAGCGTCATGCGCGCGCCGTCGCGGGCGATGCCGGCCTTGAAGCGGCGCAATTCATGCCCCTGCCAGCGAGCGGATTCGGCTGCGATGTCGAGAACGATGGGGAAGGGCCAATGACGCGCGCCGCGCATGGCGGCGATCCAAGGGTCCAGATCCAGCCGATTCATGGTGACGGCCAGATCCATTCTTGCTTCAGGCGCCAACTGGATTTCCGCCGCAGTGCGGCCGGCGCCGCCATCAAATTCCACCGCCAGATCGGGGGTAACGATCCTATCCTCACTGGCGCGAATGCGGCCTGAGATACGGAAGGGCAGCGCGGGCGCGGGCAGAAAGGCTGAGAGATAAGCGCCGGAGGCTTCAAGCCGCCCTTCATAGCCACCTTCGGCGAGCAGGGCGCCGCGCGTGACCAGCGACGCGCCCTGGCCATTCAGGCGCAATTCCAAAGTGCCGATGCCATCATAGCCAGGGCGGCCGAGCACGGCCTGGAAGCGCGCCTCGGCCCCTGCGCGCACAAAACTGCCTTCAAGGCGCACCGCATCCAAGGGGCCGGGGGCGACAAGGCGCGCAGCGACATTTTCGAAAGCCACTTCGCCCAGCGTCACGCGGCTGGCTTCAATCCGCGCGGCGAAATCGGAAAGCCAGGGCGGCGGGCGGAGCGCACCCGCAGCGGGCAGCGGCCAGGGCAGGCGTATATCGGCACCCACCAACACCAGATCGCGCGGTTCTAACCGGCCAAGGATTAGCGGCAGCAGGCCAAGCTTCAGGCGCAGCGTTTGCGCCTTGACGCCAAGCCCGACCTGGTCGCCGCCCAGATGCACCTCATCCGCTTCAATCACGGGCTGCGGCAGCAGCACAACGCGGAGCGGCCCCTGCAAAGCGACCGGCCTGCCAAGCCTTTCAGATGCCAGTGCCGCCAAGCGGCCGCGCTGCCCCTCCCAGGAAATCAGGCGCGGCCCGACCCAGACCGCCGCAAGCGCGACGCCGAGAAGCAAAAGCGCGAAAAGGCTACGGCGAGATTTCAGCTTGCTGCCCCCCAGCCACCACCGCCCGGCGTTTCAATGCCGAGCACTTCGCCGGCCGCGAGATGCGCGGAATCGCTTCCGCCCAGCCACTGAATGCTGCCATCGGACCGTTCCACCCATTGCCGGCCGGCTGCGCCATTGGCACCGCCTTGCAAGCCATGCGGCGGCACATTGCGGCGCGATGCCACAATCACCGCTTCCATGGGGTGCAGAAAGCGAATGCGCCGGCGTGATCCATCACCACCATGCCAGCGCCCGGCACCGCCCGAGCCGCGACGGATGGAAAATTCCTCAAGCCGAACCGGATAACGCAATTCCAGGATTTCCGGATCGGTCATGCGCGTATTGGTCATGTGTGTTTGCACGGGGCCCGCGCCATTGAAGCCAGGCCCGGCGCCGATGCCGCCGCAGATGGTTTCATAATATTGGTAGCGCGCATCGCCAAACAGCAGATTGTTCATGGTGGCCTGGGCAGAGGCGCAGGCGCCAAGGGCGGCCAGCAGCGCATTGCAGGTCATTTGACTGACCTCGGTATTGCCGGCCACCACTGCGGCTCCGGGGCGCGGTGACAGGAAAGTGCCTTCGGGGATCACAATTTCCAAGGGCTTCAGGCAACCATCATTGAGCGGAATATCCTCACCCACCAGGCACCGGAAGCAATACAGCACCACGGCGCGGCAGACCGCCGATGGTGCGTTGAAATTGCTCGGGCGTTGCGGGCCAGTGCCGGTGAAATCAATCACTGCCTTACGTGCGGTACGGTCAACACGGATGGCGACCTTCAGCGGCGCGCCATCATCAATGCTGGTCTCAAAACGCCCATCAGGCAGTTTTTCCAAAACGCGGCGCACGCTTTCTTCGGCATTGTCCATCACATGGCGCATATAGGCGCTGACGGTGGCCAGCCCGTAATCGGCCACCGCGCGGCGCAATTCCTGCACACCTTTCTCATTGGCGGCGATTTGCGCCTTGATATCGGCCACATTCACATCCGGGCTGCGCGCGGGATAACGCGCGCCCGCCAGCAGCGCGCGAAACTCGGTTTCCCGAAAATGCCCGCCATCCACCAGCAGGAAATCATCAATCACCACGCCTTCTTCTTCCAGCGTGCGCGACAGTGGCGGTGTGGATCCAGGTGTCAGGCCACCAATATCGGCGTGATGCCCGCGTGATCCCACAAAGAACAGAATGGATTTGCCCGCCGCATCAAAGACCGGCGTGATCACCGTCACATCCGGTAGATGCGTGCCGCCATTATAGGGATTATTAAGCGCCACCACATCGCCGGGCTTCAGAGTCGCACCACGCGTGCGGATCACCGTGCGCACACTCTCCCCCATGGCGCCAAGATGCACCGGCACATGCGGTGCATTGGCAATCAGCGCACCAGTGGCATCGAAAATCGCACAAGAAAAATCGAGCCTTTCCTTGATATTCACGGAAAGGCTGGTGTTTTGCAGCACCGCGCCGGTTTGCTCGGCAATGCTCATGAACAAATTATTGAAAAGCTCGAGCATTACCGGATCAGGCCGATCTGTCGCCGCCATATCTGCCGCGCGCGCCCGCGCCGCGATACGGCGCAGCACCAGATGATTGCGGGCGGTGACTTCTGCCTCCCAACCCGGCTCCACCACCGTGGTGGCATTGGCTTCGCGCAACAGCGCCGGGCCTTTGATGCGATCGCCGGCGCAAAGTGCTTCTCGGTCATACACTGGGGCAGCGTGTTCTGCGCCGCCGGTGAAGAGTGCGATGCTATCCAAAGGCTTTGGTGCATCACCCGCAGCGCGCGGTGGCAGCGCGGCTTCGCGCACTTCCTCACCGGCCGCCGTGACTTCCGCGATGCAGGCTTCGACAATCACCTGGCGTTCAGGTGTTGCGAAACCAAAGCGGCGGCGATGCGCTTCCGTGAAGGCGGCCAATACTTCCTGATGGGTGCCGAAGGCGACAGGCAGGAAGGTATCCGTGCCGGCGTAGCGCAGATGGAGCCGCCGTGCCGCTTGCAGGCGCGCGGGATCGGCACCTTGGCGCGCCAGTTCTTCCCGCCCCGCTGCCACCAGCGCTTCAAGCCGTGCGGTCAGGTCGCTGATAGCATCCGCGATAAAGGGCGCTTCAACCGCGGCTTCCCGGATCACCGCCTGATCCGCGAGCCCCATGCCATAGGCAGAAAGCACGCCGGCAAAGGGGTGGATAAAGACCGTTTCCATGCCCAGCTCATCAGCGACCAAACAGGCATGCTGCCCGCCTGCACCGCCGAAGCATTGCAGGGCGAAGCGCGTCGCATCATGGCCCTTCTGGATCGAAACCTGCTTGATGGCATTGGCCATATTGGCGACCGCGACCCGCAAAAACCCTTCCGCCACCGCACGCGGATCGGGCGCTGGCTTGCCTTGCGCCTTGCCGATTTCAGCCGCCAGGGCGGCGAATTTCTCCGCGACAATCGCCGCATCCAAGGGCTGATCACCATGTGGGCCGAATATCGCCGGGAAATGATGCGGCTGAATCTTGCCCACCATCACATTCGCATCCGTCACCGTGAGCGGCCCACCGCGCCGATAACAGGCAGGCCCAGGCACGGCACCGGCGGAATCCGGCCCCACGCGGAACCGCGCACCATCGAAATGCAGGATGGAACCGCCACCGGCGGCCACCGTATTGATCGCCATCATCGGTGCGCGCATGCGCACGCCAGCGACTTCGGTTTCAAACGCACGCTCAAACGCGCCAGCGTAGAGCGCGACATCGGTGGAAGTGCCGCCCATATCGAAGCCAATGATACGTTCAAACCCACCCATGGCCGCGGTGCGCGCCGCGCCAACAATCCCGCCGGCAGGGCCAGAGAGAATCGCATCCTTGCCTTGGAAATGACCGGCTTCGGTTAAGCCGCCGCTCGATTGCATGAAGTAAAGCCGCACGCCGGGCAACTCCGCCGCCACCTGATCAACATAGCGGCGCAGAATGGGCGAGAGATAGGCATCAACAACCGTCGTGTCGCCACGCGGCACAATGCGCGGCAGCGGGCTTGCGCGATGGCTGAGCGAGATTTGTGTGAAACCAACTTCCCGCGCAATCGCACCAAGCCGTTCTTCATGGGCGGTATGAGCCCAGGCATGCATCATCAAAATAGCAACGGCGCGCAGACCTTCCTGATAAGCGGCGCGCAAAGCATCCCGCGCCCCGGCTTCATCCAAGGCTTCCAATTCCGTGCCATCCACCGCGACGCGCCCGCCGATTTCAACGGCGCGTTCATGCAGCAATTCCGGCAGGCGTACATCAAGATCAAACAAGCGGGGGCGCGCCTGATTGCCGATGCGCAGCAGATCAGCAAAGCCACGATTGACCAGCAGCAGCACACGTTCACCCTTGCGTTCCAAAAGCGCATTGGTGGCGACCGTGGTGCCCATTTTCACCGCCTCGATCAGCCCGGGCGGGATCGGCGCACCGGCGGCAAGGCCCAGGCATTGGCGAATGCCGGCAACGGCAGCGTCCCCGTAGCGTTCCGGGTTTTCCGACAGCAGTTTCAGCGTGGAAAGCCGCCCGGCCGGATCGCGCGCGACGATATCGGTGAAGGTGCCGCCGCGATCAATCCAGAATTGCCAAGCCGACATGCGAAACCCTTAGGTCGAAGGAAGTTGGAGCCAAGGGGTCTAAAACATTATGCGGCCAAGCGAAATCGGGTCAGAGCCCCGCATCGGCCGGCACCAGCACCTGTCCCGCTTCATCTACCCGCGCTGCCACGGCTTCCAAAGCCTCCCCATAGCAGGGGCCAGAGACGCATTCGCCGGATTCAATCTCAAACCGCGCGCCATGGGCGGAACAGAGGATGTGCTGGCGCTTGGCATCCAGAAAGCGATCCGGCACGGGATCAAGCGGCAGGCCGATATGCGGGCAGGAATTCACATAGACCCAAACCGCGCTGCCACGCCGCACCGCGAATAACCCCATGAAGGCGCCCGGCGCGGCCGGAAAGCCTTTTGATCCGCCATCGGGGATATCCTCAAGCGCGCAAAGCGCGCGTTCTGGCTTGCTCATTTGCCGGCCCAGCCGCCCATGCGGGCGATGATATCCCAATGCTCCGGCGCAATCGGCATCACGGAAAGCCTTGATTGGCGGATCAAAGCCACCTCGGCCAGCGCCGGTTCGGCCTTGATGGCCGCCAGCCCCACGGGCTTCGGCATGGGCGCGACCGCGCGCATATCCACACAAACCCAGGAGGAGCCTTCTTCGGCGGTCGGGTCCGGATAGGCTTCGCGCACCACCTCGACCACGCCCACAACCTCTTTCCCGATATTGGAATGGTAGAAAAAGGCCAAATCGCCGAGCTTCATGGCCATCAGGTTCTTCTTGGCCAAATGGTTGCGCACGCCCGTCCAGGGCTCCACGCCATTGGCGACCTGCTGGTCCCAGGAAAAGGCATCGGGTTCGGATTTCACCAGCCAGCGGGAAGCGGGCGCTTTGGTCCTGGCTGCTGGCATGGCGTTCCTCATGTCCCCCCGCCCCGGCTTCGCGGGGCGCGTGACAAGCAGGTAACGCCAGACGCGCCGCGCTTCAATAAGCCGGGGCTGGTTTTCGAAGAGGGGGGGACTCCCTTGGCGACTCGCCGCCCCCCATGTGAAGCTGGCAAGGAGGCAGGCGGGTGATTCCACCCGCCGGATAACTAGGCTAGTCTGACCATGTGGACATCAGAATGACAGCCAAAGCTGACAGCAGCCCGAGCGGTGCCGCCCCTGGTGCGCGTTCGCTGCATCGCTTTGCCAATCCGGGACGCTTTTTGCGCGCCTCGGCCAGGGTGCAGGTTTGGCTTTGGGTCGCGGCTTCCTTGGTGTTGGGTGCGGGGCTGGTTTGGGGCCTTTTCCTCTCCCCGGCGGACTGGCAGCAGGGCCAAACCGTGCGCATCATGTATGTGCATGTGCCAATGGCTTGGCTCGCCATGGGGGGCTACACGGCGCTGGCTGCGGCTTCTGTCATGTCGCTGATCTGGCGCCATCCCTTGGCTGATCTTTTTGCGCGCGAATTATCGCCGGTGGGTGCGCTGGTAACGGCGCTCTGTTTGGCGACTGGCAGCCTTTGGGGGCGGCCGATGTGGGGCACCTGGTGGGTTTGGGATGCGCGGCTGACTTCCGTTTTGGTGCTGTTCTTCCTGTGGTTGGGCCATGCGGCGCTGACGCGCGCCTTTGAAGACCAGGAACGTGGCGCACGGGTTGGTGCGATCCTGGCGCTGGTGGGCATTGTGAATATTCCAATCGTGAAATTCAGCGTGGATTGGTGGAATACGCTGCATCAGCCGGCTTCCGTCACGCGCTTTGATGCGCCAGGCATGCATGTGGATATCCTCTATCCGCTGCTGACCTGTGCGCTTGGCTTTTCGCTGCTGTTTGGCGCGGTAGTGCTGGCGCGCACGCGCGCTGCCGTGATGGAACGGCGCATCCGCGCCCTGCAATTGGCCCGCGCACGGCGTGAGGAGGCGATGGGCGCATGAGCCATACCTTCTTCATCACCGCTTCCTATGCGTTGGTGGCTATTGGCTTCGGCGCCTTGGTTTTGGATGCAGCGCGCCGGCACGCTGCCGCCAAGCGCTTGCTGGCGGAACTGGACCCGCGCGGAGATCGGCCATGACTCGCAAAAAGCGCCGGCTTTACATTCTGCTGCTCTGCGGGCTTGGGCTTGGCAGCGCGACCGCGCTGACGCTGACGGCGTTTCAGGATAATTTGGTGTTTTTCCGTTCGCCGTCGGACATTGTTCGCGAAGCGCCGCCCGCCAATCGCGCCTTTCGCCTGGGCGGGCTGGTGGAAGCCGGCAGCCTGGAACGCGGCACCGGCGCGGATGGCAGGCCCACCGCCAATTTTCGTGTGACCGATGGGGCGCATACCATTCGCGTCTCCTATGCCGGCGTGCTGCCGGATCTGTTCCGTGAAGGCCAGGGCGTGGTGACACTTGGCATGATGCAGCCCGATGGGATTTTCCGCGCCAAGGAAGTGCTGGCGCGGCATGATGAAACCTATATGCCACCCGAAGTTGCCGATGCGCTGAAACGCGCCGGCCATTGGAACCCGGCAGAGGGCGCTCCACCGCCACCGGCGGAATGGAACACCGCACCAAGGAGAGGCGGATGATCGGCGAACTTGGCCATTTCGCGCTGGCGCTTGGCTGCATTCTGGCCCTGGTGCAATCGGTCTTGCCGCTGATTGGCGCGCATCGCGCCGATGCGCGGCTGATGGCGCTGGCCGCACCTTTGGCGGTGGCGCAGCTGATCGCGATTGCGGCCGCTTTCGCCGCGCTGCTGTGGGCCTTTGCGGTGAATGACACCACGATTTCCAACGTGGTGCTGAACAGCCATTCGGCGAAGCCGCTGCTTTATAAATTCTCAGGCGCCTGGGGCAACCATGAAGGGTCCATGGTGCTTTGGGTGCTGACGCTCGCCCTTTGCGGTGGTGCGGTTGCTGCTTTCGGGCGCGATTTGCCGAGTGCCTTGCAGGCGCGCGTGCTTGGAGTGCTGGGGCTGATCGCCGCTGGATTTCTTGGCTTCATCATTTTCACCTCCAACCCGTTTGAGCGTGTTTGGCCGCCGCCCATGGATGGGCAGGGGCTCAATCCCTTGCTGCAGGATCTTGGCCTCGCCTTGCATCCGCCCATGCTTTACCTGGGTTATGTCGGCTATGCGGTGACTTTTGCCTTTGCGGTGGCGGCGCTGCTGGAAGGGCGTGTGGATGCGGCTTGGGGGCGTTGGGTGCGGCCCTGGTCGCTCGCGGCCTGGTCGTTCCTCACGCTTGGCATCGCGCTTGGGTCCTGGTGGGCTTATTATGAGCTCGGCTGGGGTGGCTATTGGTTCTGGGATCCGGTGGAAAATGCCTCGCTGCTGCCCTGGCTGATTGGTGCGGCGCTGCTGCATTGCGCGATTGTCGTTGAAAAACGCGAAAGCCTGAAAATCTGGACCGTGCTGCTGGCGATTTTGGCCTTTGCCATGTCCTTGCTTGGCACCTTCCTGGTGCGCTCAGGCGTGTTGAATTCGGTGCATGCTTTCGCCAATGATCCGGCGCGCGGCGTGTTTATCCTGGGGCTGCTGATGGCCTATGTGGCGGGGGCCTTGGCATTGTTCGCCTGGCGCGCGCCGCGGCTGGGCGGCACCGGCGTTTTTGCGCCGATTTCGCGTGAAGGTGCGCTGGTGCTGAATAATCTGCTGCTGTGTTCCATTACCGCCGTGGTGTTGGTGGGCACGCTTTGGCCGATGTTCGCCGATATCCTGTTCGGTGCGAAAATCTCGGTGGGGGCGCCCTTCTTCAATGCGGCGACAGCGCCGCTGGCGATCCCGCTGGTGGCAGCCATGGCGGTGGGGCCGCTGCTCGCTTGGAAGCGCGCTGATCTGGCGGGCGCCTTGCAGCGGCTTTGGTGGGTTGGGTTGCTGGCGGTGGCCGCAGCTTTCCTGACGCTATTGATCGCGGGCTATCATGTCTGGCCGGCGCTTGGCTTTGCCGCGGCCGCCTGGCTGATTGCCGGGGCGGCTGCGGATATTCTGGACCGAATCGCAGCCTTCCGCCGGCCATCTCAGGCCTGGAATCGGGCTCGCGGGCTGCCGCGCGCTGCCTGGGGCGGCGCGATTGCGCATGCCGGCATGGGCGTGATGTTTGCGGGCCTTGCGGGCATGGGTCTTGCCACCGATGCGCTGGTGGAACTCAAGCCCGGCCAATCAACGCGGCTGGCAGGCTATGAATGGCGGCTTGAGAGCATTCGCGATGTGCAGGGACCGAATTGGACATCGCGCCGCGCCACCATCACCGTGCTGGTGGATGGGCAGGTGGTGACGGTCCTGACGCCGGAAAAACGCTTCTTCCCGGTGGCGCGCATGCACACCACCGAAGCGGCGATCCATACCAATACGCTGCGCGATCTTTACGCGGTGCTGGGTGATGAGCGTGATGGCGGCGGCGTGGTGCGGCTGCATCATAACCCGCTTGCGCCCTGGATCTGGTTCGGCGCGGGCATCATGGCGCTTGGTGGCGGGCTATCGCTTTCTGACCGCCGCATCAGGGTTTCCGCGCCCTCCCGCAAGGCCGCACCCGCCCCGGCATGAGTGACGCAGCTTCCCCCAAGCGTCCGCGGCGCTGGATGCTCTATGCGCCGCTGGGTATCGCCGCGGCGGCAGGCGTTGGCTTTTACGCCATGCTGCAGGGCTTGCAGGATGGCAGCTATAATCCACGCGGTGTGCCTTCCGTGCTCCTTGGCAAGCAAGCACCTGATTTCAGCCTGCCAGAACTGGAAGGCGTTGGGTTGCCCGCGCTGGCGGCCGCCGATTTGCGCGGTCCCTTGCCGGGGCCCGTTTTGGTCAATTTCTGGGCTTCCTGGTGCGCGCCCTGCATCATTGAACACCCGCAACTGATGCGCCTTTCGCGCGAAGGTGTTGCGGTTTACGGCATCAATTACAAGGATCGCGTGGCGGAAGCCGGCGCCTTCCTCAGGCGGCACGGCAATCCCTATCGCCGCCTCGGGCGCGATGAACCTGGGCGCACCGCGATTGATTGGGGCGTCTATGGCGTGCCGGAGACCTATTTGCTCGACCGCCAAGGCATGATCCGCTGGCGCTGGGCCGGCCCCATCACCGCCGATACGCTGGAAAATGAATTACGCCCCTTGCTCCGGAGATATGCGTGACGCGCTGGGTTTTCTTCTGCCTGCTGCTGGCGCTGCCCGCCTGGGGCGCCGTGGGCGATCCGAATGAAAGGCTGGCCGATCCCGCCAAGGAAGCCCTGGCGCGGGAGATCGGGCGCGAATTGCGCTGCCTGGTCTGTCAAAACCAATCCATTGAAGACAGTGATGCGCAATTGGCGCGCGATCTGCGCCGGCTGGTGCGTGAACGTGTCGCGGCCGGCGAAGATCAGACCGCGGTCATTCGCTTTGTGCATGAGCGTTACGGCGATTTCGTGCTGCTGCGCCCGCCTGTGACGGCGGCGACCATGCTGCTTTGGGCCACGCCTGTATTGGCCTTGGGCGGCGGCATTGCCGTAATCATGTTCCGCCGCCGCCGCGCCATTGCCGAAGCGGCAGCCCTTTCGCCCGACGAAGCCAGGCGCCTGGCTGAACTTGATCGCGGCGCGGCATGATCTGGATTGCATTATTGCTGCTGGCTTTGGCCACGATGGTTCCGCTGGTGGCCATGCTGTTCCGCCCTGTGGTGACGCGGGGTAGGCGAGAAGCTGATTTGGCGCTCTATCGCGCGCAATTGGCCGAGCTTGACCGCGAAGCCGCTGCTGGCCGGTTGGAAGGCGAGGCGCTCCGCGCCGCGCAGGTGGAAGTACAGCGCAGATTACTTCAGGCGCCAGAGGAGGCCGCGCCCACCACGCGCGGCCGTGCGCTTGGCTTTCTGCCGCTCGTGTTTCTGATTCCCGCAGCCGGGCTTGGACTTTATCTGGTGCAAGGCGCGCCGGATATGCCTTCCGCCCCGCATCGCGAAAGGGCGGAAATCGCCGCGCGGGATGATGCGCTGTTGAACAGGCTGCGCGAAAGGCTGGCCGGGCTTGACCCAATGAGCGATGCGGCACGGCAGGGTTTTGTCATGCTGGGTAATGCGGAACGCAGCCGCGGCAATGCCGATGCGGCGGCCGAGGCTTGGCGCCGCGCCCTGGCATCGCGCTTTGATGTGGAATTGGCGGGCGATCTGGTGGAAATGGAAATTGGCCGCGGCGAATTCGTCGCTGCCGGCCCCATTCTGCTGCGCGCCCTGACTGAGGCACCGCAGGAGCCCAAGCTGCGTTTCCTGCTGGGTGTGGTGGAAGCCGAGGCCGGCCACCCTGAACGTGCGCGCGCAACCTGGCGCGCGCTTTTGGCCGATAGTCCAGCCGATGCGCCTTGGCGCGCGCTGGTGGAGCGGCGTTTGGGGGCTTTGCCCTAGTGAAATGGTCGCTGCTGTCGGTTGCCCATAACAGCGTGAATCGGCCCACCAAATAAAGGGCTAGTGGTGCGCGAGCGCCGTTTTGGATCGGGAAAGTTTGGCATGAATCGCACCACTAGAGCGTGTTGCCTTCACATGGATTCACGCAACACGCTCTTGTCCTGCACTGAAACGATACTGGCTTCCGTGTCGCGCGTTTTTAGAATCTATCGGCCAGGGCTAATCCGCAATCAGTTGCGCGGGAGGCGCGCCGCCGTTGGCGCATCCGGATTCTGCGCGCGGTGGCGCAGCAAATGGTCCGCTAGCACCAGCGCCATCATCGCCTCCCCAACCGGCACCGCGCGGATTCCAACGCAGGGGTCGTGGCGGCCCTTGGTGATGATGTCCACATCCTGGCCGAAGCGATCAACGCCAAGCCTAGGTTCCAGGATCGAACTGGTGGGTTTCACCGCAAAGCGCGCCACAATCGGCTGACCGGTGCTGATGCCGCCCAGAACGCCTCCGGCATGATTGGCCTGGAAGGCCACCAAGCCACCTTCGCCCATGCGCATTTCATCCGCATTCGCCGTGCCGGTGAGCGCGGCGGCAGCGAAGCCATCGCCAATCTCAACGCCCTTCACGGCATTGATGCCCATCAGCGCGCCAGCCAAATCCGCATCAAGCTTGCCGTAAATCGGCGCGCCCAGGCCGGGGGGCACACCCTCGGCCACAATTTCAATCACCGCGCCCACTGAATTGCCAGATTTGCGCAGCGCCAGAAGCTGTTCTTCCCAGCGCGCGGCGGCGGCGCGGTCCGGGCAGAAAAAATCATTTTCATCCACCGCCGCCCAATCCCAATTGGCACGATCCACCGCATCACCGCCCATGGCGACCAGGGCGCCCCTGATCCGCACGCCATCACCCAGCACCTTGCGCGCAATCGCGCCGGCGGCAACGCGCATCGCGGTTTCCCGCGCGCTGGAACGCCCACCACCGCGATAATCGCGAATGCCATATTTCAATTCGTAAGCGATATCGGCATGGCCGGGGCGGAAACGGTCCTTGATTTCCCCGTAATCCTTGCTGCGCTGATCAGTGTTTTCGATCATCAGCGCAATGGGTGTGCCGGTGGTCTGGCCTTCAAACACGCCAGAGAGTATCCGCACCTGATCCGCTTCCTGGCGCTGTGTCACGAATTTGGATTGCCCCGGCCGGCGCCGATCCAGGAAGGGCTGGATATCGGCTTCCGAAAGCGACAGGCGCGGCGGCGCGCCATCCACCACGCAGCCAATCGCCGGCCCATGGCTTTCGCCCCAGGTGGTAACGCGGAAAAGATGGCCGAAACTGTTATGCGACATGGGGGATGGGTCTATCGCGCCCCCTGCCCTGCGACAAGCGCCATGCGATGCCTTGCCCTAGGCCGCCCTTAGCCGCGCGGCCAGAGACACCACTTCCTGTTGCAGCGCTGCGCTTTGCCGCGCCATGGCATCGGCCTGATCGCCAAGCGCTGCGACGGGTGCGCCTGCGGCTTCCATGCCATCCTGAACCTTGGCGACTGCACCGGCAACCATCGTGGTGCCCTCGGCTGCTGCGGCGATGCCCTGGGCGATTTCCCGCGTCGCAGCACCTTGCTGTTCAATAGCGCGCGCGGCTTCGGCGGCGATGCTGTCAATCTGCTGTACCACCTGGGCAATGCCCTGGATCGCCGCCACCGCTTCGGTGGAGGTGCTGCGGATTTCCTGCACCTGACGGAAAATCTCCTCGGTCGCCTTGGCGGTTTGGGTCGCCAGCGCCTTCACTTCGGAAGCGACAACGGCAAAGCCCTTGCCGGCTTCACCCGCGCGCGCCGCTTCAATGGTGGCATTCAGCGCAAGTAGATTGGTCTGGTCGGCAATGGCGGTGATCAGCTTCACCACATCGCCGATCTTCTCGGCTGCCCCGGATAGACCCTGCACAATGGCATCGGTGCGGCCCGCATCGCTCACTGCCTGGGCGGCGATGGTCGCCGAATGGCGGATTTGTTCGGAAACCGAAGCGACGGTGGAGGTAAGTTCCTCAGCCGCCGCCGCGACCTTACCCGTTTCCTCCCGCGCGCGTTCGGCGCTCGTGCCAATGCCTGTGGTAGCTTGCTGGGCGGTGGATTGCGCTTGCGTCAGCGCCGTCAGCGTCTCACGGTTGGTCTTTGCCTCCTGCGTCAGACTTTGCAGGCGGGGCGTGACTTCCGCTTCCAGCACGCGGCTGGCTTCCGCGCGCAGCGCAGCATAGTCGGCTTTAAGGCGCGCGAGTTCCGCCTGGGCTTCATCCCGCGCCGCATTTGCGCTGGTCACATCAGCGCGGAGTGTCGCGACTATGCCAGCATCAGGGCGCTTTTCCGAAGTGGCGGGAACGGCGCCACGGCGCGCGATGAAGGCCGTAAGCGCCGCCAAAGCCAGGGCAAGCGCCCCGAGCGCTATGGGCAGAGACTGCGCCGGCACGCGCTGCGGCTGGGCGGGGCGGGCGCGCCTGGCTTCCTCGGCAGCGGTGGCGAGTACCGGTCCAAGGCTGGATTGGAAACGCGACCCCGCTTCAGCCAGCCGCGCAGCAGCGGCGGCGACATCCTGGCCGGAGGCAACTTCGCGTGCCCGCTGGGCAGAGGGTGCTTCCAGCGCTTCATGCGCGCGCTGCAAGGCGGTGGCAGCTTCGCGGAGCGGTTGATAGCGCGGCGCGTCGCCAAGCGCAGTGAGGGCGGCGCGGAGCGTAGCAAGGGCATTATTCTGCGCCGTGATCAGCGCCTGATGCGCGGCGTCATCGCGCACCGCGCCGGCACGATTGGCGATACCAAATAGTTCTTCCGCTGCCCCGCGCGCGCGGAGCAGCGCCGCCTGGCGCGGGATTTCATTATTGGCGAGTAGGCCGCGCGGCCGAGGTGCCTGACCACGAGGTGGTGGCGCATTCATGGCGCGGCTGATTTCCTGACCCACCTCATCAATCGCGGGCAGCAAGGCGGCGCGAAACACACGATGCGCAGCGCCAAGCGCTGCGCTTTGGCGTTCCGCTTCCTGGCGCGCCTTTTGTTCGGCTTCGAGCGCTGCGCCAAGCTGGCGGAGCGCTGTGGCAAGGCCGGTGCTGGTTGTCTGGACGGAGGCTGGAATCTGCCTATTGCCGCGCAGCAAAGCATTCAAGCGATCTTCAGCTTGCCGTGCCCGGCGCCCGGCTTCGGCCAATTCCGCATCGGATCGCGCCAACAACATGGGCGGCACCGCGCCGGAAAGCTGCGTGGCGCGTTCGGCGATATCCAAACTGCGCGCCAGCATGGGCAGGCGCGGATCGGCTGATGGCGCAGGCAGGCTCTGCGGCAGGCCATACATGATGCCCGCAGTGCCGAGCGCGGTCAGCCCAGCGACAAGGCCAAGGCCCAGCAGAGAGCGTTTTTGGGAGGGCGCTTGGATAATGGAGGACATCGGATTTTCCGTACCAGCTTGATCAAGGAAGAAGCCACAATGCTAGGCGAAATTCCTGAATAGGCCATGAGGAAGAGTGCGTATTTTTCAATCAGGCGCATGACATAGGCTCGGCGTTTTTGAGAAAGCTTTTACGCTGCCTTTTTTCTCGGCATTCTGAAAATAGCATTCATTAAAAGATTTTCACGCTTGCCTTCAAAGCTTTTTCATCAAGCCCGCATACCATGCATCCGTCATCCACCTCGCTCTGAGGCAGACAGGTGCGTCGTGATCCCGATTTATTGGTGATCGCGAATTACCGCACCCGCCCGCGCCCTTGGAACGAAGAAATGGCTTTTAGAAACGCTACGGGGACCAGGAGACCCAAATGTTACGAATTCGGCCAATGGCCATTGTCATGAGCCTTGCCCTGGCGGCTGCCTCGGGCCTTGCTCTGCTGTCCTTCCTAATGATGCAGGATGCTTTCAGCGCTGCACGTAATGCGTACCAAAACCAGCATCTTTCCTATCGCCTGGCGGATGAATTGCGCCAGTCATCGGATGACATCACGCGTAATGCGCGCACCTATGTGGTGACAGGTGATCCGAAATGGGAAGAACAATTCCTGTCGGTAATCGCCATTCGCAATGGCGAAAAGCCGCGCCCGGTGGATTATCACCGCATCTATTGGGATTTCGTCGCGGCCACTGGCCGTGCGCCGCGCCCGGATGGCGCGCGCATCCCGCTGCAACAAATGATGCGTGAGGCTGGCTTCTCGGAAGCGGAATTCGCGCTGCTGCGTCAGGCACAGCAGAATTCTGATGCGCTGATCCAACTTGAAACGGTTGCGATCAATGCCGCCAAGGGTATTTTTGCAGACTCTGAAGGCAAGTTCACTGTCCGGCGCGATCCCGATTTCGCCATGGCGCGTGATCTGATGCATGGTGCGGATTACCACCGCTTCAAGGCCGATATCATGGGCCCGATTGACCAGTTCTATGTCGCCCTTGAAGAACGCCTGGCGTCCAGCATTCGTGCCGCTGAAGATCGGGTTGCCTTCTGGCGGTCCATCCTGGGCATCGCGGTCGCCATGATCCTCGCGGTTTCCGCTGCTGCCGCTTGGTTGCTGGTGCTGCGCATCTCCAAGCCGCTCGATCAGCTTTCCGGTTCCATGGACAAGCTTGCAAAGGGCGATCTGGGCGTTGGCATTCCGCATGCAAACCGCGTGGATGAAATTGGCGACATGAGCCGCGCCACCACCATCTTCCGTGATGGTCTGGTGGAAACGGCGAAGCTGCGTGAAGCTGAAGCCAAGCGCGGCGCAGAATTGGAAGCCGCGCGTCGTGCCGCCATTCAGGGAATCGCCAATGATCTGGAAAAGGCCATTGGCCAATCCGTTACGGCGCTGTCTGACAATTCCGCCAAGTTGGTGGTGGAAGGCGGCAAGGTGGCCAGCACCACCGATACCGCACTGACCCAGGCCCGCACCGCGGCGCATGAAGGTACGGAAGCCAATCATGGCATCCAAAGCGTCTCTGCCGCGGCAGAGCAGCTTACCGTTGCCATCTCTGAAGTCTCGGCGCGGGTGAATGCCGTGGCGCAGACGGCGCGCAGTGCCGCCGATGAGGCTGATCGCGTCACTTCCTTGATTGATGGGCTGAATGCGGCATCGGTCAGGATCAATGACGTGACCGGGCTGATCGGGTCCATCGCAGCGCAGACCAATCTGCTCGCGCTGAATGCCACCATCGAATCGGCCCGCGCGGGTGAAGCCGGCAAGGGCTTTGCTGTGGTGGCCTCAGAAGTGAAGAACCTGGCCGCGCAATCGGCGAAGGCGACCGAGGGGATTCAGGGCGAAATCAGCGCCATGCAATCCATCATCTCGGATGTGGTTGAGGTGATCCGCGAAATCGTGGGCCGCATCAGCCAGCTCAATAATGAAAACGGTGCGATTGCTGCGGCGGTGGAAGAACAATCTGCCACCACGGCGGAAATTGCCTCAAGCCTGCGGTCTGCCGCTTCTTCGGTCGGGTCGCTGGAAGGCTCGATCGGTCGCGTTTCCACCATGACCGAGGACACCGGCAAGGCCATTGGCACCATCAACAACGCCACTAAATCCCTGGCGGATGAGGCGGTGCAGTTGCGAGGCGCCACGCAATCGCTGATCCAGCGCCTGCAAGCGGCCTGATCGGCGCCAATATGACGAGCTACAGCGTGGGCCACTGGCATGGCTCACGCTGTAGTTTTTTGCTTGCTGAGGGTCGTGACCTATGCCTTTGCGGCGCTGAAAGGTTCATCGGCAGGCTTGCCCTAAAGCGTGCGCTGCTCAATGCTGATTGGTGACACCGCCGCAAAGGGCCCCACCATGCTCCATCGTCGTTCCTTGCTTGCCGCCACGGGTGCCACTCTCGCCGCGCCGCGCTTCGCCACCGGCCAGACCGCCGCGCGCACGCTCCGCTTCATTCCGCAAAGCAACCTCTCCAGCATGGACCCGGTGTGGAGCACGGCCGTCATTGTCCGCAATCACGGCCTGATGGTCTATGATACGCTGTTTGGTTTGGGCGCGGATTTCCGCCCCAAGCACCAGATGCTGGCCGGGCATGAAATCTCTGCCGATGGCCTGACCTGGACCATGACGCTTCGCCCCGGCCTGCGGTTCCATGACAATGAACCGGTGCGCGCGAAGGATTGCATCGCTTCCATCAATCGCTGGTCAAAGCGCGATGTGCTCGGCCAAAGGCTCGGCGTGCTGCTGAATGAAATGCGTGCGCTGGATGACAGCCGCTTTGAAATTCGCCTGAAGCAGCCTTGGGCGGGCTTGGCTTGGGCGCTCGGCAAGCCATCGGCCAGCATTTGCGCCATCATGCCCGAACGCATCGCCGAGACCGATGCCTTCCAGCAAATCCGCGATTTCACCGGCAGTGGTCCCTTCCGCTTCCGGCAGGATCTGTTCCGGTCTGGCGATATCGCGGTGTATGATCGTTTCGAAGGCTATCAGACGCGTCAGGAAGCATCAGACTTCATGGCGGGCGGCAAGCCCGTGCATTTTGATCGCGTGGAATGGCGCATCATGCCCGACCCTTCCACCGCATCAGCGGCGCTGCAAAACAATGAAGCCGATTGGTGGGAAACGCCGCATGCGGATTTGCTGCCGCTACTCCGCCGGCATCGTGACATTGTCGTGGACCGCATCAATAGTGCCGGCAATCTTGGCGTACTACGCTTCAATTTCCTCCACCCGCCTTTTGACAATGTGGCGGTACGCCGCGCCCTGCTGCCCGCGATTGACCAGCGCGTTTTCATGGATGCGTCCATCGGCACGGATCAAACGCTGTCGCATGTGCCGGCCGGCGTCTTCACGCCTGGCACGCCACTCGCCAATGAAGCAGGGCTTGAAGTGCTGACCGGCCCGCGCAGCCTGGATGCGGCGCGTGCCGCGCTCGCCGCTTCCGGCTACAGGAATGAACGCGTCGTGATGATGTCGGCGACCGATCTGCCGGTTTTGCAAAACCTCGCCGTCGTGGCAGCGGATGTGATGAAGCGCATCGGATTCAATGTGGATTTCATTTCCATGGATTGGGGCACGCAAATCCAGCGCCGCACCAATCGCGGCCCGGTGGATCAAGGCGGCTGGAGCGCCTTTTGCACCACCTGGGAA